>OBEQ010689280.1_pt1 | contig 12532 bp, 12 predicted proteins | sample 1670901 | NCBI WGS metagenome assembly OBEQ01 (sample SAMEA104232315, study PRJEB22302) | groundwater metagenome | biome: forest; feature: aquifer; material: groundwater | place: USA | collected 2011-08-07 | depth 5.4 m | reverse complement strand
AGGAAGGAGGAAGTATGAAGGAAGAATGGAAACCGGATTCGATAGTTTTACGGGTAATCGAGGCAGCAGCAAAAAAACAAAGCGGAAAGCCAATTGTCGCCGGTTCAGTATCAAAGACTTTTGACGAGATTTTGAATGATGTAAAAATTGGCACAGAATTCGGAAGAGCGTTTCACAATGGCTTATTGGGGAAATTTGAAGAGCTGATATCAATATTTTATGAAAATCTTGTAACGTAATTCAAAGCCGCGGAAACCCGCGGCTTTTTTCTTTTTACTTCCGCATGTTGAACATCGAATGTTCAACATGCTAGTATTGCCCAATGAGAAAGACAAAATTAGTGGAAGGAGAATATTATCACATTTACAACCGCGGTGTTGAAAAGCGGGATATTTTTGCTGACGATAGTGATCGATGGCGTTTTATGACCCTTCTTTGTGTTTTACAGAGCGAAGTTGTTATACCTAATATTAATCGTATTATTTCAAATGTTAAACATTCGATGTTCAACAACGAGTTGATGCGAGAGTTGTTGAGCAGCAAAACAGTTGACCTGGTAAGTTTTTGCCTAATGTCAAATCATTTTCATTGCATTATTAGGTGTACAAAAGAAAATGGACTTTCAAAGTATATGCAACGCTTGGGAAATGCTTACACTAAGTATTTTAATACTCGTCATGGCCGAACTGGCCATTTGTTTGGCAGTGGGTTTCATTCTATCCATATTGATAAAGACGAATATTTAAATTATTTATCTGCGTATATTCACTTAAATCCGAGGGAATTACCGCGATGGCGTGGAAAAGAGCATATCTACCCATGGTCAAGTTATCAAGATTATATCGGAACCAATAGATGGGGAGGCTTTCTTGCTACATCGGTTTTTCTTGATCAATTTAAAGATGCCACTGAATACAAGTTATTTCTTGACGAAAGCGACATCAAAAACACAATCGATAGCGACTATCTTTTGGACTAATTTTAAAAATGTTGAACATTCGATGTTCAACATTTGTTGAGAAAAGTTGTGATATAGTAAAGGTATGATCGGGCATCTAGAAGGCAATATTATATTTAAAGTTGAAAAGTACATTGTTTTAAATGTGAGCGGGGTGGGGTATAAAATTTTTGTAAGCGCCGCAACTCAGAAAGAATTAGGAAGCCTGTCCTTCGCCAAGACTTCGAAGGGCACAACTGCGTTGTGGACTCATCTTCATGTAAAAGAAGACGCGCTGGACCTGTATGGATTTTTGCACCAAGCGGAGCTCGAATTTTTTGAATCGCTCATTTCTATTTCAGGCATCGGTCCCAAATCAGCTTTGGGAGTTTTATCTTTAGCGCCGGTGGATACGTTAAAACGCGCGATTTCTTCCGGCGACACCTCTTATCTCACAAAGGTTTCCGGTATCGGCAGGAAAATTGCTGAAAAAATTGTTTTAGAATTGAAAGATAAACTAGGATTCGAAAAAATTTCTTACTCCGGTAACGGAGAGTTTCAAGGGGACGCGGATGTTTTAGAGGCGCTTGTTGCGTTGGGATATTCTCAGCGTGAGGCGCGAGACATGCTTCACGCGCTTCCCGCGACTATCAAAGGCCGCGAGAATCGCCTTAAGGAAATTCTTAAAAATAAAAAATCTTGATATATGGCATGGTGGGAAGAAATAAAAAGCTATCTACAGAAATCGGGAATAGATTCTCCCAGGGAAGACAACGCTAAAACCATCTGGGAAATGCTGGAAGAAGTTTTTTTTAACGACGCCGTTGACATACTTTATTTTTGGCTCGGTGTTTTTACGTATGTATATTTTTTTGCGGTTGCGCTTCTCTACTTAGGCGCTATTTCATCGTACGAAATTGTTGCGACCAAAATTCTTTTAGCTCTCGCAGAACCCTACTTAGGCGCCGTAGGTATTTACACTATTTTAAAAGAAACCCGCAAAAGAAAACGAACCAAAAAACCAAGGCATTGGGGGGAGATATTTGTGGTGGCATGGATCGCGCTCTTTGTTATTTCCATTTTTCTTGCCTTTTTCTTCAAAGAATATACCTTTAATAGAACCCTTGAGCTTATTATGACGCTTTCCGTTTCTATTGGTATCATTTATATCGGAGGTGAAATACACAAACCATAATGGACAATATTCTTTCGTTTTTAAAAAAAATAATTCCCGAGCCGGTTTTTAGATTTTTCCAGCCCCTTTACCATAAATTTTTAGCCTATGGCGCGGCATTTTTTTATTTATTTCCAGGAAAAAGACTAACGGTCATCGGAATAACAGGCACAAACGGGAAAACCACGGTAACACATTTGCTTACGGACATTTTGGAAGAAGCCGGAGAAAACGTTGCTTCAATTTCATCCCTTCGTTTTAAGATCAAGGATACAGAATGGCGCAATGAACTTAAGATGACGATGCCGGGGAGATTCCGCCTCCAAAAATTTTTGCATGATGCAGTTGCATCAGGTTGCAGATACGCAGTTATCGAGGTGACCTCCGAGGGTATAAAACAATTTAGGCATCTCGGTATCGATTTTTTCATGGCAGTACTCACTAATGTGACGCCCGAGCATATCGAATCGCACGGTTCATTTGAAAACTATAGAAATGCCAAGGCCGAGTTGTTTCGCAGGTCAAAAATTCATATTTTAAACGGCGAAGATCCCCATATCGAATATTTTTTGAAAATTCCCGCAGAAACTCGGATGGTATATACAAAAAAAGATTTGCCTTCGGATATTCACGTGCGTTTGTTGGGAGATTTTAATTTAGAAAATGCCGCCGCCGCGTATCACGCGGCAAAAATTATTGGCATAGACACCGATAGCATTAAACATGTTTTGGAGCGCACCAGTTTTATTGCCGGCAGACTCGAATTTATACAAAAAGAGCCTTTTTCCGTGGTGGTGGATTACGCGCACACTCCGGACGCATTGGAAAAAGTTTACAAAACTTTACGTCCGCCAACCTCCTCAACACTCGGTGTTAAATCCCCAAAAACACCGAGTGTTTTTCCAGTTGGCGGAAGGCTAGTTTGTATTTTGGGCGCAGCCGGAGGCGGGAGAGATAAATGGAAGCGACCCGAGATGGGCAGGATCGCCGCAAAATTTTGCGACGAAGTAATTTTAACCAACGAAGACCCCTACGAGGAAAATCCTCTTTATATTTTAGACGATATTGAAAGAGGATTTTCCGAGATTAAAAATCCAAAATTCCACTATCAAAAAATCCTGGATCGCCGCGAAGCAATCCGGCGGGCGCTCCAATGGGCAAAAGAAGGCGATACGGTTATTATCACCGGCAAAGGCGCAGAACCATGGATTATGGGCCCCAATAATTTGAAAATTCCGTGGGATGATAGGGATATTGCGAGAGAAGAACTTAAAATGGTAAAATAAGCACATGGCAGACCTAAAAATAAATAAAAATTGGCTGGTAAACTCAATCACTATTTTTACCATAGTTTTCACCGTATTTCTGATTGCAAAAATCAAAACAGAACTCGATGGATATAATCGGACCTTACCGCTTCCGAATATCAGTGTTTCCGGAGAAGGCAGTGTTTTCGTTAAACCGGACATTGTGGCGGTTACAGTATCTATTTTTAAAGACAATATCGATTTACTAAAGGCTCAAAAAGAAGAAACAAATGCGTCAGGCAAAGTGGTGAAATTTCTAAAGGACACTGGAATTGCTGAATCGGACATCAAGACAATTTTTTATAACATAAATCCTCTCTACGACTATAAAAATGGCTCTGAAAAATTCCGCGCATATGAGGTGTATCAGACATTTGAAGTTAAAATTCGTGATTTAAATAAAGTGGGAAACATTCTTTCTGGGGTAACCTCTGCCGGAGCCAATAAAATCGGTGCCTTGCGTTTTACGCTCGATAATCCAGATACTGCAAAAGAAAAGGCAAGAAATTTAGCCATTAAAGACGCGAAAAATAAAGCGAAAAGCCTTTCAAATAATTTAGGCGTGCATTTGAGTAAAATTATTGCATTTTACGAATCTGGTGGCGGCATTGTTCCGTTTTTTGGAAATGAAGAAAAAGCTTTTTCAATGGGCGTTTCCTCTCAAGTTCCCATACCCGCGCCTGCCGGTGAAAATGAAATTAAGGTTCAGGTTACCATAAGTTATGAAATTAAATGATACGCATCAACAAGTCTTTTGTAGGAATCGCACTGGGTGTCGCATATGGCATTCTGCCATTTTTTGTTTTAGCGGCAGATACTGGTAATCAACCAAGGTACTATAAAGGCAAAACCCCCGTTGATTTTGTTTTTTGCGGAGAAACATACGCGTTTGATATTGCAAACTACTCGGGAAAGATCGTATGGCTGGAACAAGATTTTAAAAAAGACGGCGATTTTAATGACACGAGGATTTTTAGTGGTCCATTTTCTTTGCCCATGCTTCCTTATAAAGCAACATGCAATAAAGATGAGGGAAGTTATATAGCAAACGTGTATACGCTCGCAAAAAACGGCACGAAAGACCAGTTGATTGGCAACGCATTTTTTAGCATTGAACCCAATTCCGTTGGCGCTACAGACGCGGAATTTAAAATGCTTGATTTGGGTATATTTTCTCTTAAGCTGGGTAGCGACCACCCCGCGATTAGAAACAAAATTTATTTTAATCCGGATGGCGCCCTTGTTGAATTACTGCGTAGATATCAAGACGACATGGATGTTATCGCGGTGATTTCAACTCAATCATTGGTGAATTTTGTTAAAGACCCCATTTGTTACGGTTGCGCCTATTCTACTCGCGCATTGGCTGATGGTATTGGCGTATTTTCTCAAGAGTTGAATCCAAAATATATTCAATTGCATCGATATTTGACTTCCGGAGGGCGGTTTAATCATGTTGCAATAATTTCGGTTAATGATCATGTCGGATCCAACGCTTCAGACTACGCACAATATACGTATGTTTTACTTCATGAAATTGGCCACAAATGGTCCACTTTTATCGGTAAAAGCGGAGGATATGGCACTAACCCACTCTCCATTTTAGAAGAACAACAGTTTGCGCATTGGGGGTATGTTTCCGATAACCACGACTCTTTAATGGCCTATGGTCCGGCTCGTCTGATTGAAAACACAGACCGAACTTTCAGTCCTCTGTGGAAAAATTCCAGTTCCCTTGTTTTTAATGATTTTGATTTGTATCTTATGGGGGTTTTGCCTTCCGAACAGGTGACGCCCATGTTTTCAGTGTCGAGTCCGATTTTAGGTCCAGAGGCGCGACAGGGAAATATTTCTGGCAGGCTCCGCGGCATCAAAAGAAATATAACAATAAATGACATCATTCACTTGGATGGAACACGAACTCCGGCATTCGGAATGAGTAAAAACAATCTTACGAATAGCATGAGAATCTCATTTCTTATTGTGCAAGGACCCAGCGGAACCAGTAAAGAGCTGAACAACACAAAGGATTTTATAAGCACGCTATCTCGCCAGCTCCCTTCAGAATGGAATCGCGCGACCAAGAGTCTTGCTACTATTTCTACCTTTATGCCCCAAGAAAAAAAGCCACTTGAAGGCTTTGCGGTTGGTGTTTCAGATGAATTTACAGACAGAGAGATCAAAAAGATTGCTGAAGATTTATTGCACACTGTTCACGACGACACCACAGAGTTTTCAAAAACCACTCGAGAAAAGCAAAAAGATTTTGAAAATTCTATAGGGACAGGTTCCAGTCTCGTAGAGCTTGAGCAACAATTAGTGACCTTGCTTCGGAGATTACAAGACCTCACCGGCGAGATTTTATGCCAAGTTCCTTCGACGACTCTTGCTCGCCATGACGAAAACAGCGAAGTAACCAAGCTCCAGCGTTTTCTTTCACAATTTACCCACCTCTATCCGGAACAATCGGTGATCGGCTACTTTGGCCCGGCAACCGAACGAGCGGTTACGCGTTTTCAAGACACTTTTGGCATTCCGAAAGAAAATGGGGTAGTGGGTGACGCAACCCGGCAAAAGATGCGGTTTTTATGCGGCGTGTTATAATGGCATCATTAACCACCTAACCAAATTTTATGTTTAAAAAAATTTTTATAGCCGTCGTGTTTGCCGTTTCTTTTAATATGGTTCCAATTTCTGCTTTTGCTGACCACAATACGGCGCACACCATTCAACAATTGCAGAACCAGATTAACGATTTAACAGAACAAATACGCGTTTTAATACAGCAACAACAAATAACACATCCAGCGGTAACGCTTTCTACGGACTCGATATCCGCAACGCCCGTAACTTGTGATAACAGTGGTTTTTGTACGACCTTTATTTCATGGATGACAAAAAATGCCAGTAACGCAATAGTGGATATTGTTCAGCCAGCGAGTGCCGCCAATCCATTTCTTTCACCACGAATATTTAACGGGTCGTCATCTGTAAATTCTAGTTGTATTAGAGATATCTTTGGGGGTTCACCAACAGCATGTGTTTTTTATGTTACTGACCCCAGTTCCTCCTTCGATTATCCTGATGTTACATTCAATCTCTACGACAGCGCTGACGGAATCATCAAAGGCGCCTTACTTGCTTCAGTGAGAGTAACAAAAGCTGGCGTTACAAAGGTACCAGTTGTTCCACCAAGCCACGTACTTTCCACCAAGTTCAGCAAAAATGATTCAGTCAAAGTTGTGCTATCCACCGCGCATGTCCGTCTTAATCCAGCTATAGCAGGTAACAACAGTATTGGCACCGAAGAAATTGGCAAAACTGGCACGGTCATTGACAGCGTTTCTGTATCAGCAGATGGGTATAACTGGTGGCAGATTCAGTACTCCGATGGCTTCGAGGGTTGGACTGCAGAAGATTTTCTTGAAAAATACACTCCTTCTACTGGGGGCACAACTCAAGCCGCGCCAGGAACAGTGACTTTGGCTGCGAGCCCCAACTCTGGCACTGCGCCTCTTAGTGCAACCCTTACCGCAACGGTTGGAGAAACATTTGGAATTTATAATTACTATTTCTATTGTGATGGCGGGCCAACACCTCCCATGACTTCTATTAGTTTAAACAGCGGCCTTAATGGCAGCGCGGTAAGTGGCGCACAAACGGCTACTTCTCAATGTAGTTACAGCACAGCGGGAACCAAAACTGCCAAAGTATTGGTTATTGCCCAACCTCTCCGCCCTGATTGGTTAATCAATTCTAGTTACTGGCGCCAGGCTACCGTTGCCATTACTGTCAGCACGCCCACCGCAGCATCATCAAATCCTGTGGCACCATCAAACCCTAAAATTGACCTTAAAGTTGGATCGAGCGGGAGTGTTCCCGCAAATCATACGGATGGCCCTCTTTCTATTGCTGTCGGGGGCACGGCAAATCTTTCGTGGATTCTAACAAATTCTGCATGGTCTTCGTGCGGATTCTCTGATGGTGTTTCGGTGAATACCTCTCAAACAACGGGCAATCGCTCAACCAATCCCATTAACAACACGCAAACAGTTACCTTAACCTGTTATCTTGCCGGTATTCCATATTCTGACAGCGTAACGATAAATACATCACAGGCGATTTTGTCGCCGACAGTGGATTTTTCTCACGATAATGGCACATTGGTTGCAGACAAAGACACGTGGACGTTTACTCTTTCAAATCCTAATTTTCGGGTTGGCGATGTCGTTTCCGTGCGGGCATACAAAGATGATAAAGACCAAGGAAATTTTTTCCTTTGCAAATTTAATATTGCCTCATCTTGTACAACGACCGGGAAGCCATCTTCATTAGATACGGGGAAATGGAGCGAAGATATTTTGATCAATGGAGTCCCCATAGGAAAGACGCTGCATTTTGTGGTTGTTCCTCCTCCGGCGGTTACGATAGCCGCGTCACCAGTTGTTACCGGCGTCACTTTTAATTTTTCACCAAATAGCGGCCGCCTTGGCGCCGGAAAGGACTCGTGGAACATGTCGGTAAATAATTTGCAGTCACAAGATGAGGTGTATGTGGATGCGTGGAAAGGTGGGGCGCCGCTGGGGAAATTTAAGATCTGCCTGGTCCCAGTCCAGGTGTCTCCCATTTCACCATTAAGCTGCGGTTCAGTTGGGTTTCCTCAAGACGGTGATATTGGCAAATGGGAAGAAGCGGTTATTGTGCGAAGAGCGGGTGTTGATAGCGTTGTAGCAGGGCGCGGCGCCATAAGTTTTGAAGTGGTAAAGGTAGTGGCGCCGACGGTAATTATATCTCCTACAGCCACAACCGCTGAAACATGCAGTATGAGCGTGAGCGCCACAACGATCCCTGTTAATGGATCCATAGCATGGACAGTTACCTCAAACCCTACCGGTTATCCGTTTGTGTGGGGAGGAACGGATAATGGCAGTGATATCGGAAGTGTTCCCGGCGGCACAACAAATTTTTCTGCTACATATCCATATGGTGCCGTTGCTTCCTATACGCGCTATGCGGTTGTTTCGCTTCCGGGCGCGCCATGCATAACCACTACGGTGCCAATCACCGTTCAGTAATCAACTTAAATTTGATATACTCGACATATGAGGTATAGAGTATTATTTGCTTTAGCAGTACCGCTTTTTATTTTTTCAAACTCTGCATTTGCGGATCCGCCAGCTGGCGGATCCGGAGGGGTTTTTTGTCCGCAATTATCTCGTTATTTAGTTCGCGGGGCGAGTGCAGAAGAAGTAAAAGAACTCCAAAAATTTTTGTCGTATCAAACTTTAGAAGTTTACCCGGAAAAATTAATCACAGGTTATTTTGGCATTCTGACTGAAAATGCGGTAAAAAGATGGCAAGCTAAGAACGGAATTGTGTCTTCTGGTTCATCCCATACAACCGGCTACGGCGCCGTCGGATCAAAAACAAGATCTAAAATCAAAGAAATTTGTACTGCGGCATCACAAGCCATTGTTCCGCCTCCTTCGCCAGCTCCTCTCCCGACGCCCGTCCAAACTCCTCCTCCCGCCGTTATCACGCCGCCCGCTCCTTCTTTAGATTTAAAAGTTAATGGCATTGATGGTCCCATAAATTTAGTAAAAAATTCTTCCGTTATTATCTCGTGGAATTTAAGCAACCATCCATGGTCATATTGCACAAAGTTGGATAGCTGGCAAACAGAGGGGAGTGTGAAGTCGGTATCCGGTTCTCAATCGACAGATAATTTATCGTATTCGCAAAAATATACTCTGGTTTGTTATTTAGATAGCGCTTCTTTTCGAGATAGTGTGACGGTAAATATCTTTCCCGCAACCACCACTCCGACCTCTCCTCCACCAACAGCTACATCCACTCAAGCGGTAATTCCTTCTCCTAAATCTTCAGGTGATATGACTTGTTCTCTTGATGTTTCGCCATCAAAAGTAGTAATTGGAAAAGACGCAGTAGAAGGAAAATGGATACTTAATTCTGCGCCAGTCGGCTGGCCATTTTACTGGCATTATATAGATAATGGCGTGGAAACTGGCCAAATATATGGAGGAAAAACATCCTATCCATACTACGCTGATACCGTTTCTTATCCATTGGTTCCAGGAAAATACAGGCGGTATGTAGAAATTGTGAAGGATCCATTATGGATAACGCCCGCAGACATCAATCATCCTACAGCCACATGCATCACCGCTGCCCCGACTTTTGAAGTCAGTAACTAATGAAAGGAAAAATTTACTTAATTTTGCATAACATAAGAAGCCTCAATAATGTGGGTTCTATTTTTAGGACGGCGGACGCCGCCGGAGTTGATAAAATTTATCTTACCGGTTTTACGCCAGCACCTTTCGATATTTTCGGGAAGCTAAGAAACGATTTTAAAAAAACCGCGCTTGGCGCGGAGCACTCTGTTCTGTGGGAAGAAAAACCAGTCACCACTTTGATTGCAAAACTGAAAACCGAAAAAGTTTTTATCGTTTCTGTTGAGCAATCAAAAAAATCCATTTCTTACGACAAGTTTATTTCAAAATACAAAAATAAATTAAAAAAATATTCCGGCACTGCGCTTATTTTGGGAAATGAAGTGCGAGGAATCTCAAAATCCATACTGCAAAAATCCGATGCGATTATCGAAATTCCTATGCATGGCCACAAAGAATCGCTTAATGTTTCCGTAGCCGCGGGGGTTGTACTTTTCGAGTTGAAAAAATAAAAATATAATAGCCATTCTAATCGATACGATATATCGTATCGATAACATAAAACAAAAAATCCAGTATCATACTGGATTTTTTGTTGTGGACCCAGGGAAAGTTGATTTTCAACATTTTCATGGGTTGTGCTACAGTGCGGCAATGATAAAAGATATGGTTAGGAAAATTCAAGAATGGTGCCAGCTAAAAATTTCTCTATTCAATAAGGAAAGCAAAGTAATTTTCAAACAAGGAGATATTTGGTGGTGTAGCTTGGGAGTGAATTTGGGAGAAGAAATGTTTGGGAAAGGATCTAAATTTACGAGGCCAGTTTTGATATTTAGAAAATTTACCAGCAATTCGTTTTTAGGATTACCGCTTACGAAACAAGAAAAGCATGGTAATTGGTATGTTGAGATTACAATTCACGAAGAGAGAAACTGGGTTATGCTCAACCAAGCAAGAGTATTGGATAAAAGAAGACTCACCAATAGAATTGAAGCCTTGGATAATGCGGATTTTAAAAAAGTTATGGAAAAATTCTTAGAATTTTACAGTTCCTAAAATTAGTCACCCCGCCTTTTGAGGGGCGGGGATCAGTGGGAAAATCCCAAATTGTACTTCCATTATATTCTTCCCACATTTCTTGTCAACCTCGCCATTCACATGATAAAATTGAGCTATGAAAAAACTTCTAATTTTAATAGTTATTTTGGTCGGCGCCTATTTCGCAACACAGTATTTCTACCCGGAGTTTCTGAATAAGTATCTAAAAACTTCGCCGCAAAACTCTCAAGCACCCCAAGTGCCGGTTTCCAATGAAACCGCAAAACCTACCAAAGACGAAACTGCGAATTGGAAAACATATCGGAATGAGAAGTATGGGTTTGAGGTGAAAATTCCTAGAGACTTGAATATAGATGAAATATCCGAGTCTCCATCTATACTATTCACATCACCAAAACTAAGAGAAAAGCTGAAATCATACCAATTAACCCCATACGACATTATTTTTTATCAATCTGACTATAAAGTGGATGAGTTTAAATCTCCAAAAATTTTTAATATTAAACTTGGTGCTACAACATGGGAAGAGGATCCGCTTTTTACTATTATGGATCCTTCTGTAAATTTCCGCGTTTCAAAGGGTAACAAAAACTACAATTTTTCTATTTTTTCTAGCTTTAATCAAGAAATTATAAAACTAATCCTCTCCACTTTCAAATTCATTCCGTAAAAATTTCTTTCAGAAATTAACGGGATAAGTGAAATAGTTTTCTAAACTAAAAATTTCCAGATTAATTCTGGAAATTTTTAGTGTGGACCCGGCGGGACTCGCACCCGCTTCGTTGGGTGCTAACGCCAACATGTTACTATATACACCACAGGCCCAGGGTCCACCGGTTTATGCTATATCAAAAAGACTTCCTTTTGCAAGAAAGTCTTTTTGTAGCACCCAAATATGTCCGCAATGTACGAACATGTCAGCGTCTAGTTTGAGTATACTCCTCCCATATTTCTTGTCAAACGCGCTATTAACACCTAATAACTCGTTTCCGAAATAACTTTTCCGGCAGAGTTTATGAGCTGGATTTTTTCATGAGTGTTGTCCCAAAATTCTTGGGAACGGTTCAAATAAATTCTCCATTCTTTTTTTTTAAAATCTTTATCTTTTTTGAAATCATTTATGCACCCATGGTAATTCGCGTGCTGGCTTACAAATTGGCTGCATTCATTGTTGATCCCGCTTTCCGCATTTACCACCGGAGTTTTACAGGAAAAAATTTCATCAACGAAAGCAGTACACGAATCATCGAGATTTTTATAGGATGGGACATTTTTTATCAGCGGGCAGGAAGACGATATTGTCGGGACAAATTTATGTGCGCTGTTTAAGTATCCCGAGCATGTATTGAGTTTGAAATTCAATCCTGTCGGGCTTTGGCCGGTGCTGATAATAGCCCGTTCACTTTCTTTAAGAAAAATAGGATTGCCGTTTTCATCTTGAGGAATTGTTACCAATTCGTTTCTTTTATTTTTCAGTTTAAGGCCGGAGATTTGCACGCTACCTGATCCCGTATTTTGTAAAATAATATACTCATTTTCCGGTTTTATCGCTTCTGATTGAGCTGGGTCGAGTTCCAACACAGGCTTAGTATTTTCTGCATTTGGACTCGTAGTATGATCTTGGTTTTTATTGGGCACTAATTCATTTCCTTTTGGAAAAAGGAAGTCCAAGGAATTACTTTTGGGGCTCAACAATGGACCGCCTCCTCCTTGCCGGTATTGAGTACCCAAAATGACGAACACCACAATTAAAACGAAAATAATCCACTTTTCTTCATGAAGCATATACGGTATAGTATAACGGTATGTTAAGTATTTTTCCACAACTTCTGGATTTACAATTTTTTGGGCCGCTGTTTCT
>OBEQ012701409.1_pt1 | contig 12534 bp, 12 predicted proteins | sample 1670901 | NCBI WGS metagenome assembly OBEQ01 (sample SAMEA104232315, study PRJEB22302) | groundwater metagenome | biome: forest; feature: aquifer; material: groundwater | place: USA | collected 2011-08-07 | depth 5.4 m | reverse complement strand
TCCTTTCCAGAAATGTTCAATAATCCCAGATTTTACTTAGAGAAATCACTAAGACTTGTACCAACTGGGTAGGTATACCCGCAAAGACCAATCCGATCGCGACCATGAAGAATGTCTACTTGGAGAAGTACAAAACTATCCAAGAGGCGGATCGTCGGATTGTCGCTTTCGATGCCAGTATCGCCGACTATCACGACAAAGTAATTGGCTTTGGTAAGAAATATAAGGACGAGGTCTCTCGTTATCAAGAGATCGAAGACAAAATGCGCCGCGGCCTTGCTAACATGCAACGAAAGCAGGTTTTTGCTAAAGAGGCCTTGAAAGAGCTTGATGCCGAAATCAAAAAAGCCGAAGCAATTTACGAAATGGCCTTGGCGGTGGCCAACGTTACTGCTTTGTCGGCGGATGCTGAGAAGCAAGTCTTTCAAGACATTAAGCAACAGGTTTCTTTCGATGCAGTTAGCAATAAGCTAAATACGGCGGTGGCGCAGTTGAACTTGGAGATTAGTAATCAGGATGATTACAAAGCTCTGCCTTCGGCTAGTTCGGAAGTAATCCCAGCGACCGTTATCGATGATCGGGAGAAGGCTCCAATTCGTCGTGTGAACTAGGAGGTAACCATGAAGTTCCGTTTGTTAGTGTCAGGGTTACTTCTGGTGGTGCTGATCGTCTGCTATTTGTTTTTTAGTGGCGGGGAATCGAGCACTAGTAATCCTTCAACGTCAACCCCATCAACCCCGGAACCCGAGCAGGGTATCCATCTTCGCTGATCTCTTGATCAGCCACACTCTTGAAAGGAGAGATCATGAAATTCAAATTTTTGTCCGTGTTCGTTCTGCTCATGTTTGTTGCTTCGCCTGGTTTTACTCAAGGTCAAATCACAGTCGCCGCTGACAGCTCTAGCGGGACTTACGACAAGATGCTGGCCGACATTATCAGTGTTTGCTCGACCGACACCTTCACAATTTCGAAGGCTACAAATTCGGGCGGTGCCGTTGGTAATCTACAGGCACTTGTCGAAAACAAAGCCCAGGCGGCGTTTCTTCACAGCGATGTCTATATCTTCAACGCTCAGTCGGATCCGGCTTACGCTCGGTTCCAAACTCTGTTGGCGTTGTATCCAGAACCCATCCATGTTTTGGCTCTCAAGCAGTCCAAGATGACCAGGCCGGTTTCCTCATTTGGCGGTTTTCGGACGACCAATGTATCTGTTGATTTCAGTTCACTTTCTGAAATCGATGGTTACAAGGTCGGCGCGGCCGGCGGAGGATGGGTTACCATCCGAGTTCTTAAAGGTGGAGGGGGTAAGTTTGTGCCTACCGAATATCCAAGCGGGGATACTGTTCTTAACGCTTTAAATAATGGTGAAATCGCCGCCGCGGTTTTCGTTGGCGCCGCTCCCTTACCCAATTTGGAAAAGCTCGACCGGTCGAAGTATAAGCTCTTGACGATCGGGGATCCGATTGCTGGTCAACTGGCGGCCTACTACCGGCCGGTAACGATCAACTATCCAGGAATGACGAATGGGCCGTTGAAGACAATCGCACCGCTGGCGAATATCATGACTCGCAAGTATAGCACTCTAGACAAAATCAATATCCAAAGTCATTTTCGGGATTGCGTCTACAAAAAGTTGCCCAGTCTGCAGGACGATGCGTCCCCAAATTGGCAGGATGTCCAGGTGAACGATCACGGCATCGCTATTATTCCGTGGTTGGATTTACCATCGTCGGCGTCCAAATCGGCGCCGGCAAAGAAGTAGATCGTTCGATACCCCTAGGGGGATGCCGACTTCAGAAACGGAAGTTGTCGGCACCCCCCTTATTTTTTGAAAAATTTGCTATAATATAATTAAACCTTCGGTATTGACAAAGACGGGGAGAAGGAATATAATGAGTTCAGTTTTTGTTAGACCTTGACAGGCAAAGGAGAATTTATGCCGTTCGGATTTTTGATGACGGAAATTTTGCGAAGAAAAGAGGAGGGTAAACTATCAAAAATGATAGTTGTCAGGTTAAAAACGATAGTGGTAATATTTGGGGCAATACTCGCCCTATGCTACCTTTTTCAAAGGTGAATGTTTGTAAATTAGACTCCCACGACAGGGAGTTTTTGTCTGTCCAAATTTTGCTTGACAACTTATCTATGAGGGTATATAATACTGCCAAAAGCTCTTTAAGTAGTAAATACCCTGTTCGAAGAAGGAGAAAGGAAAATATGGATAAAAAGACTGATCGAGGAGGAAACAGCTCCTTTGGTTTAGACAGTTTGGTAGGTAAAGCAGGAGTGTTTTTCGGAGTGGTAAAGGAGGTGCCGGATGATCTGCCCAAAGATCAAACTGGCGGCAATGGATCGGGAAATTTTTCTGGTTCAGGGCAACCTTCCATTCCTATTTCTTCACTTCCTCCGACTAACCCTCCCTTACCCACGACCGAAGAAGTTTCTAACCTGCCCAACCCTCCCAGCGACGACGTTGAAGGACAAGCAACCCATCATGCCGAGAAAGATCTCACGATAGTGTTACAAGCGACTCCGTCCAACTTTCGGGACTATCTAGAAAAAAAGGCGACACTGTTGGCTACTTTAAGTCAGGCCGGTCTTTCCGGTAGCGCGCTTGAAGAAACGGCCAGCAAGAGTGCTCTGCAAATGAGCAAGCTTACTTCTGCTGATGTAAAGAGGGCTCTCGCGGAGGCGAAGCATGCTCTTCAAAATCTGCGGTCGGACTTTGCTTCCAAAGTGGAGCAAAAGCGGCAACATGATGTGGTCGCTCCGAATCACCAGATCGAAAGTATACTGAATCAGATTACCTCTCTTCGATCCCAGCTCATCAGCATTCAAAACCAAATCAAGGTTTTGGAGGCGAGTGTGGGACCGTCCCAAGAGGCCATCCAGAAGGCAAGTGACAATCTCAAACGGGCCGAGCGAATTTTCGAGCGGTCTTCCGACAAAGTGGCGGAGAGTTTGGCCGCCATAGAACAACAACTTCTCAATCACCTCGGCCATTGAGCCGAAGAAAGGAAAAGATCATGAATAGTAACAACTCAATCGTGCCTGTCGAGGCTACGGTTGTTGGTTCCTCACGATCCAATTTTCTGGATAGCGCTATCAAAGGCGCTTCTCGAAGATTGGAATATTTGCAAGGCCGGGAGGCCCAGGTCGGCAACGCTCTTCGCTGGCTGGTGTTTGGTATCGGTGGACTCTTCCTCTGGAAGAACATCGATGCCATCACTCATTTCGCGGAAGGGGTGACCGATATTGTCTGGCAGGCAATCTACGCGTCTGCTGGCGTGGGTGTCCTCTGGGCGATGTGGAAAATCATGGGGAATGAAACTCTCCGGTACCACGTTGCCGAGCTAATCGATGTGACCATCTACAAGATCCACGAAGCTTGGGTGGTGCGCAATCCGGAGGATGCGGCCAATTTTGCTATTCGTCGTTTGGAAAAAAGAAAGGCAGAAGCAGAAAAAGCAGAAGCCACAGTAGAGGGAGCCTACGACGATGTAGAAACGGCCGTGAAAGAGGCCCAGGAGGAAGCTAAACAGGCTCTAACCAGTGCCCAAGGTTTTGAACGCGAGCTCGAACGGCGGCAGACTGGACAAGGAAGGCCAGTCAGTCCTGAGGTGGCGGCGCTGTCCGATAACGTCTTACAGCACTCACTTTCTTTGGCGAAGACCACTCTCCGTTCTCAATACACCTTCTACCAGGAGCAGTCTAAACAGCAGGCTGAGCTCGCGGGGCGGAAGGAAAAGATTCGGGAGGTAATCAACGCCATTGCGGAAAACATCGAGACCATGAAGTTGGATTTGGAAACGACCATCAAGACGTGGAACTTGAACCTGAAGACCAAGTTTGCCTATGAGCAGTCAGCGGCCGTGGTCGATAGCCCGGAAAGAAGGGACTACGAACTCGGCTTGAAGACTCTCAAAGATCAGGCCAACTACTTCAATGGTTGCGTTACCGTTTTGATGAATCGGCTCGATCCTACCGTTCAGAAGTTTCGCATGCAGAAAGCGTCCAACGCTATCGCCGATGAGGAATTTTTCCGTAGCTGGACAGAGGAAGCCAAAAGCTTTCTCAAGCCAGGCGCGGAACAGAAACTTCTGGCGGCGGCGCCGTCGGAAGCAGGCATTCCGGAAATCGAGCGGATGCTTGGCACAAACCCAGTTCGGCAACCTCAACCTGTTCCGGTCAGACCAAAAATCGTGACTGGCCCTAGTTCGTCAGTTGACGAACTTCTGAAGTAAACATTTTACGCTCCAAAAGAGCAGAAAGGATAGATCATGTCTCAGTATCAGTTCACTGGCAGCAGTTCCTTGTTCAAGAAAGTTTTTAAGCTGGTGGCAGCGGTCGGTATATTGGTTGGCGTTCTCTACGCCTGGAATACCGGTCGTATTCCAGGCCGAAAAGTCCACGAAACCAAGGTGGCGACCGAACTCGAGAATATCGAGGGAAAGTATACCAAGGATACTGCCAGCTACAATGTTCCCAAAGCGCCGCTTCCCAGCGGAGATGAGCTCGGCGGCAAAATCTTTGCCACGGTGAACATCTACGACTGGCACGCCAATACGGCACTTGTCTACGGCAATGGAGGCGAGCGTACTCTGGAGAACTCGCTGATCGGTCAGGAGAATCTGGTTGTGAAGCTAGTTCATCAAGACACGACCCCCGTCTCTACCAAGGCGTTTCTCGATAAGGCCGTCGAATTCAAAAAGTCCGGCGGGGCCTCGGGGGGCAATCTGATGTTTACCATCATGAAAAACTCCACGGTGCCGCTTGTTGAGCCACTCCGGGCCGATCTGAAGGAAATTGATCCATCATTTCGGGCGGTTGGTATCGACCTCATTGGCAAATCCGATGGGGAAGATCAGGCAATTGTTCCGATGGAGTGGAAAACCAATCCGGATGCGATGCGTGGCAAGACCATTGTCGGCGTCTACGACGATGGCGATGTCTGGCTGATGATTCGCTATACGGCTAAGGTGGGAATTCCCATCAACCTTGATTGCAAAACCTTTAATCCGAACGCGTTGAATGTCGAGTGTGTGGACGATTTTCTTCTAGCTGGCAAAATTTTTAAGGCCAACCATGAACTTAGTCCCCGCCCAGTGATTGACGATTCCGGTCGGAGAACGGGAAAAACAACCAAGGAGATGGGAATTGCGATCAGACCAGACGCCTTGGCTTCCTGGACTCCGGTGGACTACACCACGGTTCGGGATCTGTCTTTGACCGAAGAAGGCAAAGCCCGCTTGAAGACTTTGACTACGATAACCAGCACTGGCGTCGGCGACGAACGCAAGGTCATGGGTTGTGTGGTCATTGCCTTGAACAAGTGGGTCGACAAGAACGTCGACAAGCTGGTCAAGTTGAGCTATGCCACTCATATGGCGGCGCTACAACTTGACAAGTACCCTGATGCTTTGGCTAAGGCGATGGAAATCAACACCGCTTTGCTGGGCATTTGGGACGACGGCGGTACACCAGCGGATGCGGCTAAGAAACGACTAGCCGCTTTCAAGGGCTACACCGCGCCGGCCAACAAGAATTTGCATGTTGGCGGTTCGGCGGTGTTTTCTTTCAAGGATGCGATGAACATGGTGGGAATGGGCGAAGGAGGCAAGGATGACCTAGCTAATTCCACCTACGCAAGCGTTTATCGGGCGGGGGGCAACCTCACCGTCGAACGTTTTCCGGAAAAGAACATCAAGTCCTTTACTCCTTTCGAACAGTTCTTTGATCCTCGGATTTTGCGCGCGGCTTACACCAGGGCGCAGAACGAGGGTTATGGTTCAACTGAACTGGTTGCCGAACGTGACTTCTCGAAATCATCCGGCGAGACTCTCGGATCCGGTGACTTCCATATCGAATTCAGACCGGGGAGTGCCAAGCTTGAAGGCAGGGCATTCAACGTTTTGCAAACGATCCAGGACACGTACGCGGGTACCGATTACTCGATAGAGGTCGTCGGACATACGGATCGCACGGGAACGAATGAGGTAAATACACCTCTTTCACATGACCGCGCTGATGCCGTGAAGGCCGAACTGATCCACAGGAATTCGAAAGAATTTGGGGGCGATCGTATTTCTACCGATGGCCGCGGTTCTTCCGAACCTCCTCGTGGAGTGGATCCGAACTATAAAGGAAATTGCGATACTTGCCGGCGAGTGCAAATATTCATCAAGCGGTAAGTTAGTAAGACCGGTCAGGTGGGTGGAGCATGCTCCACCCACCTGACAATTTTTTTTGAAATTCAAGGTAAGCAAATAAAAGATCTATTTTCTTACCTTGCTTTTCAAAGAGAAAAGCGAAAGCTTTTTGAAAAAAGAAAGGAGCTAAGGTGAAAGAGTTAATTCAGCCATTTGGAACTGAAACTAAAACCCAAAAACGCGTCCTGGTTGCTTTTTGGGCGATTACGGTTTTTTTAATCTGGCAATACATTCCAGGTTTTCTGATTCCTAGACCGCTTGGAACATATAACCAATTTATGCGGCTTTACGACTTTGGATTAGTCGAAGAAGTATGGGCAAGTTTATGGGTGATTATCAGGGCCTCGGCCTACGCTTTTCCGATCGGATGCCTTTTGGCTTATGGCTACACGATACCTCTTTTCAAACCAATTATTTTAGCCACTTCAACCCTGCGTAATATCGGTATGAATGCGCTGGTGGCCGCTTTTCTAATGATGTCTCTGGTGGGCGATCCGTTAAAAGTTTTTACGATGGCTTTTGTGATGGTGGTCTACTTTTTGACTAGTCTGATTCAACGGCTTAACACCATTGATCAAGACGAATTGGATCATGCGGTTTCGATGCGCATGTCTTCTTGGCAGACTCTTTGGCATCGAGTAGTGCGGGGACAGTTTCCTTACTTTTGTTTTGATTTCATTCCATGTCTTGGCATGGCCTGGTCGATGCTTTCTTTTGTAGAAGGACTGGCCAGAAGCGGGGGAGGTTTGGGTGAACTTTTGTTGCAGGTTGACAAAATTTCAAGTTATAACGGTATTCTGGCTATTGCCATTGTGGCTGGAGCGCTGGGCTTTGGAATGTGGTATCTACTCCAGTATGCTGTTTGGTTGGCCTTTCCGTTTGTAAAGAAGGTGGGGTAAAGAGCTATGACTACTACGCATGCCTTATTGGCCGAGGAGGCCGTTACGCCTCAAACGGACACGATCGAAGAACCCATTCTTCAGGCAGTCAACATTAGCAAAAAGTATAGTAATGGCTTTCTGGCCTTACGTGATGTGAATTTTACGGTCTCGGACATCAAGCGTCCCGGATATACCCAAGGTCAAGTTTGGTCCATTCTTGGTAAATCAGGAGCCGGAAAAACTACCTTAGCTAAAATTATCGCCGGACATCTTAGTCCGACCACTGGTCAGGTTCTCTTGAATTACGAAAAAAGGCCGATTAAACGGGGAGAAGTGGGATTTGTTTTTCAGAACTCCATCGTTTTTGGTCATCTAACGGTAAAAGGTAACTTACTTCTAGCGGCTTATCAGGGACTTTTCCGGCAACATGCCGATCAACCCCTCTTTGAAGGAATAAAAAATAGCTGGCAGAAGCACGTAACTTGGCTTTTCGGAAAGAAAATCCTTTGGGAGAAGGTCGAACAGTATCTCGACGCCTTTGATCTTCGTGGCCAGCTGAATAATTACCCTCACGAAATCTCTGGTGGACAACGTCAGCGATTGGCCATTCTAAGCCAAGTGCTTTGTTCCAATCTGTTTATGTGCCTGGATGAACCGTTCTCTGGGCAAGATTCCATTCGTAAGCAAGAAACATGCGAAGCTTTGATTAAAGTTGCTCAGCTTGACGATGTGGAGACATTGATGATTATCACTCATGATGTCGATTGTGCGCTGAGGGTGAGCGATACCCTCATGCTAATGGGAATACAAAGAGATCCGGTGACCAAAGAAGCCAAACCTGGTAGCACGGTTTTTAAACCATATGATTTAGCGGCTGACGGACTAGCTTGGCAAGACAAGTCAATTTGCAGGACAACCGCTTTCAACAAGTTGGTGCAGGAGATCAAGTACGACTGGTTGCCGAGCGTACAGTAATAAATAAATCATTATGTTAATGCGGGGAATACCCCCGCTTTTTTGTTGACAGTTCCAAGACGGCCATGCTATTTTTGAAAAGGAACCCCTTGCTGGAATGTATTTGCTTCACGATTCCGCAAGGATCGTGGCAAGGTAAATCGTAAGTCCAGCCCTTTCTCGCCGTATTGGCCGTCTGCTCTGATTTAATCGAAGACAGCACTCTGCGAGATGACCCAGTGGCAGAACACGAACTTGCCACTGTTATGCCGGTGCAGGGCGTGGGGGGAACCCACGACCAATTCGTGTCAGTCACGGCACGGCGGTCCTAGACGAGGGTGACGGACCGCCACCAGCCTCATGTTAGATTAGTTGCGAAAACAGCCGCTGGCCAGATGCGTTAATCTGGCATTTTTTATTTTAAAATCGTATATTTAGATTTAATATGACTGAAAATAAACCTTTGCCTCAAACTCAGGTTGAGCACCAGAAGGCGAAATTAATAATTTTTGATTTGGACGGGACTTTGACTCCCAGCAAGACAGACATGGACGGGGAGATGGCCGAGCTGATTGAAAGGTTGCTGGAGAAAAAAATGGTGGCAGTTATCGGCGGGGGAAAATATGAGCAGTTTCAAAAACAATTTTTAAGTGTGCTTAGTAAAACTGCCCGGAAACCGGAGTGGGAACAGGTGGGCAAATCAGCTATACACCTACCTGAAAACTCCCGAGCGATCAGTCGAGGGTCGAAGGTAGGTCGTATAGCTGATTTGCCACTGAAAGCCCCTGGCGATTTGCTTGGCAATCTCTTTTTGTTTCCGACCAACGGGTCCACTTTTTATTGTTACAATGGAAACATTTGGGAACAGGTTTATGCCGAGAAACTTTCTGGAGAGGAAAAGAAGAGAACTTTTGAAGCTTTCGCCAAAACTTTTCAAGAACTGAATTATCATCACCCCGCCAAAACTTACGGGGAGATCATTGAAGATCGGAATACCCAGATCACTTTTTCCGCTTTGGGTCAGGAAGCGCCTTTGGATTTAAAATTAAAATGGAAAGAAGAACATACGGCCGAAAAATTAAAAATTGCCGAGCATCTCCAAAAATATCTTCCCGATTTGGAGGTCCGACCGAGTGCCTATACCTCTATCGATGTTACGCACAAAGGGATAGATAAGGCCTATGGCATTAAGCAAATAAAAAAGCATCTCGGAATTGATTTCAGCGAGATGCTGTTTGTGGGCGACGCCCTTTTCCTCGGCGGCAACGATTCAGCCGCTCTCCGCACCGGCGTGCCTTGTTTTGAAGTGAAAGGGCCGGAGGAGACTAAAGATTTGATTAGGTCTTTGTTTGAGAATTAATTTGATTTCTCATTTTCTAACTCCCATTCTGTTCTAAAAGGAGGCAACACCATTATCTCCGGGTCGTTATTTTTTACTAGAAAATCAATTTTAATCATACCATCTTGCATCATCTTTTCAACGGTTTTCTCGAATTCCTGTCGTGTCATATGAGCCAATGCCATGATTTCTGACCGGAAGAGACGAGATTTTCCTTCTACCTGAAAAGCACGTTGAATCTTTGAAGCATTATATCTAAGCACAGGATCAAAATTCGACATTTTGGCCTCCTATAGACCCATCTTGTCCTTAACTTCTGACAAGGTACTGTTTGCCAGCATTCTAGCTTTTTCTTCATATTTTGTCAATGGTTGCTCGGCTAGTAGTCAATTTTCATGGCTTTTTTAACCAGAGACATAGTTTCTTCTGCTTTGGGTAAAACTTTTTTTAAACCGGAGGCGAGAACTTCGGCTACTTTGGACTTAGTAAAATCTTGCCGCCTACTTCTTATCGGGGCTAGGTAGTTGTTCAAATCCTCAGCTAGTTTAGTTTTGTAGGCGCTGTAGGGCATGTTCCCCAAATCTTTGGCCGCTTCAACAGGGTCAAGGTTGTGAATTAAGCTATAAATTAAAACTAAATTAGAAATGGCCGGTCTTTTTTCCGGTTCGTAAGAAAAGTAATTTTCAGAATCGGTGGTAGCGGCTTTAATTTTTTCGGTCGTTTCTTGGGGGGACTCTTTGAGATAAACGGCATTATTTAAACTCTTGCTCATTTTGGCATTACCATCGAGACCGAGAATACGAGATCCTTTGGATAATTTAGATTCCGGAATGGGGAATAATTCAGTGTTGTAAAGACGGTTAAATTTCTTGGCGATATCGCGGACTAGTTCATTCACCGGCAACTGCTCTTCTCCCACCGGCACTACATTGGCGCGCAAGAATAAGATGTCCGCGGCCTGACTGACCGGATATCCCAAGAAACCATAGGTAACACTTTCTCCTTCTGCTCCAAAAAGCTCTTTTTTTTGAGCGATTTCGGTTTTGATAGTTGGATTTCTGCGCAGTTCGTTGACAGTGACCAGATTAGAAAAGAAAACCGTCAGTTCGGCAATTTGGGGAACTTGGCTTTGAATAAAAAAAGTGGTTTTTTCTGGATTTAATCCAACAGCCAAGTTATCGGCTGTGACTTCATAAACATTTTCCCTGACCTTTTCCGGATGTTCAAAGTTGTCGGTTAGCCCCTGAATGTCGGCGACCATAATGTAACTCTCGCATTCGTCTTCAAAAGCCTTGCGGTTCAATAGAGAGCCAAAAAGGTGGCCGATATGAAGCGGTCCAGTCGGTCGGTCTCCAGTTAGTAAAATTTTATTTGGCATATTCACATTTAACCATAAAGAGGCGGCAAAATCTAGGGAATAAAAAAACCGACCCAAGGTCGGTATAACTATTTATCATCGTCTTTTTCGTTTCTTTGTTTTTTGTCTACTTTTTTCAACTTCTCGGTCTAATTCTTCTCGTTTTCTTTTTTTGAGAGAATGAGCGTGTACTCCATAAGGGTTAGGACCAATAGCATCCCCTTGCGGTTTCTCGTTGTACTCCTTACAAAGATCAAGGTACTCTCCGGTATCATTGGAAATAGCCTTAAGAATATCTCCCATTGTTGACCTCCAAAATACAAAAGGGACTTATTAAAACAAGCGTAACATTATTGATCAATTTTGTAAAGCAAAGTCAAGGTTCGACCTCGTATAATATTTAGCTTAGCATAGCGCCTACCGCCTCACTGAGGCGCTTGAGACTGTGGATTGCATGGTTAGGATGAAGTATAATTTTCTGCACTTCAGACTAAATCCACAGGCTCAAGCGAGCGAAGATGCTCGCTGGGCAATCGAGCGTCCGAAGGAGGCGGTAGGCACGAAGCGATTCTAGACCTCAATAGTCACTGGCAAGATCATCGGCCGTTTTTCGGTTTTTTGGAATAAGAATTTGCCGATTTCGTCGCGGAGGTTGTCCTTGATGTAGGTGGTGTTGATCTGTCCCACAGTGCCTTTTTCCACAATGAAGCGGGCTTTCTTGCGTACTTGGGTGACTAATTCCTTGTTGTCTTTCAGATAAATAAATCCGCGGGAAATCACATCAGGGCTGTTAACTACCCGGCCAGTTTTGGTGTCAATGACCACAATGACCACCACGAAGCCGTCTTCGGCCAAAACCTGGCGGTCACGCAAAACCACATTACCCACGTCGCCGATACCCAAACCATCCACCAGCACCGGATTAGTGGGCAGAGTTTTTTTGTCGATCCACCATTTGGCTTGAGGAGAAACAGCATTTTGAGCATCCGAGTTGGCCAGGTGAATGATCGAACCGTTGTCGGCGATGATCACGTCATCTTCGGATAGTCCCTTGGTTTGAGCCAATTCCGAGTGGCTGACCATCATGGAGTATTGGCCGTGGATCGGTATCAGGAATTTCGGACGCATTAACTCAATCATGTGACCCAGGTCTTCTTTTTGGGCATGGCCGCCGGCATGGATGTCCATCATTTGGTAGTGGTAAACCTTGACGCCAGTGCGGTAGAACATGTCTTTGAGATTTTGCACGGAGCGTTCATTGCCGGGAACAGCTGAAGAAGAGAAAATGACCGTATCTTTTTTTTGCAAGCGGATAAAACGGTGCTCCAGATTGGCGATGCGCATTAAAGCGGCGTTGCTTTCTCCCTGGGCGCCAGTCGCCACGACGGTGATCTGCGAACGGGGATAATCATTCACCTGATCCTTGATAATCTGGGTGCCTTTTTGCATTTTAATGTAACCCAGTTCTTTGGCGATTTCGACATTGGATTTCATGCTGTATCCCTCGAAAATCACTTTCCGGCCATATTTTTCCGAAAGCAGGACGATCTGCTGGACGCGATCAATCAAAGTAGAAAAAGTGCCGCAGACGATCATCTGTTTAGATTCCTGGAAAATCAAATCCAAGTTTTCCATGATAGTTTTCTCCGAAATAGAGTGGCCTTCTTTTTCGGCATTCGTTGAGTCAATCGTGAAAGTGTGAACGCCAAGCTTGCCGATGCGCTCGAACTCCTCAAGCCCGTGCGCGTTTCCTTTCTCGTCGTAGGCAACACGGAAATCGGCGAAGTGCACCAT
>OBEQ011346759.1_pt1 | contig 12534 bp, 12 predicted proteins | sample 1670901 | NCBI WGS metagenome assembly OBEQ01 (sample SAMEA104232315, study PRJEB22302) | groundwater metagenome | biome: forest; feature: aquifer; material: groundwater | place: USA | collected 2011-08-07 | depth 5.4 m | reverse complement strand
TTTTTGAAAAGGTAAACAAAGGAAGTGAAAATAATATGATATTTTTTTTTTTTTTTTGAGTTAATTGTTTGTTGGTGTTAGGTGTTAGGGATTTGGTGTTGGGCTGTGTAGGTTATGTTTAAAGTTATAAATTTATTCTTGAAAGCTTTTTAAGATTTATTTTAGGCATCTTTGTGATTCAAGTAATGTGATTTTTATGTTGGTAAAGAAAATTTCTGAAAAAGAGAAAGTGGTTTCGGTGTGGTCTGGTGGTACTACTTCGCAGTTATATATTTCACCTGAAAATTCTGTTTTTGCTGACAGGAATTTTGATTTTAGAATAAGTTCAGCCGTGATAGAGGTTGAAGAATCTGATTTTACTCCAATGCCTGGTTTTTCTAGAATATTGATGGTGTTGGAAGGTGAGTTGGAAATTTTTCATGAAGGTCATTATTCAAAAGTATTGAAGCAATTTGAAATTGACGAGTTTTCTGGAGATTGGAAGACATCGTCTAAAGGAAAAGTGGTTGATTTTAATTTGATAATGGGGGAGGGGATTAGTGGAGAGATGAAATATATTTCATTGAAAAAAGAGGATAATATTTTAAAAATTAATTTCTGTGGGGGCAGATTGCAATCTGCCCGTACCATTGGATATTATTTAATTTCTGGGGGGATTCAAATAAATTTGAATCAGAAGGAATATGAATTGGAAAAGGGAGAAATGATTTTGATTGAAGAATTGGATGATATTGATAAAATGAAAATAATTGGATTTGGTGAATTGATTGAAATTTTGATTTGGTAAATTTTTTTATTTTTTATATTGCGTTTTCCATGGCATTATGTAGGGACAGGGCATGCCCTATCCCTACATAATGCCATGGAAAACAAACAATCACATTTGCGGCATTCCGCCACCCATTCCTTGCATTTGTTTCATCATTTGTGCCATTCCTTTTGGGTTTGACATCATTTTCATCATTTTCTTTGTGTCTTCGAATTGTTTCATCAGTTTGTTGACTTCTTGAATATTCGTTCCGCTTCCTGCTGCTATTCTTGTTTTTCTTTGTGCATTGATTAAATCTGGATTAGATCTTTCAGCTGGTGTCATTGATAGAATAATTGATTCAAGAGGTTTGAAAGCATCGTCTTTGATATCAACATCTTTGATTGCTTTCCCCATTCCTGGAATCATTCCCATCAAATCTTTCACATTTCCCATTTTCTTCACTTGCTGTAATTGAGCTAAGAAGTCATTGAAATCGAATTGATTTTTAGATATTTTTTTCTGTAATTTTCTTGCTTCCTCTTCGTTGTAATGCTCTTGAGCTAATTCTACCAATGAAACAACATCTCCCATTCCTAGGATTCTGTCAGCCATACGTGTTGGATAGAAAACATCCAACGCATCCATTTTTTCACCAGTACCAACAAATTTAATTGGTTTGTTTACAACCGTTTTAATTGATAAAGCAGCACCACCTCTTGTATCACCGTCTAACTTTGTTAAGACAACTCCGTCGAAGTTAATTTTATCATCAAACGCTTTTGCAGTATTAACAGCGTCTTGACCTGTCATAGAATCTACGACAAATAAAGTCTCAGAAGGATTTACTGCTGCTTTTACTGCTGCAATTTCGTTCATCATTTGCTCATCAACTGCTAAACGTCCAGCTGTATCGATAATCAATACGTTGAATCCTTTACTTCTAGCGTGATTGACAGCAGCTTTAGCAATGCTAACAGGATCTTTATCTTCTCTGTTCGAGAAAACTTCAATTCCTAATTGTTCTCCTAATACGTGTAATTGGTCAATCGCTGCAGGACGGTAAACATCACAAGCTGCTAATAAAACTGTTTTCCCTTTCTTTGTTTTTAGGTAATTTCCTAATTTTCCTGTGAAAGTAGTTTTACCAGAACCTTGTAGTCCTGACATTAATATAATTGCTGGATTTCCTTTTAAGTTGATTTCAACTTCATTTCCTCCCATTAATTCTACCAATTCTTCGTGGCATATTTTCGTCATTAATTGACTTGGAGAAACCGCAGTTAAAACATCTCTACCAATTGCTTTATCTTTTACAGTTGTTGTAAATTCCTTCGCTGTTTTGAAATTAACATCGGCATCTAACAACGCTCTACGGACTTCTTTTAATGTTTCAGCAACATTAATTTCTGTAATAGAACCGTGACCTTTTAGAACTCTAAACGCCTTTTCAAACTTACTGGTAAGATTTTCAAACATAATTTTTCAATTTTAATAGTGCAAAAGTACGGATAAAGTGTGGAGAAACAAAGTGTTTTGTATTTGAAAAATCAAGCAAATTTTATTATCATTACATTTGTAATTATTAAATATTTATACAAAAGTTTTAAGTATAATTATAACTTTTGTCTATTTTTATCTATTTTATAATTGTAATTAAATAATTTAGTATATTTGTATAATTATATAAATACAAATAAATGAATTCCTATAAAATTCCCAAAGTAGTTTATCATCGAAATACTTATGTAAATAGGGTAATTCCTTTTATAGGTAAACAATTGATAAAGGCATTTACAGGTCAACGAAGAGTAGGGAAAAGTTATCTTCTTTTTCAGGTGATGGAGCATATTCAGAAGATAGATCCAACTGCTTTCATATTGTATATTAATAAAGAAGATTTACAAAATGACTACATAAAAACGTATTTGGATTTAGAGAAGTATGTGCTTGAGAATAAATCAAAAAATGGGAAAACGTATGTTTTTATTGATGAAATTCAAGATATTTTTGAATTTGAAAGAGCTTTGCGTTCACTCGTTTTAGATGATCAGCTGGATTTATATTGTACTGGAAGTAATTCAAATTTATTGTCTGGAGAACTATCAACTGTTTTGAGTGGACGTTTTATTGAAATCACAGTTTATAGCCTTTCATTTTCTGAATTCATACAATTTCATAAAGTAGAAAACTCAGAAAAGTCGATTGATTTGTATTTGAAATATGGTGGACTTCCGTACATTATACATTTACCATTAGAAGATTCAGTAGTTTTTGAATATTTGAAAAATATTTTCACCACGATTATTTACCGAGATGTTGTAGAACGCTATTCAATTCGAAACGTTCGATTTTTAGAGCAATTGGTTTTATTTTTAGCGAGTAATACTGGAAGTTTATTTTCTTCAAAAAGTATTAGTGATTTTTTAAAATCTCAACAAATAAAGATCGCTCCAAATCAAGTCCAAACGTATATACATCATTTGACGAGCGCTTTTTTATTGAGAGAAGTGCCTCGATATGATATTGTTGGAAAGCGAATTTTTGAAATTGGTGAAAAGTATTATTTTGAAAATTTAGGAATTCGAAATGCTTTGTGGGGTTATAGATTGGAAGATAAAGCGAAAATATTAGAAAATGTCGTTTACAATCATTTGCAATTTTTAGGATATTCTACTAAAGTAGGTGTTTTAGGATCAGAAGAAATTGATTTTGTGTGTGAGAAGAATGGTGAGAGAATTTATATACAAGTGGCAGTCACTTTAGACGAACAAAAAACAATCGATAGGGAATTTGGGAATTTATTAAAAATAAAAGATAATTATCCAAAGTTTGTGATTACTCGCAATGGTTTTGATGGGAATTCTTATAAAGGTATTCCTGCTTTGAGTTTGATTGATTTTTTAAATTGGAAATGATTTCTATTTGGGTTTAGTTGAATTAAAAATTCTATATTTTTTTACTTAATATTCTGTTAATTGTTTCTTCAGAAAGACTTGTTAATTTTGAAATGTCAGAAATTTTCATTCCCATTTTTTGAGCATTAAGTATAATTTCAGTATTTCTTTCTTCTTTCCCTTCTTCTTTTGCGGTATCTAATGAATTTTTTAAATCACGGTAATATTTTAAACTGTCTTCATACGAACGGATCTGTTTCGGGGTAAACTTTGCAATTTCAGCAATTTCAAATACTTTTTCAAATTTTTCTTTAAACTCAGTCATAATCTGTATTTTAATTGAACAAATATACGAAGAAATAAAAGGATTGATTATCAAAAAAAGTTTTTATACAGTTAGAACTGGTAACTTTTGATAAGGATTATGAATAAATTTCTTTGAAGGATTGCATAGGAAGGTATATCGAAAAGGATTTTCAAGCTTTTTTTATTCGGTATTGGAAATGATTTTTTGAAACAACTTTAAACTATGAACGTCAGACGGGTAGGTGGTGGTAGAGGCTAGGTGCTTTTTCAGTACCGCATTTTTTTTAATCTATGTCATCGGGTATGTACTTTTAAATTTCAACTAAGCATGAAATTGGCGTGCGTTTTTATGACGCCAATTGTGGCTTAGTTGGAGTTTTTATTTGTTTTCAGTTTTCAAATGGATTATAAATCCAAACCAAATTTTGTTTCAATTATCAATTACGAATACCGCAGGAAAACATTTCCAGCGGAGCGGGTGACGTTGCCAACCTACTAATTAGATTTTAATCGGAAGAAATATTTTAACAGGAACATTTATATTGTTACACATCCCTGGCTTCCATTTAGGTAATAAAATCAATAATTTTAAAAGTTGTTTTTCTGCGGGTGTGTACGTATACGTATTCTTATTTTTAATTCTTTCACCAATTATTCGTCCATCAAAATCAACAATAAATTCTAATGAAAAAGATGCTTGAAAATCATCTTCAGACATTGAAAGTCCTCTTAATAAATCTGACGCAAATTTCAGTTTACCTCCAACATATTCGGGATATACATCAACGTGTTTATAAACAACTTTATTTAAAACACTATCTCTTATGGAATCACAAACAAAAAATTCAGTCTCTACTTTTTTAGTAGAATATATTTGATCTTGATTCTTCAAACCACACGAGACAATAAAAATAAATCCAAATGCTATGTAATAATATTTATTCATCATAAATCATCGACTGCTTCACCATTAACTTTACCTTCATCAATTGCTTGAATCACAACGCCCATTTGATCAGGGCTTATTATATTAGTATTATCATCAACTCCTCCTCTAGCATCACCAACTTTAATTCCATCAATTGTATAAAATCTATACAACATAATATTATTATAAATATTTGATTTATCGGTCGTACTAGTTGTATTATAAAAATTACCATACTGTTGTTCTAAATCAACATCGGGTAATCTATGTTCATTCTCAGTAGGATGATCCATCCCGCCTTGATGTAATAATTCATGGATAAATGTCGAAGTTATTTCCTTAGGTCTTAACGGATCCTTAGAACCATTTTTATTAACATGTGTATCAAAACTACCTTTGATAGATATCCCCTCCATTGTAATTGTACCTGGTATTTTAGGATAAGAATCTACCATGTCTCCTGTTATTGTAGCGTTTTCATTAAAAATTATTTCTCCACTAAATTGAATATTATTCTCTACATCAAAAACATTCATACTTTCTGTAAACTGGCGTTGAATTTCAGCTTTAGACATTGCTTGCATACCTGGGTTAGAAAATTCAATAGAATTAGATTTAAACACTATATTAACACTTACCGTTATTTTAATCAAAGTTGTACCATCATTATCACAACTAATAGATTTTGAAAACTCACGTCCTTCCAAGTCAATTCCATCAATAACGCGATTTTCACTAAACGCATAAGGGCTATTGTGTGGGTATTCTGGAGCCAACGGATCAACAGCAAAGAACCTTCCAATACGTGGATCGTGCATTCTATACTCATAATTCAAAGAGTTTCCTTCCCCTTTGATTTCGTCGTCTTTCTCCTGCCCTTGAAATCCATAGCTATAATCAAATCTCAAACACCCCATCAGCTCTAAATACCAGTTTCACTATTCCCAACAGCCAACTTACTATTCTTCCTACCAAAACTAAAATATACAATTAATCCAATAATCAACCAAGCTGTGAAGAAAATCCAGTTCCATAATCCAAGTTCACTCATCATATACAAACAACTAATAAGACCTAGTAATGGAATCAACGAAAGATTATGTGTAATTGAGAAATAGGTCAAAAGTAAACAGATCAAAAAGAATAGGTAAGTCGGGATTTTTTGTGAAAATAAGGAAAATCCAGATTCATATATGTCATTATCCTTGATGTTTAAGGCGTGAAGTTTTGGTAAATAATTTGCTTCAGCTTTGTTAGCGATAGAATCTAAATATATTTCAACATCTTGATCACTGTGTTTAAAAGCCGTTTCGTCGTTTGCTAACAGATTTTCTTTAATTGTTGAAACTTCTTGTAATGAAAGTGAAGTGATTATTTCTGTTGGTTCTTTAATTTGTTTTTCGTTTGTTAGAAATGCCATTGTAGCATCGTTGTTATATGTAAATAACAAAACGGACGTAAGAACAACTAAGGCAGGCATCACATATTTAGAGTTCACATAAGGCGTTTTAAAATTCCCTCTTGGAATGTCTTTTTTATTTTGAAGGACTAAAACTCCACCACAAACAACTACAAATGCGAACAAAGTGCCAATACTGCACAAGTCCGTAACCATCGTTAAATTTAGAAATAGAGCAGGAACAGCAACAACAAAACCTACTACGATTGTTGCATAAGAAGGTGTTTTGAATTTTGGGTGAATACGTGAAAATTTCTTTGGTAACAATCCATCTCTACTCATACTCATCCAAATACGAGGTTGACCCATTTGGAAAACTAATAATACACTTGCCATTGCAAATACAGCACTTACAGCTATAATTCCAGACATCCATTGCATGTTTAATTTTTCAAAAACAAATGCCAATGGATCACCAACATTTAATTCAGAATAATTAACCATTCCAGTTAAAACCAATGCAATAACGATGTATAAAATGGTACAAATGATGATCGCCCACATCATTCCTCTAGGTAAATCTCTTTGAGGATTTTTACATTCTTCTGCCGTTGTTGAGATAGCGTCAAATCCAATGTAAGCAAAGAAAACAGCTGAAATTCCTTTTAACATTCCTCCAATACCATTTGGAGCAAAAGGAGACCAGTTTTTTGTATCAACATAGAAAATACCTACAGCAATAACCAATAAGATAATAGCTAATTTAATAACAACCATTAAGTTACTTGCGTTTCGAGATTCTTTCATTCCTCTGTACACCAATGCTGTAATTAGAATGATAATCAACAATGCTGGTATATCTGCTACTAAATGAAATGAACCAATTGTTGGTGCTGATTCCCAAGCTGTGTGTGCTGCTTGTAAATTACTGCTTAAATTTTTAAATAATTTACCACTGCTCATTAGATTAACCGCTTCATGATAACCATTCGAAGCTGTTAAATAATCCATTTGAATCCAATGAGGAAGATGAATGTTCATCCGTTCTAGTAAGGAAGTAAAGTAATCACTCCAAGAAATCGCGACGGTTATATTTCCAATGGCATATTCCATAATCAAGGCCCAACCTATAATCCAGGCGATTAATTCTCCGAAGGCGACATACGAATAGGTATAAGCACTTCCAGAAACAGGAACCATAGAAGCGAATTCAGCATAAGCAAACGCTGCGAATCCACAGGCTAAAGCTGTAAATAAAAATAAGAAAATAACAGCTGGACCACCATCAGAACTAGCTTTACCAATCGTACTAAAAATCCCTGCTCCAATAATTGCAGCAATTCCAAAAGCAGCTAAATCTCTAACACCTAAATGTTTTCCTAAAGCGCCATGAGCACCTTCTTCATTGTCTTTTTCGACTTGCTTTAAAATGTCGGCAACGTTCTTTTTTCTAAATAAGCTTTTGAAATCCATAGTTCTTTTTAAATTCTATTATGATTCTTGAGTATTCAAAAATAGATATTTTTAACTTACTGTGGAATAAAAAAGATATTTTTGCTTAATATGTTAAATTAATAATAAGTATTTGGATTTATTGTCGGTTTTATCGTTGAATGTTAGATAGTTTTTTTTATTCTCGACGGTGATTTCTGATCCTTCGGCTAGTATAACTGAGGTTGGTTGAAGATGATTTAGTATTTCAAAATCACTTCCATAAATTAATTTGAAATCAACTTCAAGTTGAAACTCTTTCACTGGATACATTTTCCAGCGTGGATGCGTAACTTCGTATTCAAACGTTTTTGTTTCTGATATTTTGGTATAACCCCAATAGTGTTCGGTTATAAATTCAGCTTCACTTTCTTCAGGGATTTCACTTAAACTGTTTTCGGCTTTTACAATAAAAGATTGATTGAAATTCTTCATTTCCCAGTTGTAATTGACTTCTAATTCTTTTTCGTTTTCAATCCAAGTGTGATTCATTGGAACGGTTTGGTAATGCTCTTTGTAAAGTGAATTAGCTACAAAGGTTAAAGCTGATTTAGGGACTAATTCTTTGATGAAAACTACGCCTCTTTTCCAAACTCCATTTTCTAAATGTTTCACATAAAAGCGCAAGTTGACTTCTTCAAAATTAACATGAAACGGAATTTTAATGCCTATCATTTTGGTATTGAGAAACATAAAACCGACTAAACTAACGTAACATTTTCCTTCCCATAAATCAAGTTCTGTATTTGAAGGAATGTATTTTTGTAGAATATCTGAATCAATATTGTAATTGGCGATTGCTAATTTTCTCCATTCTGCTTTTAAAAAAGTGAATTTCATGATTCATAGAATTAAATTAAACTTTTATACGCACTTTCAATTGTTGGATATTTAAACGTATATCCTGCTTCAAGTATTCGTTCTGGTAGTACATATCTGCTTTTTAAAACCAATTCTGTTTCGGTAGAAATTACAAATGCGCCAATTTCAAGGATGATTTTGTTGGCAGGTAATCCGAATTTTATTCCAAGTGACTTTCGTAATTCTGACATAAAAATTTTATTCGTAATTGGAAATGGTGCAGTACAATTAAATGGTCCTTCCAAGGTTTTATTTTCAATGATGTATTGAATCATTCCTGTGACATCATCTTCGTGAATCCAACTGACGATTTGTTTTCCATTTCCTTGAATTCCTCCTAAACCAAATTTGGCCATTGTTCTAATTCTTGGATAAACACCTTCCTCTTTACTTAAAACCATGCTCGTTCTAAGAATTGCTTTTCTTGTATTCTTGAATTCAGAAGTTTCTATATTGAATGTCTTTTCCCATATTTTGCAAACTTCTACTGAAAATCCGGTTCCAATTTCGTTGCTTTTTTCTGTCATCGCTTTGTCTTCTGAACTTCTGTAAAGAGTTGATGAAGCAAATTGAATCCATAATTTTGGTTCAGCTGAAGCATTTTTAAAAGCTCGACATAAATTTCTAACTGAATTAACTCTAGAGTCGATTATTTCTTTTTTATTTTTATCCGTGTAGCGACAATTGACGTTTTTCCCTACCAAATTTATTACAGCATCCACTTCTTTAAAATAAGTTGCATACGCTTCTTTTTCAATATTATTCCAATTGATGTAAGAAATGTTTTTCTCTTTTCGTTCAGTACCTCTCGACAAAATAATTATTTCTTCTGTTGTAGAAGTATACGCTTCAACAAGAGCTGTTCCAACTTGACCAGTTCCACCAGCCAACATGATTTTTTTAAGATGTGTCATAATAGTATAAATATAAGAATGATTATGCGATATAAAACCCAAGTTAGGGTAGGAGTGACTCCAAGATTTAAAAGTTTAGCTCTTCTGAAGTGTTCTAAAAACATGAGAAATACGATAAATCCGAAGTAGAATAAATAGAAGTCAGCAGAATGAATAGAAAATAGTTTCCCAATTAAGATCCCAATACCTAAAAGAATAGAGCCTACCATTGAAATTGTCATCATATTTCCTAGGTAATCCATTTTATCCTGAAATTTAATTTTCCAAAGTACTAAGGCTTGAAAAAGTAGTTGTCCGCCACAGATGAAAAATTCTCTTCCATAATTACTTTCTGGAATATATTCACCTAAATGAAATGAGAATTTAAACATTAAATAAGAAGTAATTAGCCATGCAAAAAGGATATATCTTGATCTGTTTTTTAAGTGAAAATCTGGAGTGCAGACATCATTCGTTCTTCCACTTGGCATAATTATTTTACGATTGTAAGAAATCGTAGAATAAAGAATTTTGAACAGCCAATAAATAGGTTTTATTTTGAAAATGTATTTAGCGAAAGGGAAAATATAATACGTTACTTTGAGTAGACTATCTAACCCGTAATTCACTTCCCCCGTTTTTTTATTGACCAATGCTATTTCATTTCTAGCTCTATTTTTGTCGATCAATGTGCAGGTTTCAGACTCCATCACTTGATAGGCTTCTCTACCTTTTTTCTCGAAAACACCTGTTACGACTAAGGCTTTTGTATATACTTGACAAAGCGGGCATTGATCGTCGTATATCAGTGCGTAATTTCTTAAAGTTCTCATAGTTTCAGAATTTATTGAAAGTTTATACTAAAAAAATCTATTTCATATGTATTTTATTGTTTTTTAAATGTCAAATGGTATCGCCATCTTGAAATCCATCGGTGTTTGTGACGTCTTTCGCTCATGGCTTATTTCATAAGTTTAAACAAAATAGAAAACAATTTATTCTCTTTTTCATTGATTAGGACACTTACCGATTTATCCATTTTGCCAACAAAACTATCCAGTTGATTCATCATAGAAGTAAATTCTTTGATTTCTTTTGATTGTTGATCTCCTTCTACATTTTTAAGTTGTTGTAAAACTTTTGTCACAGGTTCCAATTCACGTTTTTTTCTTTCAGCGATAATTCTTCGAGCAACTTCCCAAATATCTTTTTCGGCTACAAAATATTCCTTTCTATCTCCAGGAATTAATTCTTTGTGAACCAATGACCAATTCAATAAATCGCGCACATTCATGTTTGTATTTCCTCGTGAAATACTTAATTGTTCCATTATATCTTCTGTGCAAAGAGGAGTAGGAGAGATCAATAAAATTGCATGCACTTGCGCCATCGTTCTGTTGATGCCCCATTCACTTCCTAGTTTTCCCCAGGTTTGAATAAATTGTGCTTTTGCTTCGTTGAATTTCATGTCACAAATATAATAAACTTTTTAAACTTTCAGTACTTATTGAAAGTTTATTTTAAAAAATAATTCCAACCTTTTATATTTAATTTTCGTTCTTATCTTTGGCAGATATAAAACGAGACTTTATTCAACTTAAATAATGTAAAGTTTAAATTTGTAGTAGTAAAAAAATAGTAAAACAAAAACAAAAAACAATTATGAAAAAACAATTATTTATCGCTTCTTTGCTTTTCTCTTCTTTAGCAAATGCACAAAGTTTAACTTCAACTAATGAACCTGCAATTGGTGCTTCAGCAACAATGTATGTTTGTGATTCAAATTATTCAGATTTTAATTCAACTTCAGGAACTGGTGTAACGTGGGATTTTTCAGCAATAACTGGATTTTCAGATGTACCTGCAAAAGTTCTAACTGTTTCTGCTCCGGCTCCTGGATCTCCTTTTACAACTTCAACAAAATCAACTGTAATTCCTGGATTTATTTCAAGTTTTTGGACTTCTTCTTCTTCAGATAGAACTTCTCAAGGGTTTGTTTTTACCGAAGCAACTTTAGGTGATGTTGTTATTCAATATGGTACAGGTGCAAATGAAGAAAAAATAATGGATTACCCGTTTGCAATTACAAGTTCTTTTACAGATTCTTATTCAGGAACATTGTCAAATTCTTCATTAACTCCTATGGGACCAGTTCCTTGTTCAGGAAATATAGTTTCTACTATTGATGGTCAAGGTACTTTAATTTTACCAGGGGCTATTTCGATGACTAATGTTTTACGTCATAAAATTGTTGAAACTACCAATGCAACTGTATTTGGGCAAGATGTAACAATTACAAGAACACAGTTTGATTATTACGATGTGAATAGTGGATTACCTGTGTTTTCTCATTGTTCAATGCATATTGTGTCTGGAACAAACGTAAACAGTGTGATAAACTTAGTTCTTTCATCAGTTCAACCTTCTGTTTTAGTAGGTGTTAACGAAAATACAGCTACAGATTTCATGATGTATCCAAATCCTACTCAAGGTTCCGTTACTTTAAAAGGAGATTTTTCTTCTGATGCTTCATTAGTAGTTTTAGATCAAGCAGGTAGAAACGTTTCATCTTTAAATACGTTGACAAATGGATCTACAATTGATTTATCGAATGTAGAAAAAGGAATTTACTTAGTTGTTATCACAAACAATGGTGTTAAAACAACAAAATCAGTTAGTGTGAACTAATTAGAAAATTAAAATTATTTAAACCGTTCATCTTTAAGGTGAACGGTTTTTTTTTAACTTTTTTATAATCTTGTCAATATTATTTCATGATGATGGATTCAAACTTTTAATTTCTTATATTTGTTAGTATCAAATGTATTTTATAAATGTCAAATGATTTAAAAAATGAATTATTCAATGTCCTTTCAGGAAAGAGCGAAGTTAGGTTTGGAACAGTTATCCAAACAATCACCAGTTACCTTAAAGATGGCGATCCATCAAGTTCAGGTTTTGAAGATGAAAAGTACTTCAAAAAACAAGAAACAAAGAGATTAGAAGAATTT
>OBEQ011220235.1_pt1 | contig 12536 bp, 18 predicted proteins | sample 1670901 | NCBI WGS metagenome assembly OBEQ01 (sample SAMEA104232315, study PRJEB22302) | groundwater metagenome | biome: forest; feature: aquifer; material: groundwater | place: USA | collected 2011-08-07 | depth 5.4 m | reverse complement strand
CTGTGCGCGGGCCTTTTATGATTGAAGGCGCGATCTACGGTCTGGTGGCTACCATTATAACTTTGATTATTTTTTGGCCAGCAACAGCTTGGCTCGGGCGTAACATGACTGATTTTCTGGGATTGAATGTCTACAATTATTATCTGGCCAATTTCTTTCAAATTTTTGCAATTATTTTATTATCAGGTATACTATTGGGGGTAATTTCGTCTTTCTTGGCAGTTCGGAAGTATTTGAACAAGTAGTATGCGAATAGCCTTAACGAATAGGCACACATGAATCAATTCGTATCATTCGCAATAATTCGTAAATTAGTGTCGTGATGAAACAATCAACAAAATATATTTTTGTGGTGGGAGGTGTTATGTCCAGCGTGGGCAAAGGTATTGCCGCCGCCTCCATCGGAAAAATTTTGCAAGCGCGAGGTTTTGCAGTTACCGCTCTTAAGATTGATCCGTATGTGAATGTGGATGCGGGCACGATGAATCCAACTGAGCACGGTGAGATTTTTGTTTTAGACGATGGCATGGAATGCGATCAGGACATGGGCAACTATGAACGGTTTCTCAATATAAGCTTGTCGCGCAAAAATTATATGACTACCGGCAGTGTGTATTTATCGGTCATCACCAAAGAGAGGAATTTAGAGTACAACGGCCGTTGCGTGGATGTCGTTCCGGATATTCCGATTGAGGTGATAGGTAAAATTGAATATGCCGGCAAAATGGACAAGGCCGACATTGTGATCACGGAACTGGGCGGAACGGTCGGAGATTACCAAAATATTTTGTTTTTGGAGGCCGTCCGTATTTTGAAAATTAAAAAGCCCAAAGATGTTTTTTTGATCCTGGTGAGTTTTCTGCCGGCTCTAAGCGCCGGGGGCACTGAACTAAAGACCAAGCCGACCCAGCATGCCATTCGCAACCTTAATTTCGTGGGTCTTCACCCGGATATTATTATCGGCCGGGCGGCCGGGTCGTTGGATAAAAAGAGAAAAGAAATTATCGCTACAACCTGCGGGTTGGAAGAAGAAGATATAATTTCCGCTCCAAACGTGTCCAATATTTATGCGGTGCCTCTCAATTTTGAAAAAGATAAGTTGAGCAACCGGATCTTAAAGAAGGTTGGTCTTCGCCCCAGGACTTCGGACTTAAAAGAGTGGCGATCCTTGGTTAAGCAGATGGATTCGGGAGTGCACCCCATTCGAATAGGCATCGTGGGCAAATATTTTAGCACCGGAGGTTTTATCCTGGAAGATTCATATATTTCCGTCATTGAGGCGATTAAACATGCCGCAAGCGATCTTGGCCGGAAACCAGAGATAGACTGGATAGATTCTGAAAGATTTGAAAAGAACCCGGCCGCCTTGAAAGAACTCGAGCAGTTTCAGGGAGTCATTGTTCCTGGCGGTTTCGGCAGTCGGGGAGTAGAGGGAAAAATTGCCACCGCCCGCTACTGTCGGGAAAATAAAATTCCATATTTCGGACTTTGCTACGGGATGCAGATTGCCACCATTGAGTTCGCGAGGAATGTTTTGGGTCTTCCCGATGCGCATACCACTGAGATAAACCCCAATACCAAAAATCCGGTTATTGATATCATGCCGGAGCAAAAGAAAAATCTAAAGGCCAAAAATTACGGGGCCACCATGCGCCTCGGTGCGTATCCTGCCAACTTAATAAAGGGGAGTATCGCCGAAGCTGCATACAGAACATCTAAAATTTCTGAACGGCATCGTCATCGTTATGAAGTGAACCCGGAGTACATTGAAAGGCTGGAGAAAGCCGGTTTCGTTTTTTCCGGCATTTCACCTGATAGGCGTCTAATGGAGATTGCCGAATTACCTCTCTCACAGCACCCATTTTTTCTAAGCACCCAATTTCACCCGGAACTAAAATCCCGCCCGCTTTTCCCCCATCCTCTTTTTACGGCTTTTGTCAAAGCTTGCATTGGGAAAACCAGGTAGGGCAGACCCAAGTTCTCTGTATGTAATGTAAATGATAACGCTTTTGTCCACCAACTTTGGTATATACACTTTTTGGTGGACATTTCAATTATCTTTATTTGATCAATTGATTCAAGCTGCCATTCTTGGTCACTTCCAAAATTTCAATGAATTTTAGAATGTCGAGTTTCTCTATTGCAATAATAAATTCCTTCGGTATTTTCACCTTTCCTACCCATACGCTTTTATGAATCATATTAAAACCCAATACTTTCAAAATATCTCTAAGAATATCCCTCTCTTTATTAAAAGGGGTTGGAAGATCATAACTTACTATAATGACCCTGTCTCCGGCTTGTTTTTGGTATGAATTTTTATTCAACATTTTATTTTTCTTCAGATGATTAAGCTTTTTCTTGCCCTTCGCAGATAATTTAATTTGCTCAAAAGAATTTTCTTCGATTAAACCCTGATTTTTTAATTTATAAAGATATTTTTGCAAATGTCGTTTCTTCTCTCGCTCGATCTGGTAAGAATGTGTGTTCTCGCTGACTTTCCTATATTCCCGATCTATTTTTCCCATTGACGCGCCATATCCCGCTCTAAGAACAGCATGCCAAAAATCCACATTAGTCATTACAGCATCTTCTAGAGTATCTAAGATTTTGTAAACAATTTCTCCTCTCATAGTTAATCAGATTATATAATAGCCAATATTCAATGTCCACCAACTTTGGTATATACACTTTTTAGTGGACATATTGTAAAATTTGACCAATTTGGTTATATTAAGAGTTATTGCGGGTTGGTGTAATGGTAGCACGTCGCCCTCTGGAGGCGAAGATTGGGGTCCGAGTCCCTGACCCGCAGCCAATGTGTTGGAATTCTGATACAATTGGCCTATGGATCCCGTACGAAATCTTGCTACAAAAGTTTCGTATATGGACAGGTCAATTTATTAGTCTAATGTAATTTCGTACGGGATGGACAAAGAATACTTTTTTAGAACCAATCCGCACAAGTCGGCCAACAAAGTCACCATCAACAGCATCATGATGGGCTCTTTGTTTTTTATGCTGACCCTGATCATCACTCTGGATCCGGAGAAATTTTCTCCCTTAATAATTTCTCAGCTCTTTCTGGCCATTCCGATGCTTTATGTTTCGTCTTTGGCTTATTCGAAAATCGGTTACTGGAAAGAGACTTATGAGTGGAATACCCTCGGCTGGTTTACCAATACCATCGGCAATTTATTTGTGATTAATGCGATCGGTTTGCTGGCGGCCAAATTCAACTCAAATTTGGCTTATGTTTATTTTTTTCTATTTTGTTTATTGATGATCATTTATACCCTGATTAATATAAAACACAATCAAAAAATCTGGCCGCAGAAAATATTCAAGCTGATCTTCTTATTAGTTATTATATTGTTCGGAGGCATTTTATTTGTGGGGTAGTGAGATTCATGAAAAAAATTTTTCTCGGTTTGCTATTTCTGTTACTTCTTTTATTTTTTGCCTTCCCGTATTTTTTTAGCAGTGTGGTGTCCTACAAGCAAACTGGACCAGTGGCAAAGATAGTTGAAAAGAAAAAAATATTACCGGCTCTTTCACCTTTAGATATGGTGGCTTACGATAAAAGGCTTAACGAAATAGCCAATAGCTTTCCTAAGCCCAGCCTTTGGCCCATCAAGACTGTCTATCCCAATGCCGGCGCCATCCTGCCCTTCAAGCGCATTGTCGCTTACTATGGGAATTTATATTCCAAGCAAATGGGAGTTCTGGGACAATATCCGGAAGACGAAATGTTGCAAAGATTGGATGTTGAAAAAAAAAAATGGAATAACGCGGCCCCTGCCACTCCAGTGATTCCAGCACTCCATTATATTGCTGTGGTAGCCCAAGACAAAGCTGGTGAAGATGGCCAGTACCGATATCGCATGCCCGCTTCGGAAATTAATAAAGTATTGGCCATGGCGACTAAAATAAATGCCCTGGTTTTTTTGGATATCCAAGTTGGATTTAGCAGAGTGCAAGACGAGGTTCCTCTACTGAAAGATTATTTGAAAATGCCACAAGTGCATCTCGGTATTGATCCTGAATTTTCTATGAAGACTGGCATTCGGCCGGGGAAAATCGTTGGCACTTTGGACGCCGAAGATATAAATTTTGCCGCTAATTATTTAGCGAGTATTGTCCAAGAAAATAATCTTACCCCGAAGGTCTTGATCGTTCATCGTTATACTCAAAAAATGGTTACTAATTATAAACAAATTAAAACATTACCAGAAGTGCAGATTGTGATGGATATGGATGGTTGGGGCGGTCAGGCCAAAAAAATAAATACCTATCAACAATTTATTTATCCGGAGCCCGTCCAGTTCACCGGTTTTAAATTGTTTTATAAAAATGATATCCTAGAACCCGATACTGTTTTAATGACTCCGGCTGAACTGCTGAAACTAAATCCACAGCCGGTCTATATACAGTATCAGTAGCATTTATGGTATATTGAAATAATATGAAAAATACATATATAATAGTAATTGTTTTAGTAGTGGCGGGAGGGTTGTTTTTTGTGTTAAATAGTAAAAAACTGGAAGCGCCTATTGTAAACAACCCAGAGATTAACATCGCGCAGGCAACCACCGGACAAAAAGAGTTTACAATCACCAGCCAGAATTTTTCTTTTTCTCCCTCCTCCATCACCGTCAAAAAAGGGGACCGGGTTAAAATAACTTTCAAAAACGCTAACGGCTTTCATGATTTTAAAATAGATGAATTTGGCGTTGGCGCTCAGCGATCTGAAGCTCCAGCTCAAGAAATTTTAGAGTTTACCGCGGACAAAACCGGAAGCTTTGAATATTACTGTTCAGTTGGCACGCACCGGATGCTGGGCATGAAGGGAACTCTAGTAGTTATAAAGTGAAAAGTTTATAAAATTATGAAGTAAAAGATGGATCTAGAACAAGAAAAAAAAGCTTGGCGGGATGTAAAATTTGGTAAGAAATTCTTAAATGCATTTAGGGGTGTGTATGTTCTTTTGGCGATTATAAAGACAAGGGATTTACTGATCTATGCAGCAGCTGTTGTAATTTTTCCAGTTCTAGGATTTTATTTTCACGTTTCCAGTTTTGAATGGATTGCCCTGATTTTCGCAATCGGTTTGGTAATAATTGCCGAAGCATTTAATACCGCGATTGAAATAGACATAGATTTAACTTCTCCCGAATATCACCCTTACGCGAGAGACACCAAAGACGTGGCCGCCGCCGCCGTCCTCCTCTCCGTCCTTGTCGCCATCATCATCGGTCTGATTGTTTTTTTGCCGAAGATTTTGTGATACAATAGTTGATGTGTCAAATACATTATTTACAATAATCTATAAAATAAATATATGATGGAAAGTTCATTACCAATTTCTCCAGTCAGAAAAATTCCCACAACTCAAGCTGACGAAGATCAGTCTGAATCTGCCCCTATTCTTAGTGAAAGAGAAAAAATCCAACAAGAACCAAAAAATACTCGTTCTAGAAATTGGTTAGCTGCACGAATAAAACATGTACGGCATTTCCCCTTTGAGAAAAAAGGTAAAATTGAACTTTCTGGCCAGGCTGCTGGTTTGGCAGGAATGCAGCGAGGAAGTATTGGAGAAAGCTCTTTAGAATTTAGAGAAGTTCAAATGGGAGTTAATTTTGAAGGAGAGATAAAAAGAATTATTGAGAAAAAAACAAAAAAAGGGGATAAAGACTCACCTGTTCGAGTTTTAGACATAGGTGCAGCGCAAAGCACTTTTTTGTCGCAATTAAAAAAACGATTTGGTAAAAGATTAGATGCACATTCAGTTGATATTCGGTTTTTCTCACCAGAAAAGTTTCCACAAAAAAGGGGGGTTGACCAACATATTTTTCACGTCGAAGGATTAACAAAAATTTTACCAGAAAACCATTTTGATATGATTGTAGATTGTCGGGGTGGGATGTTGTACGCCCAAGACCGAATCAAAGGTCTAAATCAAGTGTATGAAGTTTTAGCACCTGGTTCTTCCGCGTATATTTTTCCAAAACCAAGATCTAATATGCGTGACTTTTTTAACAGTGATTGGATAAAGAATTGGGCTGATCAAAAAGGCGCAAAGTTTGTGTTACAGAAAAATGGAAAAACTCGTATGGGACTAACCCTTATCGTTACAAAACCAGAAGAAACTTCTCGCGACGATAATATTTAGAGACAAACATGCTTCATAAATATTATGTCGCTTGAAAAAAAGCCCCAATTTTATCATAATGTGCTCCGAGCCGCATCGGTTGAGGTGGGTCAGCGGCGCGATCGTGAGCAGGAAAATGCATTGATAATCGCGTGGGCAGAAAAGGGTGGAAAAATTTTAGAAATTGGAAGCAACCTTGGATATTTTACTGGTCGTGTTGCCAAGGAATCTGGATCGCATGTGGTCGGTATTGATACTAATACAAGCAAACTACTATACAAAATTGCACATTGGAGAAATAGAAAAAATAAAACTTCTTTTGTACAAGGGCAAAATTTTACTACCATTCAAGACCGAAAGACGGGAGAGGATCTAGCCACAGGTTTTCCGTTTCAAGATGCTTCGTTTGATCAGGCGATCGTGTCTCATGTCATCGAGCATTTTAAGGATCCAACACCACTTATCGATGAAATAAAACGGGTATTAAAAGATGGTGGCACAATCGTTATCGCAGTTCCACGAGAACATTTTCTAGGAGAAAATACTAGCGATCATAAAGTTCTTTATGAGTCACTTGAACAGCTGCGATTGCAACTCGAGGGCTACGGTTTTGAATTAGTGGACGAAAAAGATTTTGGTCTCGGTGAATCTGCAGTGGTTAAAATGAGGAAAAAGAACCAGCGAGAGATTTAGACTCTCGCTACAATAATTTGCAAGGCATGATCAATATATGATATATTACATTGATGACTACCATAACCATTCCCAAAAATTTAACGAGCGAGAGTAACCTCATCGCTATTCCCTATAAAGAATACGAGCGATTTTTAGCGTCTTCCCTTTACAAAAAAGAGATTATTTTAACTTTGTCTCAAAGGAATCGTTTGAAAAATGCTCGAAAAAATTTAAGCACTGGTAAATTTTTGACCTTCAATGAACTTAAAAAAAAATTGGGAACTAAAAATTGATTCTGGGGTCTATAAAGATCTTTCTAAATTTCCTAAAGATTACGCCGATAAAATTTTGGATGTAATTTTGTCTTTCGGGAGTGATCCATATCTAGGGGATATTGAGAAAATCAAAGGCGAAGAAAATACTTGGCGCAGGCGGGTCGGGGCTTATAGGATTTTTTATGAGATTTATCCTGAATTTAATTTTATACATGTTCTCTGGGTGGAACGCCGTGGTTCTAAAACTTATTAGAAGTTTACATATGATTGTTTTTTTACCGAAGATTTTGTGATACAATATCAGCGTATGGACAACAATGTAAAAAAATTTACTATTATATTGGCAGTTGCATTTGCAGTAATAGGTCTAATTATCTGGTTCGCTATTAGTCAAGATGCCAAATATGCCAAATATCGAGTTGGAACGAATTCGCAAAACTTAGATGCTGTTGGACAAGTATTTGAGAACCAAGGACAAGTGCATATAAAAATCGGCGATTCGCACCCTCCATATAATTCAAATCCTCCAACCTCGGGCTGGCATTATTCTCTTCCGGCGAGCTGGGGAGTGTATGATAAACCCCTGGTGGACGAGCAGGCCGTACACAATCTAGAACATGGTGGTATATGGATTTCTTATAAAGATATTGATGAAGAGACGAAAGTAAATTTAGAAAAAATTACCAAAGCCAATGGGAGCAGTGTAATTATGTCGCCCAGAGACGCCAATGATTCAAAAATTGTATTAGCCTCTTGGACCCGGTTAGAGAAGTTAGATAGCTATGATGAAGCAAAAATATTAGACTTTATCCTGCGTAATAAAAACAAGGGACCTGAGTCAGTAGGCATGTAATCATATGCAGATTAATAAAAGGTAGTATAATATAATTTATGACCAAATATATTATTATTGGAGTTGTTGTCCTTGTCGGTATTTTGGCTATTAGTTTTTTATTGCAAAGCGGGGATTCTTTCAATCGGCAAGTTAATGATGTCGGAAGTAATTTAAGCATTACAACAGAAACTAAAACCATTACTAAAGAAGATAACAATAAAAAAATTACAAAAGAAATGACCAGCGCCACATTAAACACCAACAAAGGAAATATCACGATTGAATTTTTTGATCAACAGTCCCCGAAGACAGTAGCGAATTTTATAAAATTAGCTCAATCCGGTTTTTACAGTAAAGTTAAGTTTCATCGAGTCATCAAAGGTTTCATGATTCAAGGAGGTGATCCATTGACCAAAGATGATTCTAAAATGGCTCTCTGGGGCACTGGCGATCCGGGCTACAAATTTGCCGACGAGATAGACGCGAAGTCTGATTTATATTCGAAAACAGGCTATAAGAAGGGAATCGTGGCGATGGCGAACTCGGGTCCGAATACCAATGGCAGTCAGTTTTTCATTATGACCGAAAATTATCCTCTGCCCCCGCTCTACACCATTTTTGGTAAAGTGCTCTCCGGTCAGGAGGTGGTGAATGCCATCGCCAACGTCAAGACCAACGCCGGCGACCGTCCGATTGATCCGGTGGTCATAAATAGTATTTCTGTGAAATGAATCCCGTTAGAAATAACTTTATACACGTTTCTCATATTAAAATAATTTCCGTAAGATATTTATGAAAATTTCTAACGGGATGAAAGATGTAATCTACGTTTTGGATTTCGGCTCGCAATACTCTCATCTGATCACGCGCCGGATTCGCGAGCTAGGAGTTTATGCCGAGCTTGTTCCTCCGAATATTTCTCTGGATAAATTAAAAAACGCGGCCGGGATTATTCTCTCCGGCGGGCCGCAAAATCTTTCAGAAAAAGGGGCTTTGCGCGTCGACCGGCGCGTTTTTGATTTAGGCGTTCCGATCCTGGGAGTTTGTTACGGTATGCAATTAACGGCGTTTATGTTAGGAGGCAGAGTGCAAGCCGGAAAACACCGAGAGTATGGTTCAACCGAAGTAAAAATAAAAAAATCAGCGAAGATTTTAAAAAGTTTGCCGGAGAAACAAATTGTTTGGATGTCCCACGGCGATCAAGTGACAAAATTGCCGAAAGGTTTTGTGATTATCGCCGGTTCCAAGAATTGCCCGATTGCCGGGATGGAAAATTCGAAAAAGAAAATATATTGCCTGCAATTTCATCCCGAAGTAAAGCACACCCCGGGTGGCAAGAAAATTTTGGAAAATTTTTTGAAAATCACCGGAGTGAAAAAAAATTGGTCGATGAAAGATTTCATCAGTAAATCAATTAATAAAATTAAAGAGGATGTTGGCAGGGACAAAGTTATCTGCGCTCTCTCTGGCGGGGTAGATTCTTCTGTGGCCGCGACTATGGTCCACCGTGCTATCGGCAAAAATCTAACTTGCATTTATGTGGATACCGGGCTAATGCGTGACGGTGAAACGGAGCAGTTGAAAAAAGTGTTTAAAAATCATATGAAAATGAAGCTACGTATAGTTTATGCCGAAAAAGAGTTTCTAAAGAAATTAAAAGGAATTACCGAGCCGGAGAAAAAACGCAAAACCATCGGAGAATTATTTATAAGAATTTTTGAAAGGGAAGCAAAAAAATTTGGCAAGATAAAATGGCTTGTGCAGGGGACATTGTATACTGACGTAGTGAGTTCCGGAATCAGTTCCGGTGGCAGACATACCGCCGTCATAAAATCCCATCATAACGTCGGTGGACTTCCGGAAAAATTTGGTTTCAAACTGATTGAACCGCTTCGCGACCTTTACAAATACGAAGTTCGCAAAGTAGGGGACGAGTTGGGTTTGCCAAAAAAAATATCATATCGAATGCCTTTCCCTGGTCCCGGATTGGCTGTTCGAATTATCGGAGAAGTTACTAGAGAAAAACTTGAAACATTGCGTCATGCTGACAAAATTGTCACAGAAGAGATGGCAAAAACTGATTTCGTAAAAAATCCGCAATTCTTCTATTTTGCCGTGCTTCCAGATATACGCTCAGTGGGTGTGGCCGGAGACGCGCGCACTTATGGCCACCCGATCATTCTCCGAGCAGTAGAAACGGCCGAATTTCTAACCGCCGATTGGGTCCACTTACCCTATTCATTACTTGAAAAAATTTCAACTCGTATTACCAATGAAGTGAAAGGAATTAACCGCGTGGTCTACGACATCACTTCCAAGCCCCCGGGGACTGTTGAATGGGAATAGTGGTATAATATAAAAGTCGCTTTTATTAATAATTTAAAATTATTTTTATGAATCAGAAAAAAACAGCTTTAGTTTTAGGTTCTTTTGTCGGTCTATTTCATTTAGTCTGGGGAGTCTTGATAGCCTTGGGTTGGACTCAACCGTTGATGGATTTTATTTATAGTATGCATTCGCTGAATAATCCTTTCACCGTGGCTCCGTTTGACTTGATGCGCTCTGTCGGTTTGGTCATTGTAACTTTCTGCATCGGCTACGGCGCAGGATATGTCTTTGTCAGTATTTGGAATAAAGTTAATAAATAAACAATCTCTAATATCTCTAATTCGTGCGAATAGGCGAATAGTGATGTTTTGAAAATTTTGCTATAGTAAATATATGGAACATAAACCCTTTCAACCAAAACCGACTGATCTTGATGATGAAAAATATAGAGCTTTAAAAGTAAGCGAGGCAAGCCATCAAGCAAAAATGGAAGACGAAAGTCGTGCTGGAGTACCGTCTTATGATGAAAGTTTAGTTTCTGATTGGATAAGAAATAGAGTGGATATTCCAGAAGATATGCTAAAAGGTGGTGGTGTATTTAATGTTGAGGCAATTAAGCAACCCGAAGGGGATTACGAAGCAGATTTCAGAAAATTGAAAGCTCTAACGAGACAAGAGTTAGATGAGATTTTAACCGTGGTGGAAAATAAAAGTAAACAAGGCCGAGGGCTAATGTCTAGGGGGAGGCTATTAAATGGCTATGCTATCGACAGACAAACTTTAGAATCATTACAGAGTTCTTATCATGATGTTACAACTTATAAGTTAGAAAAGATGATAGAGGACAGATTACTAGATTCTGGTGTTAAACCTAGCGATATTGATTCTGATGCAATATTAAGAAGGATTATTCCAGGGTTTGTTTATCTTGAAATTCCTGGTTTTAAAACACCGATATTAAAACTTTATTTAGGTGATAAAGAAATGGGCGATGAAGTACCAGAAGGAGAAGATATTGAAAGGATTGTAAGACATTTAAAAGGTGAAAGAAAATTATTACCCATTACTTCTGATTTCCGTCCCCTTTAGTCTTTCTTCATATCTCTAATTCGCACGAATAGGCGAATAGTAATATTACGACATTTTTAGTATAATAAAAGCATGAACGAAAAAGAGTTGGAAAAAGTTTTGAAAGCGCTGGCCAACAAGCGCCGGGTGGCGATTCTTAAATTTATAAAAAAGTCTGGGCAGGCTTCGGTAGGGGAAATCGCCGAGGCAATTAAATTATCTTTCAAAGCAACTTCTAAACATTTGATGATTCTTTCGAATGCCGATATCGTGGAAAAGGAGCAGACGAGCTTGAATATGTTTTATTTTTTGCCCAAAAGCTCGCATCCAATAGCAGCTAAATTATTATCAATTATCTAATCTCTAATTCGCGCGAATAAGCGAATAATAGTATTCGAATGGGGCAGTTTACCAAAAAAGAAAAAACTTTTTTAAAAAAATTAAACACTCCCTCCAAGGTGCAGGATTTTTTGAATGAGCTGCGGTTTAATTTTGAAAAAAAGGGGGAGACATGCAAGTCCCCAATGTTTACCCTGAGGAATCGAAAGGCGCACTGTCTGGAGGGAGCATTACTCGGCGCGTATATTTTATCTCTGCACGGTTTCCCGCCGCTTATTTTGCATCTGAAAGCTACAAGAGAAGACTATGATCATGTCATAACTCTATTTAAAATTAACAATCTCTGGGGCGCGCTCTCGAAAACCAATCATGCCGTTTTGCGCTATCGTGAACCGGTTTATAAAAATATCCGCGAATTAGTCATGTCCTATTTTCATGAATATTTTTTAAACAACGGCAAGAAAACTTTGCGGAAATATTCCAAGCTTTTAAATTTAAATACTTTTGAAAAAAACTGGGCTACAATGGAAGGGGATTTGTGGGGCATAGATGCTGAACTGGATAAAATAAAGCATTACGATATTATACCTAAATCCCATATAAAAAAATTAAGAAAAGCAGACAAAGTTGAAATCGAAGCTGGGAAAGTTGTAGAATTTAGAATTTCGGGTATAATATTACTTATTAGTCTTTTTCCGCCAAAGGCGGATCAGCCTCGAGCTGAAATTAAAATTATATGGAATATTTATTTGTTTTGGGCAGAATATTATTGGGAGGTTACTTTATAATGAGCGGCTTTAATCATTTCAAGCATCTTACGATGCTGACTGGTTATGCGCAGTCCAAGGGCGTGCCGATGCCGAGG
>OBEQ010910416.1_pt1 | contig 12538 bp, 12 predicted proteins | sample 1670901 | NCBI WGS metagenome assembly OBEQ01 (sample SAMEA104232315, study PRJEB22302) | groundwater metagenome | biome: forest; feature: aquifer; material: groundwater | place: USA | collected 2011-08-07 | depth 5.4 m | reverse complement strand
CGATGCCCAGCGGATCTTCGAGAAGTTTTCGAGGGACGAGCTGGGGGTCACCCCCTTGTGCTTTGACAATGCCTTCTTTTGCAAGATCTGCCAAGGGATGGCCACCACGAAGACCTGTCCCCACCCGGCGAACGAGCGGGTTTCTTTAAGTGGCACGGCCGTGCGACAACTTTTGAGCGAGGGAAGATCCCCGCCCCCAGAATTCACGCGTCCAGAGATTTCCGACATCCTTAAAAGTGCCTATCGAACGCAAGCCGTTGGCAGTTCGTAGGGAGGAAAAACATCCATGCAGGTTGTCCTGGAGCATGTCTCCAAACGGTTCTCCTACAACAGCGCGGCCATCGATGTTTTACAGGATCTGAACTTCACGATCCAGGAGGGGGAGTTCGTCTGCCTGGTGGGTCCCTCCGGCTGCGGTAAGACGACCCTGATCAATCTCATCGCCGGCTTGGAGTTTCCCTCCGCGGGTCATATCCTGGTCGATGGGGTCCCGGTTTCCGGCCCCGGTTACTGCGGCCTGGTCTTTCAGGAGGCCACTCTTTTTCCGTGGCTGACCGTGCAAGGCAACGTGGAGTTTGGGCTGAGGATGACCAGGATGCCTGCGCTTCAGCGACGGGAAAAAGCGGCCGAGTATCTCAAGATGGTCCACTTAAGCCGCTTTGTGGATTTTTATCCCCATCAGCTCTCCGGCGGCATGAAACAACGGGCAGCCATTGCCCGGGCATTGGTGATGGATCCCAAGCTTCTCCTCATGGACGAGCCCTTCGGTGCCCTGGATGCCCAGACCCGACGCCTGCTTCAAGAGGAACTCCTGGAGATTTGGCAGGAGACCCATAAGACCATCTTCTTCGTGACCCACAATGTGCGGGAGGCAACCGTTTTGGGAGACAAGGTGCTGACCATCTCCGCCAGGCCGGGCCGGATCAAAGGTGGGTACGCCATTCATCTGCCCAGGCCCCGGAGAGAGAGCGACCCGCACCTGATTGTCATCCAGCAGCGAATCCTGTTGAGTCTGCAGGAAGAGATTGCCAAGGTGGTCAAGAGCGAAGATCTGGATTACCTGGTTGAGAAGACCAACCCTGCGGCTCCTGGCGATAGTGACATGGGAAGCTCTATCTAGGGGTTCCCGATGCTTACGATCCAATCCAGCGCTTTGCAAGAGATGATTCAATACTGTCAGCAGGAGTATCCGAATGAAGCCTGCGGGTACTTGGCTGGGCGCAATGGGGCGGCCACAGAAGCCATCCCCATCGCCAACATCCATGCCAGTCCCAGCAGTTACGAGATGGATCCCAAGGGACAATTGTCGATTCAGCGACAGCTTCGAGAAAAGAAACTGGAACAGCTGGCGATCTACCACTCCCATGTGGCCACCGAGGCGTATCCTTCCCGGCGAGACATCGATCGGGCCACGGCCGTGCAGGATTTCTTCGACGGGCATTACGTGCTGGTCACCTTAAAGGACGGCACTCCAAAGGCCAGGGCCTTTCGGATTCGGGACGGCCATGTGGAAGAAGAGGAACTGGGAGTGGTGGGGTGAATTCGTCCATTCGGATCGGAACCCGTAGCTCGGCACTGGCGTTGGCACAGGCCACTGAAGTCAAGGTTGCCCTGGAGAAGGCGCATCCGGGTCTTGGCTGTGTGCTGGTTACTTTAAAGACAAGTGGAGATGACTTCACCGCATGGAAGAAGGATGCGCGACCCGAAGGAGGGGTTCCCTTGAAAGGCCTCTTCGTCAAGGAGATTGAGGAGGCGCTTTTGAATGGAACGATTGAGCTGGCGGTCCACTCGGTGAAGGACCTTCAGGCAGAACTGCCACCCGGTTTGAAGCTTGCAGCGGTGCCCAAGCGCCAGGATCCCAGAGATGCGCTGATTCTGCGGGAGAAGGGAACGGTGAAGAGTCTGGCGGCCGGTACAAAAGTGGGGGTCAGTTCCTTAAGGCGCCAATCGCAGCTCAAGCGCTTGCGCCGCGACTTGGAGCTGGTTTCCATTCGAGGCAACGTGGATACGCGTCTTGGCAAACTGGATAAAAAAGAGTGTGATGCACTTCTGTTGGCGGCCTGCGGTTTGATCCGCTTGGGGTTGAGCGATCGAATCAGCGAGTATCTGGATCCCATCCACATGATCCCTGCGGCGGGTCAAGGGGCGCTGGGGATAGAGATCCGATCCGACCGAGAGGATCTACTGAAACTGATCCAGGGGGTAGACGACCCCAATTCTCACTGCGAGATCGAGGCCGAACGGGCTTTCCTAAAGGCACTGGGGGGAGGCTGCTCGGTTCCCATCGGGGCCTTGGCACGGGTGAGCGATACGAGTTTGACACTTACCGGAGTGGTACTTTCTCCGGATGGCTTGAAGGTGGTACGTAAGGAGATCGTGGGGTCCAAGCAGGCGGCTGAAAAACTGGGAACAGAACTGGCCAGTCACCTGCGGGCCGCCGGGGCCGATCGCCTCTTGTACGGTCAGTGGGCGGCAAAACGATGAGTAGAACCGTCATTGCGAGCGACCAACGGGAGCGAAGCAATCTCGCTTTTAAAACGAGATTGCCGCGTCGGTCCTTCGGGCCTCCTCGCAATGACGCCGCCGGCACCGTTTATCTGGTCGGAGCAGGCCCTGGGGATCCTGGGCTCATTACCAGGCGCGGAGCAGAGCTTCTTCAACAGGCCGATTGCGTGATCTATGACCGCCTGGTTGGGCCGGAGCTGCTCAAGCTTACCAGACAAACGTGTGAGCAAGTTTATGTGGGAAAAGAGTCCGATGAAGGCGGGAAAAGCCAATCCCAGATCAACCGCCTTTTGATCGAGAAGGCCAGGCGCCATCGTGTCGTGGTGCGGTTAAAAGGGGGAGACCCGACCCTGTTTGGCAGAATCGGCGAGGAGCTTGAGAAGTTGGTGAAGGAGAAGATTCCTTTTGAAATAGTCCCAGGGGTGAGTTCTGCCTGGGCTGCGGCAGCGGCTGCAGGGATTCCGCTCACCGACCGACGCTACAGCTCCTCTGTTGCCATCGTCACCGGACAAGAGGCCGCAGACAAGGTGCGCAAGGTTCGGTGGAAGGCGCTTGCACGCGGAGTCGATACGCTGGTGATTTTGATGGGACGCTCAAATCTGCTCAAGATCGTGGGATTCCTTCGTCGAGCCGGGCGTTCCGGTTCTACGCCGATGGCGCTCATCCACGGGGCCTCGACCCCCAACCAACAGGTATGGGTGAGCAGCCTTTCTAAGATCGAGGAGGATTTGAAAAGGCATCCGTCTTTGACTGCACCGGTTGTGGTGGTGGTGGGTGAGGTGGTGAAACTCGCCAAGCCGTTTAGACCCCAACCCTTGAAAGGAAAAAGGATCCTTTTGACACGGCCAGAGTCCGATCAAGAAGGCTTGACTCGTCGACTTCAAGCATTGGGAGCCGCCTGCGTGAGTCTGCCTACGATTGCGATCCGACCTCGATTCATCCCTGTGGCTTTGGGCAAGGCGCTCCTAAAAGAACTTCCCCGATACGATTGGATCCTGTTTACCAGTCATCACGGGGTGGAGACATTGGATCGTTTGGCTCGCCGGTTGGGGCGGTCGCTTCCACGTCTGGTCAAGGCGAGGATCTGCGCGATTGGCCCACGGACATTCAACGCCGTGCGTGAAGCAGGACTTGCAGCCGATCTTGTTCCATCGGAATTTTCAACCCAAGGGATCCAAAGGGCCTTCAGGAAGATTTCGGTGAAGGGGCGCAAGATCCTCATTCCCCGCTCGAACTTGGGGCTACGAGATGCGTTGGCAAAGCGCCTACGCTCTGCCGGAGCGCGAGTGGATGAAGTGGTCTTGTATGAAACCAAAATCATTCAGATTTCGCCCAGCCGATTGAGGCAAGCGCTCCGAGGGTTGGATGCCGCCACCTTTACCTCGGCCTCGACGGTGAAGGGGTTCTTTGAAGCGCTGCGCCAGGCCAAGTGGTCTGTGCGATCGGCCCTCAATGGAACGGCCGTGGTGGCCATCGGTCCAGCAACGGCTCAGGCCCTCCAAGAGGGTGGGATCTCCAAATTTCATCTTCCGAAAGGTTCCTGGACGGTGGACGGACTCGTGGAAGCGGTTCGGGAGGCCGTAAGCTCATGAAGGCGCTTGCCACCTTTCCTTCTTATCGGCCCAGACGCCTGCGGGCAAGTCCTGCACTGCGCGGGCTCATCCAGGAGAGCCGGCTGGATCCTTCGAAGTTGATTGCCCCCTTGTTTGTTGCAGCAGGGCCCAAGAAAAGAACGCCCATTCCCTCGATGCCGGGGGTCTTTCGACGAAACCTCCCCGAGACAGTTGTAGAGGCCAAGCACCTTTTCAAGTTGGGAGTAAGAGGGATCCTTCTTTTTGGGATTCCAACTCATAAGGATGCCCAAGGAACCGGTGCTTGGGGCTCCAACGGGGTGATCCAGCAGGCGGTCAAGGCGATCAAACAAGTGGTGCCGGAACTGGTCGTCATGACCGATGTGTGTCTGTGTGAATACACAGCACACGGCCACTGCGGGATCTTAAGCGGCAAAGAGGTGGACAACGATTTGACCTTGGCCGTCTTGGCTCAAGTGGCGGTATCCCACGCCAAGGTTGGAGCGGACCTCGTGGCTCCCTCGGCGATGATGGATGGCCAGGTGGGAGCGATCCGCAAGGCCTTGGACCAAGAAGGATTTTCCCATGTTCCGATCATGAGCTATTCAGCGAAGTATGCCAGTACCCTCTACGGGCCGTTTCGCGAAGCGGTGGAGTCCGCCCCGAGATTCGGCGATCGGCGTGGCTACCAAATGGATCCGCCCAATCTCGAAGAGGCCCTTCGAGAAGTGGCCTTGGACATTCAGGAAGGAGCGGACATCGTGATGGGGAAACCGGCCCTTTTGTATTTGGATGTGCTCAAGGCCGTCAAGGAGACCTTTCATTGGCCGACCGCCGCTTTTTCCGTCAGCGGCGAATATTCCCTACTCAAGGCGGCTGCCTCCAAGGGATGGATGGATGAAAGAAGATTGGTCTTGGAAACCGCTACCTCCATCAAGCGAGCCGGCGCAGATCTGATCATTACTTACTATGCAAAAGAGCTCGCCCAGTGGGTGGCTTAAAAGGAAGCCCCGCGTTGCGGGACATCTCTGGATAAAAGCTTCAAGGAAGGAGTCCGTTCCATGTCTGTGACGAATGAACAGGATCGATACAAACTGATTGCACCAGAAGCTCAGATGGCGGAGCTTTCCCGCTTTGAGCAAGAGATCATTCGGCTCGAGCAGCAAAAGCTAGATCCGGAGGATTTCAAGAAGTTCCGTCTGGAAAACGGGGTCTATGGCATCCGCGGAGTCATGGATGAGCACATGATCCGCATCAAGGTTCGGTTTGGGGCGTTGCTCGCCGAGCAGTTGGAGGCAATTGCCGACGTGGCGCAGGAGTATGCCACCCCCAAGGTCGCCCACATCACCACGCGCCAGGCGATCCAGCTGCATAAGATCAAGCGCCGACACGTTCCTGCCCTCATTCGGAAAATCTGCGACATGGGGCTGACCAGCCGTGAGGCCTGCGGCAATACGGTGCGCAACGTGACCGCCTGTCCATTTTCGGGAATCTCCGCCGAAGAAGCCTTCAACGTGATTCCTTACGCGGATGCGGTGAGCCGGTACTTCTTACGCAATCCGGTTTGCCAGAACTTGCCGCGCAAGTTCAAGATCGCTTTTGAGGGATGCCCCACGGACCATGCGCGGGTACCCATCCATGATTTTGGGGCGGTGGCGAAGATCCAGGTGATCGATGGAAAACCGGTTCGCGGATTCAAGACGTTTGTGGGCGGCGGCTTAGGGACCACCCCGTTCCAGGCGCATCTGCTGGAGGAGTTTACCCCGGAGGAGCTCTTGATCCCGACGATCGAAACAGTGCTTCGGGTCTTCGATCGGCATGGGGAGCGCAAGAACCGGAACTTGGCCCGGATCAAGTTCTTGATCAAGAAATGGGGAATCGAGGAGTTCCGCAAGGCCTTCTTGGAAGAGAGAAAGGTGACCCTGATGACCCGATCCGGAAAGGCCTCCTGGGAGATGCCCCTTTACGAGGAGGATCCTCCGCCCAAGCCCCAGGGGATCCGGCCGGGAATTCCGGTGGCGAGCGAACTTTTCAACCGCTGGTCTCGGACGAACCTGTACAAGCAAAAGCAGCCCGGCTACGTGGCCGTGCAGATTCGCTGTCCGCTGGGGGACATCACCGTTGCCCAGATGCGAGGAGTGGCAGCGGTTGCCCGAAAGTACAGCGGGGGGCGACTGCGGACAACGATCTCGCAGAACCTGCTCATCCCATGGGTTCTAGAGGAGGCGGTTCCGGCCCTTTATCAGGAGCTGGTTCAATGGGGGATTGCCACCACCGATGCCGGGCATCTGGCCGACATCACCCGCTGCCCTGGGGCAGACACCTGCCAGATTGCCATCACCCATTCCCGGGGCCTGGCCGCTTCGTTTGCGCAGATTTTTGAGAACGGAGGTCGTCCCCTCTTGGACGACGAGGCGCTCAAGCACCTAGCCATCAAGATCAGCGGATGCCCCAACTCCTGCGGACAACACCACATCGCCGACATCGGATTCCACGGGGCCTCCTCCGAGCTCAATGGGCACACGGTTCCTCATTACCGTGTCATGGTGGGTGGGCGCACTGCCGAGGGGGTGGCACAGTTCGGACAGAACCTTGGGATGGTGCCAGCCAAGCGGGTTCCGGAAGCGGCCAGGCGGCTCCTGGAGCTGTACCGAGACGAACGCCAGCCAAGCGAAACCTTCCGAGCCTGGACCGAACGGCTTGGGGCGGAGCGCCTGAAGAAAGAGATGGATCCTTACCGAACGCTGCCGGCCTTTTCGGAGAATCCAGAGATGTACGAAGACCTGGGTGCCTTTGGCGAGTTCAAGGTCGAGGTAGGTAAAGGAGAATGCGCCTCGTAATGAAAACGACCAACGCCACCTGTTGGCGTGACGCCCAGAAATATCTCGTGGGCGGGGTGAACTCACCCGTCCGATCCTTTCGGGCGGTCGGGGGGAAGCCTTTCTTTGTGGACCGAGGCCAAGGGGCTACCCTCTGGGACGTCGAGGGAAAAAGATACCTCGATTACGTCTGCTCCTGGGGGGCCTTGATCTTGGGGCATCGACATCCAGCGGTTTTGAAGGCGGTCCACGAGGCGTTGCAGCGAGGCACCACCTTCGGGATCCCCACCGCCTTAGAGACGGCACTGGCGAAGAAACTCACCGAGGTGATCCCCTCGATGGAGCAGATCCGCTTCGTCTCCTCTGGGACTGAAGGGGCGATGAGCGCTGTGCGTTTGAGTCGGGCGGCCACAGGCAGGTGCAAGATCCTGAAATTCGATGGAGCCTACCACGGTCACTTGGACGCCCTCTTGACCAAGGCCGGCTCTGGGATGATTACCTTGGGGATTCCCGCCTCAGCCGGGGTTCCCGCCCGTGTCACCCAGGACACGATCACCGTGCCGTTTAATGACATCGAGACCCTGGAGGCGGCGATCCATCGCCATAAGAAGGAGCTGGCCTGCGTTCTGGTGGAGCCGATCCTGGCCAATGTGGGGGTGATTCTTCCCAAGAAAGGTTTCTTGGCCGCTTTAAGGAGATTGACCCAAAAGGCTGGGATTCTTCTGATCTTTGACGAGGTGATCACCGGATTCCGGGTGGCCTTCGGTGGGGCTCAGCAGCTTTATGGGGTGCGACCGGATCTGACAATCCTAGGAAAGGTGATCGGCGGCGGCTTTCCCATCGGGGCCTATGGAGGAGAAAAAAGACTGATGCGGCTTGTCGCACCTGCTGGGCCTGTCTATCAGGCAGGCACCTTGGCTGGACACCCAGTGGCCATGGCGGCGGGGCTGGCCACCTTAAAGGTTCTTCAGCGGCCAGGCACCTATTCCAGATTGGATGAGAAGGCCAAGACCCTTCGAGAAGGGCTGCTGCGGTTCAGTCGTAAGACCGGAATCCCGATCCAGGTTCATCAGGTAGGAGGACTTCTCTCCCTCTTCTTTACCCCGGATGCTGTCGAAAATAGCAGCCAAGCCAAGTCGGCGGATGTCCCTCGCTATGTCCGTTATTTTCGCGGGATGCTTTCAAAGGGAATCTACCTGCCCCCCTCTGCCTTCGAGGCCTGGTTCCTCTCGATGGCACATGACACAAAAGAGTTGGAGTTGACCTTAAAGGCCCATCGGGCCACCTTAACGGAGCTTCAATCCTAAATGAGTAAGAAAGGAGTGGCCAAGTCGATTCTGGAGTTGATCGGTGACACCCCGATGGTGGAGCTGACCAAGGTGGTCACCCCTCCCATGGCCTTGGTGTGGGGAAAATTGGAGGCGTTCAACCCAGGCGGATCGGTCAAGGATCGAATCGCCCTCGCCATGATTCAGGATGCCCAGGAGCGAGGACTTTTAAAACCAGGCGGTACCATTGTGGAGCCGACCAGCGGCAACACCGGGATTGGCCTGGCCATGGTCTCAGCGGTCAAGGGCTATCACCTGATTTTGACCTTGCCCGAGGGGATGAGCACAGAGCGGGTGAGTCTGCTCGAGCGTTTCGGGGCGAAGGTGGTGATCACCTCTGCTGCGGAAGGGATGGCCGGGGCTGTCAAGAAGGCCAGGGAACTGGTGGGCAACATCCCCGGGGCCTTCATGCCGCATCAGTTTTCAAACCCGGCCAACCCCAGGATCCATCGACAGACCACCGCCCAGGAAATCTTGAAGGCCACCGACGGCGAGTTCCATGCCTTTGTGGCAGGGGTAGGCACCGGCGGCACCATCACCGGTGTCGGGGAGATCTTAAAGAAACGAAATCCCACCCTGCGGGTGATCGCGGTGGAGCCTGCCTCCTCGGCGGTGCTTTCTGGAAAGCCGGCAGGGCCCCACCGGATCCAAGGGATCGGTGCCGGTTTCGTGCCGGAGGTCCTGGATCGCTCGCTCATCGACGAGATCATTCCGATCGACGACATGGATGCCTACGCGATGGCCCGCAGGCTTGCCCGAGAGGAGGGGATCTTGGCCGGGATTTCAGCCGGGGCCGCAGTCTGCGCGGCTCTGAAGGTGGCCAAGCAACTGGGTTCGGGTAAAGTCGTCGTGGTGATGCTACCGGATACCGGGGAGCGATACTTGAGTCTCGATCCCTACTTCGAGGAATTTTAAGACTGTTGAAGCCATCCAGTCTGTTTAGCTACGCACTGCGGGCATTGGTGGATCTGGCCTTGCATCAGGCAAGTGGGCCCGTCACCGTGGCCCGTATCGCCAGGCGCCAAGAGATCCCGGCCCAGTGTCTGGAACAAGTTTTCAATCGCCTGCGCCGGGAAGGACTGGTGATGGCGGAGCGTGGGCCCCGAGGCGGTTATCGCTTGAGCCGGCATCCCAGCGAAATTCGAGCGAATGAGATCTTTGAATCCCTGGCACCCAAGAGGGAAACCTTTCGAAGGTTGCCCCCTTCTGATCCAGCGGTTGGACTTTGGCATCAGGTGGAGGAAGCGGTGCAGACCACCCTGGAGGCCACCACCTTAGAGACACTGGTCAACCAGGTTCGAGACAAGGTAGCCATCCCCATGACCCATCGCTTTACCTTCCATATTTAGACTGCCATCCCGCTATTGCGGGATTTTCCTTGAACGGTCCGCCTAAGGCGGACGAGAAACTTAGAGGTCATCCCCCAAGAAATTTTCTTGCACCCTTGTATTTTTCGCAATTGATCAGGTAAGCTTGAGATTGAAGAAACGAGAGCGGACGCCACGCTTCCTGTTTCAGGGCAAACCCGCCGCAAGGCGGGGACGCAAAGCTATAGGGCCCCTCGCGGGCAGCCAGTTGCCGGGATAGCGAAAACGGCCTTGGCCTCCTTCGAGGAGACCCAAGGCCGTTGGCTTTTAAGGACCAACACCCTGATTTTCAGGGCAAATCAGCCGTAAGGCTGAGACGCAAAGCTACAGGGCCCCGTAGGATAGGCGTAGCCGCCATCCTACGGGGCAGCCAGCTACCGGGGTGATCGGATTGTGGAAGTGGACTCTTAGGTTTTGGATCACCATTGCTCTGGTCGGCGAATTCTCCGGCCTCGCCTGGGCGGTGGAAATCGGGATCGCCTCCTATTATGGGGCCGGCGAGAGACTCAACCCCGAGACCGCCATGAACATCCCGTTCGATTCTCACCTGATGGAATGTGCCTCCTGGAAGTACCCACTTGGAAGCGTGTTAAGGGTGACCAGCCTGCGTACCGGTAGGAGCGTCATCGTTCGATGCACCGATCGTGGGCCCGCCAAGAAACTCAATCGCCTGATTGACTTGACTGCAGAGGCCTTTTCCATCATTGATGACCTGCGACAGGGCTTGACCCCTGTCGAGGTGATACGACTCAAATAGCCTCCCTCCTTTAAAAGAAGCACCTTCCATTGACGATCGAACCGCGCCTGTGTTATCGTGCCTTTTTAGGGTCTTATGACGAAACAGCAGTTACGCCAGCGGCTGCTTGTACTCCTTCGCCGACAGCCGGGTGAGGCACGACTCGCCAAAAGCCTGATCATCGCAGGTCGATTAAAACGCCTGAGGCTCTACCGTCGGGCAGAGGTCCTGCTCTGTTATGTGGCGATGGATGGAGAGGTGGAGACACGGCCGATCCTGGCCCAAGCCCTGGCGGACGGAAAACGGGTGGCGGTGCCGGTGACCTTTAAAAGATCGAGACGACTCGTCGCCGCCCAGATCAAGGATCTGGACCGGGATCTCAAGGCCAAAGGCCCCTTTGGAATCTTGCAGCCCACCGATGTGTCGCGGCGTCGGCTAGATCCCAAGGAACTGGACCTGGTCCTGGTCCCAGGGGTAGCCTTTGACGCCAAGGGCCGGCGCCTGGGCCGCGGAGGCGGGTACTTCGATCGATTCCTGGAGAAGCTACCGCCCAAGGTTCCCCGGGTGGGCCTGGCGTTTCACTTCCAACTGGTCAAGGAGATTCCCTGGGAGCCGCACGACCGCCCAGTTTCCAGAGTGATCACCGATCGAGGATAACCGATGAAGGTTCTCTTAATTGGAGACATCGTAGGCTCCCCTGGCCGTGATGCGGTCAAGGCGCTGGTGCCGATCTTAAAATCCAGGCACAAGCTCGACTTCGTCATCGCCAATTGCGAGAACATAGCCGGCGGAGCCGGAGTGACCCCAAAAACCGCCCAGGAACTCCTGGATGGAGGGGTCGACATGTTGACCAGCGGCCAGCACATCTGGCGCTACCGGGAGATCGGGCCGTACATGGATTCCCAGCCTCGGCTCCTGAAACCGGCCAACTATCCACCCAGCACCCCGGGGTTTGGCTCTTACCTCTATGAGACCAAAAGCGGAATCAAGGTAGGGGTGATCAATCTGTTGGGACGTGTCTTCATGGGAGTGGATTCGCTGGACGATCCGTTTCGCGTGGGCATGCGTCTCATCGAGGAACTTCGCAAGAGTACGCCGCTCATCTTCGTGGACATGCACGCCGAGGCCACCTCCGAGAAGGTGGTGATGGGTTGGTACTTGGATGGCAAGGTCAGCGCCGTCGTGGGCACCCACACCCACATCCAGACGGCCGACGAGCGGATCCTACCCAAGGGGACGGCCTATTTAACCGACTTAGGAATGACCGGGCCCTACGACTCGGTGATCGGCCGCAAGATAGAACCGGTGTTGGAGAAATTCCTCACCGGGATGCCCAACCGCTTCGATGTGGCCGAGGGCAATGTGATCCTCTGCGGGGCGATTGTGGAGGCGGATCCCTCCACCGGCAAGGCGCTCAAGATCGAGCGAGTCCAGGAGAAATTTGGCTGATGCGGATGCGGGAGTACGAGCTGCGCAGTCCCTTCGTTGGAGAGCCGGAGGCGTCCACCCCCTCGTCGATTTCAAAGACGCGCCAGATCCTCACCGTCTCGGAGCTGACCCGCCAGATTCAGAATCTGTTGGAGGAGGCCTTCTCTTTTGTTTGGGTGCAAGGAGAGATCTCGCAGCCCACCCTCTCCACGAAAGGCCACCTGTACTTTAGCCTGAAGGATTCTCAGGCCCTCGTTCGATGCGTGGTCTGGCGGGATGCTCGCCAGGCGCTTCGGTTCAACGTGGAGCATGGGCTACAGGCGATCTGCGCAGGGCGCCTGAGCGTCTATCCGCAACGGGGCGATTACCAACTCTACGTGGAGCATCTGGAGCCCAAGGGGATTGGAGCACTTCAACTGGCCTTCGAGCAATTGAAAGAAAAGCTCCAGAAGGAAGGCCTGTTCAACGAGGAGCGCAAACGCCCCCTGCCCCTTTTTCCGGAGCGGATCGGAGTGGTCACCTCCCCCACCGGGGCGGCGATCCAAGACATCCTGAAGATCCTTCACGGACGCGTGGCGGTCTCCTTAAGGCCGGTCCGGGTACAAGGGGATGGGTCCGCCCACGCGGTGGCCCAGGCGATTAAAGAGCTCAATGCCTTCGATGGCCTGGACCTGTTGATTGTAGGCCGTGGCGGCGGATCGCTGGAAGATCTCTGGGCCTTCAACGACGAGGAGGTGGCCCGGGCCATCGCCGCTTCTCATCTGCCGGTGATCTCGGCCGTCGG
>OBEQ010438590.1_pt1 | contig 12538 bp, 11 predicted proteins | sample 1670901 | NCBI WGS metagenome assembly OBEQ01 (sample SAMEA104232315, study PRJEB22302) | groundwater metagenome | biome: forest; feature: aquifer; material: groundwater | place: USA | collected 2011-08-07 | depth 5.4 m | reverse complement strand
CGTTGACCTCGGAGCCAAGATCTTCCCCTTTCCCGGCGAACTCTCCGGCGGCGAGAAACAGCGTGTCGCCATAGCCCGCGCCATCGTTGCTCAACCGGATGTTCTCATTGCCGACGAACCAACCGGGAATCTTGATCCTGTGGCAACGTATGACATCATCCAGATATTGAAAAAGATCAACGAAATGGGCACAACGGTCATTTTGACGACGCACAACAAGGGGGTGATCGATGCACTCCATAGACGGGTAGTGACGATGGAAAATGGGAAAGTCATCAGGGATGATGCTCACGGAAAGTATATACTGTAGAACATGGGAGTACTGACAAACACAAAAAGAATCATAAAGTCCGGTTTCGTGAATTTCTGGAGAAATGCCGTGGTTTCCTTGTCGGCGATTTTTGTTATGACTGTCGCTCTTTTTGTTATCGGCGCGACGATGCTCTCCTCCGTCTTCCTCGAGTCATCACTTGTGGACATAAAGGGAAAGGTCGACATCAACGTCTATTTCAATGCCACTGCGCCCGAGGCCGACATACTCGCACTCAAGACTTCGGTCGAAAAGCTCCCCGAGGTCGCCTCCGTCGAATACATCTCGCGCGATCAGGCGATCGAGAATTTTAAACAGCGTCACGAGAACGACTACCTCATGACCCAAGCCCTCGAGGAGCTTGTCGATAACCCTCTCGGTGCGATCCTGAACATCAAGGCGAAGGATCCCTCGCAGTATGAAGCGATCGCCAAGCACCTCGGTGACGAGTCGACCACGGTTCTTCCCGAAGAAGGCCGTCTCATCTACAACGTCAACTACAATAAGAACAAGATCGTTATCGACAAGCTGACGGCGATCACGCGCGGTGTCGAGCGGGTCTCCGTTGCTATCCTCTTTGTTCTCCTCGCCATCGCGGTTGTCATTACCTTCAACACGATCCGTCTCGCCATCTATATTTCCCGCGAAGAGATTGCCATCATGCGTCTGGTCGGCGCGAACAATAGCTTCGTCCGCGGCCCGTTCATTGTTGAGGGGATCATGTACGGCATGGTCTCGGCCGTCTTTGCGGTCGCACTCTGTTATCCCGCAACACTGTGGCTACGCGATGCGACATCTTCTTTTTACGGCGGTATCGATCTTTTCTCGTATTACCTTATACACCTGAACGAGATCTTCCTTATCCTGCTTGGATGCGGGGTCTTTCTGGGTGCCGTGTCATCATATCTCGCTGTTCGTAAGTACTTAAAAGTATAAATAAATTCCTATGGATATCACGTTTTGGGTCACCTCCTTCCCGTTCTTTGCCGCCGTTATCATGTTTCTTATCTCGGGGTTGCGTATTGTCGACCAATACGAACGTGGTGTCGTACTCACTCTCGGAAAATATACCTCGACCCGTGCGCCCGGACTCACGTGGATCTTTCCCGGGATCCAGCGCATGACGAAGGTTGACCTTCGCATCAGGACCATCGACATTCCTCAGCAGGAAGTCATCACGAAGGACAACGTTCCTGTCGGCATCAATGCGGTCGTCTACTTTCAGGTCGAGAATGCGGAGTTTGCGACCCTGAATATTCAGAACTACCCTCTCGCCGTGTCACAGTATGCACAAGCGGCACTCCGTGATGTTATCGGCGGCATTGAGCTCGATGCCCTCCTTTCCGAGCGCGAGAAGATCTCCGAGGAAATAAAGAAGATCGTCGACGAGGCAACGAAGAGCTGGGGGATAAACGTGACCGATATCAAGATCCAGGATCTTGAACTACCCGCGGACATGAAGCGCGTGATGGCTAAGCAGGCCGAATCAGAACGCGAGCGCCGTGCGGTCATCATTCGTGCCGAAGGAGAATTCTCCGCGTCGGTGAAGCTCGCTGAAGCGGCGGGGGTGCTCTCGGGAACACCGGGCGGCATCGCCATGCGCACCCTTCAGACCATCGAGAAGATCAATCCGGATCCGTCCAAAACGGTCATCTTCGCTCTCCCGGTCGAATTCTTTGAGGGGATGAAGACTCTCTCCGACCATTTCAGGGCCAAGTAGCATCATCCCGCCGCATTCGTCATTGCGAGGCCCTGCGAAGCAATCTAGGGCTACTATTGCGATGTGAACGAAAAGATACCCTGTATATACATCATGGCGAGTAAAAGAAATGGCACGTTATATGTAGGCGTGACAAGCGATCTTCGTAGACGAGTCTCGGAGCACAAAAACGGTGCCGTCGACGGATTCACGAAGAAATACAATGTTCACACACTCGTGTACTACGAAGTTGGCGATTCAATGGAAGGCGCGATCCTTCGCGAGAAACAGATTAAGGCGGGACCGCGAAATAAAAAATTGGAGTTGATCGAATCAGTGAATTCAGGTTGGAAAGATCTGTCGGGAGAAATTTAGCGTACCTCGTCATTGCAAGGCCTGGCGAAGCAATCTAGGAATTAGAACTGGATTGCTTCGCCAAGCCTCGCAATGACGGAAAATTGGGCCACAGAAGACTGCGACCTCAATTTTTCGTCACTTGATCGTTTTGAGGAAACCTTCGACCAGCTCGAGGGTTTTTTCGTTCAGCTCGTAGACGGATTTCCAAACGATGACGATGTCCGCGTCATTGAACGCGGCGCTTTGGACCTCACGCGGTGTGTCACCGCCGGCGACGGCGATCATAACATCCATGGCGCCTTTGATGCGGCGTATCTCGTGAAGGGGAAGCATCTTCTCGCGGTTGTCGCGCTCTTCGTCGACACCGCGATGGAGAACGACAACATCGGGCGGCGTTTTAAGCGCGCGGAGAACAGTGAGCGGGTATTCGACATTCATCATGTCGATCATGGCATCCATGCCGTGCGCATGGCACGAAGCGATGAATGTATCAAGAGTTTCTTTCGGGGCGGAGCCCATCGCGATCGCGGCGGACGCCCCCGCGCTTGCGGCCAGCGCCGCCTCGGTGTCCCCGCGGTCGATCGTTTTGAGATCGGCGACGACATATCTCCTTTTTCCCACCCGTCCCGACAGGGCGTCGATCAGAGAATATCCGAGAAGTTCCCGAATGATAGAAATGCCGTAGCGTTTGATGAGCGGCGTTCCCGCCTCGATGATGATCCGCTCGTCGTCGGGAAGCTGTGCAAGAATTGCGCGCGCGTCCTCGATTGTGCTATTGAGGGCGACCTGGAGATAGCGTTTCCGACGAGAAAGAAGATTTTTGTGTGTGTCCCGCATGCGCTCATTATAGCCGCATTGCAGAGAGAGGGAAATCACGATACTCTCCGAGAATGTCGACTCTCTATATCATTTCAACCCCGATCGGCAATCTCGAAGATATTACCCTTCGGGCTCTGCGTATTCTCAAAGAAGTGGACGTTATCCTCTGTGAGGATACTCGCGAGACAGGGAAGCTTCTTGCGCGTTACGAGTTTAAAAAGCCGCTCGTCTCGTATCATGCGCAGTCCAAGCTGACGAAGGTCGCAAAGATATTCGAGTTGCTTGAAGAAGGGAAGGATCTCGCGCTGGTGTCTGATGCCGGCACCCCGACGATCTCCGATCCCGGCTGTCTTCTTGTTGCGCAGGTGCGCGAGCATTTTGGTGACAAGGTCACCGTTGTTCCCGTTCCCGGACCCTCGGCCGTCCTCGCCGCACTTGCCGCGAGCGGCTTTCCGACCTCCGAATTTCTGTTCCTCGGATTTCTCCCGCACAAGAAGGGAAGAGAAACCCTCTTCAGGGAGATCGCCGCGTCAAAACGTACTGTTGTCTTCTACGAATCTCCACATCGTTTCATGAAAACACTCACAGCCCTTGCTGAGCATTTGTCCGTGCCTCGCCGGATCGCCGTTGGTCGCGAATTGACCAAGATCCATGAGGAGATTCGCGTCGCCCCTGCGGCGGAGATGCTGACCCACTACGAAACCCATCCTTCAACCGTCCGAGGGGAATTCGTTATTGTGGTTGAGGGAAGTTAGACTCCTCCTTGGAGATGCGAAGAAATTAGGGATAGATTATACTAGCGGTATGTTACGGAGAATTCTTATTTGTCTTGGTGCTCTGGTCGCTATTTTGCCTTATCTCGGATTGCCGCGGTCTTGGGACAATGCGCTTTTTACGCTTTGCGGTCTTTTGGTCGTCATACTTCTTGTCGTCGGCAAGCGTCCGCGTGCACAAGAAAACTTTGCTCCGCCGATCAAGGAGAGCGTTCCGAAGGTTCTTCCGAATACCGTACCGCGTGACACGCGCGGTGCAGTTCCGGCCCAACGTTTTGCTGTATCCGGCGGAGAGCGCCATCCGCACAAAAATATAGCTCCGGTGAAACTCCCCGAGAAACCGCTCGCCGCACAGCGTGACAGCGAAACGGCGCGCCCCGAGATCAACAAAAAGCCCGCTATCTCTGTGCGCATGCATACGTCCGCACCGAGTGTTCCGGATCGTGCCGCGTCGAGTATCACCCCGCCCCCAGTCAAAGAAGCTAGCGACACCCCCGCCCTGGCGGAAAAAAATTCCTCTGTCCGTAAAAAGAGGATCAAGAGCCCTGCGGAGCTACTCTCAGACTCCAATATCCTGATCGGAAGATAGGACTGAAGTCCGCCCATCCTATGTCACCGCTTCGCATATTCTTTCCCGCCCTGGTCTTTGTGGGAGGCATTGTCCTTATGTCGGGCATTTTGACCCCGACCGCACCTCTTTCGTACGATAGGGGTACTCCACCTCCCGGACTTGCGTCTTCGACCGAGGCGGTACTCACCGTCCCCACCTTTGTTGTGACACACATAACGCCCCCTGCGACTGTGAAGGCGGCGTATATGACAAGCTGTATTGCGAGCGGAAAAAGGTTGCGCGCCCCGCTCGTCAAGCTTGTGGAGGACACTGAACTCAATGCTTTGGTGATCGATATTAAGGACTACACCGGAACGTTATCGTTTGATACAAAAGACGAGCGATTTCCGCTCGACAAAAAAGGATGCAGTGTCCCCGACATGAAAGAGTTCATCGGAGAACTACACGAGAAGGGCATCTACGTCATCGGACGCGTGACGGTCATGCAGGACGCCTCATATCCGAAGCTTCACCCCGACGCCGCCGTGAAGAAAAAGTCCGACGGTTCTATCTGGAAGGATAAGAAGGGGATCACCTTCGTCGACCCCGGGGCAAAAGAATACTGGGAATATATGGTCGACCTCGGTCGCATCTCCTACGCGATGGGTTTTGATGAGATCAATTACGATTACATTCGTTTTCCTTCCGACGGCAATATGTCCGACATCGCTTTTCTCCGTACCGGCTCGACGACAAAGGCCGAACAGATGCGGCGCTTCTACGCGTATCTCGGGGGTGAGCTCCGGAAGGAAAAGATCCCGACGTCTGCCGACCTTTTCGGCATGACGACGACAAATACAGACGACCTGGGCATCGGGCAGGTGCTTGAGAACGGCCTTGCCGCTTTCGATTTCATCGCACCGATGGTATACCCTTCGCACTATCCGCCGAATTTCAACGGCTGGAAGAACCCGAACGATGTCCCCGGTCCTGTTGTCGGCTTTTCCATGAAGCGTGCTGTTGTACGTGCGAACGCCATGGAGAAAAAAGAATCTTCATGTGGGGCGACACGCCCGAAGACGGCAACATCAACGGCCGCTACGTCGACAGATCCCTGCTTGGCATGGAAACCAACGGGCCTGTATGCGCACAAACTGCGTCCCTGGCTGCAAGACTTTGACTACGGGGGAGACTATGATGCGGCCGATGTCCGCGCGCAGATAGAGGCCACATACGATGCGGGACTAAATAGTTTCATGATGTGGGATCCGTCTAATAAATACACGCCCATCGCGTATCACGTTGAATGACCTATTTGACAGAGTTGACTTTTTTCACCCATCGGGTACCCTGGGGTCTGTCTTTTGTTCTATCAAATCTCATTACGGAGGAAGTACAGATCATGGAATTGACCTTTCGTCCCACGATGGAAGATCTCTGTGGTGCACTATTCGCGCAGGACAAATTCGGCGCAATCGTCGCCGCGAGTCCGCGCTTTCTTGGCTTTGCGGGTGCGATCTCCGAGAAGACAGATCGCTATGTGTCGGCCTTCACCGATGATCAGCATTTGCTGGTGCGTGGAACAGACGGACAGATCCGCTGTTTCCTCAATACCTGTCGGCATCGCAATGCGCAACTTGTTCCACTTGGTCATATGGTAAACGGCAAGATGGTGACGCGTACGGGCAAGGTGGCGCCGACGGGTGCTATCACCTGCCCCCTTCATCGCCTTACATATGACGAGAAGGGGACATTGCGCACAGCTCTGGCTTTTCCGAAAACACCGTGCCTGAAGCTACACGAGGTACCGATTGAGATGGTCGGTGGCTTGATCTTCGAAACGGGGAGGGGCGCGTATTCCCAACTCGCGTCAGTCATGGACAGTCCCGGCTTCAAAAAGTTCGGGATCACCCCGTTCGCTCGCGCCGCGAAAATGGCCCTCGGATTTTCCGAAACCTCAGAGGAAGATTTCGGGACGGTTACGTTCATGGAGGTCTTCGGTGACACAGATCACGTCGACGACATCCACGTGTCATCATTCCACCAGCAAGTGGACATGAGTACGCTTGAGCTTGAGTATGGCGAAGACTGGAGCGTGCAATTTGTTGGTTGGAGAGAAAAAACAACCACCGTTGCCCCGGAGTATCAGCGTTATCGCGGTCTCGTTCTTGCACGAGGCGGGAAGCCGAAGTTCGGTGCCGTGTGGATGTCCTATGGACCGAACATGACGTTCGAATGGTACCCACTTGGTAAGGATGAGAGTGGTGAAGATCAAACCGCTTTCGTGACAAGCGTTTGCATTCCGAACGGAATGAAATGCAAGATCGTTGTAGAGTTCTACTTCCCCGCAAGCTTGCTCGCTACTGAAGAAGGGTGGAATCTTGCACAGGCTCTCCGCGATGCCTACATGCTCACCGCGGAGGAAGACCGCTATCCCTGCATCTCGATGGAAAAAGGCCGACGCACTCTCGTTGAGAACAAACACGGAGACGAAGGGCTCGGCCCGATCGGTCCCCAAGAAGGTTGCGTCGCGCATTACTACAATCTTCTCGGCAGGCGCATGAAGGCACTCGCCCAAAGAGAGGCGTGTAACGTATGACGATTCCCGGCCCGCTATATGCGGGCCTTTTTCATCAAAACTTTTTGCGTGTGGTATAATACGAAAGAATGGAGCGTGGAGGTCCTTCTACATTTATGCAGTCACCAGACGACAAAGTCACATATTTTGGCCAAACCGACTACCGCGGCAAGCGGATCAAGTTTGGTATAAAAGAGCAGGACAGATGGAAGCATATGTATGTTATCGGCAAAACGGGTATGGGCAAATCCACCATGCTCGAGAATCTTGCTGTGCAGGATATTCAGAACGGCGAGGGTGTCTGCTTCATCGACCCCCACGGCGGTTCGGCGGAGCTTCTTCTCTCGTATGTTCCCGAACACCGCATCAAGGATGTTGTCTATTTTGCTCCCTTCGACTACGAGCATCCGATCGCGCTCAACGTCATGGAAGACATCGGGCGCGACAAACGTCCCCTCGTCGCATCCGGACTTATCGGTGCGATGAAAAAGGTGTGGGTCGACGCGTGGAGCCCGCGCATGGAATACCTCCTCGCGAACGCGCTCCTCGCGCTCCTCGAATTTCCGAATTCAACGCTTCTCGGTGTGAACCGCATGTTCGCGGATAAAGATTACCGCGCCATGGTCGTCGCCAATACGACCGACCCGTCGGTGCGCGCCTTTTGGATCGACGAGTTCGCGAAATATTCCGACAAATTCGCAACCGAAGCGACCGCCGCGATCCAGAACAAGATCGGTCAATTCGCCGCAAACCCGCTTATTCGAAACATCGTCGGACAGGCGGTGTCGTCGTTCGACATCAGGAAGATCATGGACGAGCGGAAGATCTTCATTATCAACCTGTCGAAGGGGCGCATTGGAGAGGGGAATGCGAACCTCCTCGGGTCGATGCTCATCACGAAGATCTACCTGTCCGCAATGAGCCGTGCGGACACAACGCCGGAAACACTGAAAGCGCTCCCGCCCTTTTATCTCTATGTTGATGAATTTCAATCTTTTGCGAACGAGTCTTTCGCCGACATTCTTTCCGAGGCGCGCAAATATAAGTTGGCGCTGACGATCGCTCATCAATACATCGAACAAATGTCCGAGGAAGTCCGCGCCGCCGTCTTTGGCAACGTGGGAACGATGGTGGCATTTCGTGTCGGCGCTTATGATGCCGAAGTTCTCGAAAAAGAGTTTGCGCCGACCTTCGAGATCGAAGACATTGTTAATCTTGGTGCGCGTCAGATCTATTTGAAGCTCATGATCAACGGACAGGGATCCGCTCCTTTTTCCGCAACGACACTTCCTCCTATCGCGCCTCTCCTGCAGTCATTCGCGGTCGAGGTTGTTGAGGCGTCGCGTAAGCAATTTGCCCGTCCGCGTGCGGTCGTCGAAGAGGAGATCAAGAAGTGGCACGAGCCCGTTCCTCCTCCTCCGCGCGACCCGAACGCTCCACCTGAAACGAGAAAGTATGCTCCGGGAACGCGTCCGCCGAGTAATTACGGCGATCGCCCGCGCTCTTTTGAGAGTCCACGTCCCGGGGACAGCACGTCTCGTGCACCGCGCCCATACGAGGGGGGAGGACAGCGTTTTGACACTCCGCGCCCCAGCTATGATGCACCCGCACCGCGACCCACGGGGCCAAGTCCCGATCTGGGGTCTGTTATCCGTGCCGCGGGAATCGCCCCCGATACGAGTGCGGAAATACCATCCCCACGGCCAACAATGGTCGTGCCGGTGAAACCGCCCGCCGAAGTCCCTGCCGCGCCGCCCCCACCCCCACTCGCGGTCCCGCGCCGCCCTGACGTTTCTGCTACGGTTCCCGTCCCCGTTCCTCCTCCCGCTCAGGAAAATTTTGTGCGCGCCCAGACACTTCCCATACCTCCGGCATCCATTCCTCAATCTTCCGTACCTACTCCGTCTCCGACCTACAACTCGACACCACAACGACCGCGCATGGATAGTGGGCGGCGGGACGGCCCGGTGCGCGACGACCGCCCGCGCGATGATCGTCGCGGCGGGGAGCGTCGTTCGCCTTCTCCCGGAAGGCCGTTCAGTCAAGAGCATGCGCGACCTGACCTTGGTGGTAGCCGTACCGATCAGGAAAGAGATCAACGCCGAGATCCCCGCGACCAAAACCGTGCGCCGCTTGCCATGCTGAAGTCCGACGCCAAGAAGGATAAGGGTCCTTCTGAAGAAAATCTTTCGTCCCTCAAGGCGGCTCTCATGCGTGCAAGCGCCGAGCGTCAAAACGCGGCATCAGAGCCCGCACCCAGGCCGACCACCCCTACCTCTGTCCCGACCTCAGGCCAAGCTGCCCCTCCGCCTCGTCCCACTCCACCCCCCTTCTTTCCCAAAGAAGGGCCGGTGACGAATGCGAAAGAAGTGCCTGAGTCCGTCCTCCGCGGCATCCTCGGCCAATGATTGGACCTATGGAAACGGCGACCTTCGCGTTTTTCTCCCGAACGCCTCAGGAAGCAGTACCAAAACGTACAGCTTCTCTGAGATCGTCCGGGCGGAAAAACACGAATCCCATCCGTTTCCATAAGCCCAATTACGTCAGTCCAATGAATTTCTCGATTGCGCAATGTTGCGAGACAAGGGGTGTTTCATCTACTATCGAAATATGCCCCGCGTCCTCCTCGGCTTTTTATTTTTTGTGCCGTTTTTTGCGTCCGCGAATGTTGTTCTCAATGAGATCGCGTGGATGGGCACGAGCGAGTCGTCGACGAATGAATGGATCGAACTCTATAACAACGGTAGCGCGTCTGTGGACCTGACGGGTTGGACTCTTACTGCGGCGGACGGAGCACCATCCATAGCACTCTCCGGCCTTATTCTTCCCGACGGATATTACCTCATCGAGCGCACAGACGACGACTCCGTGCCGAATATCGCCGCTGATCTCGTGACGGCCTTCGGTTCGGGCTTGTCGAATGCGGGAGAGATACTACGCTTGTCGAACGCGGCAAGTGCTGTTGTTGACACGGTTGACGGGAGTGGAAGCTGGGCATCCGTCGGCGGGGACAATACGACAAAAGACACAGCTCAGCGAACGACAAGCGGCTGGATCACTGCGCTTCCGACGCCGCGTGCGAAGAATCCCGGATTTGCGTCCCAGGCGGGGAGTGTGACCGAGACGAGCACCGGAAGCCTTTCCTCGACATCAACGACAGTAAACTCCGCACCCGGAAGCTCGGGGGGTTCCTCGGGGTCATCGGGTGGCGGCTCGGCCTCGGCGCCCTCATACTATCCGCGCAAGAACATCAGCGTCGATGCGGGGGAGGATCGACATATCTTGGCGGGTTTGCCGACCCCTTTCTCCGGCGCGGCACATGGTCTATATGATGAAGATCTTCCCTACGCGACTTATCGTTGGAATTTCGGCGACGGCGGAACGGGGGTTGGGAAAACTCCCGAGCATACATATGTCGACATGGGTGATTATATCGTGACGCTTGAGGTTTTCCACTCGTCTTATCATGCGTCCACGCGTTTCTCTGTGACGGTCACCGAGCCGACGATCACTATCGACAGTGTGACCTTCGGCGAGCGCGGACGCGTGCGTTTGTCGAACGCCACCAAGTCCGAGCTTGATCTGTCAGGCTGGCTTCTTTCCGACGCGCACACCTCTTTTGCACTACCTCCGCATACTGTTCTTTTGGCGGGGAAAATTTTGACCCTCAGTAATGTCGCGACCGTTGTTGCGCGCGAGGAAGAAGAGAAGATTACCCTTGCGTATCCGGACGGTTCCATTGTTGCAAGTTGGTCTCCTGAAGTTGCAAAGACGACGTCTTCCGTGATAACCACACCCGCAAAGCCGACCGGTGCTGTGAATGGCGCTACGATTGAGAAGAAGACCAACCCCCTTTCGGCGATCAGTATTTCTCATGTTACACCACCTCTCCCTTCCTCCACTGAAGAAATTGCGGCGGCGAGTCTTTTCGCAGAGTCGGGAGTACCCGGGGAAGATCCTGTCGGGTCATGGAAGTGGATCGTCGGGGTCATTGCGATCACACTTTTTTGCCTCGCGGGACTTGTTGTCGCAAAGAGCGGCGTTGACCAGGCGACCGACGCCGACAAATTTGCTATTTTGGAGGATGTGATAGAGGGCGCTGAGGAAGAATAATTTTTGTGCACGTGGGGGTTGCCGTCAAATACCATTTTTATCCGCGATAGCAAATAAAAACGGTATTTGTTAAAATACTTTTTATATGAGTCCCATAAGTTCCAAAAGAGCGGCCCACCGCATGATGGCCGATATCTTATTTCCCGGTAAGAAGAATCCAGAAGAGCCCCGCTCTCGTTCACGGATCGGAGCAACGCAACGCAAAGTCCTTCTTTTCCTACAGGGAGGCTTGGCATTGGCCGTTTGCCCGTCACCCAAACGTTTCATTCGCCTCCGCGATGAGATCAAGGGTGAGCTACGCTCCATAAGGCGGGATGCCCTCAATCAGGCAATTTGGAAACTCTATGCATCACAGCTCGTTTCGACGCGTAAAGAAAAAGACGGTACGCTGACACTTGTTTTGTCGCAGAAAGGTAAAGATCGCGCGTTGTCATATGATCTTGAGCGAATGGCAATTAAGGCTATGACGCGTTGGGATGGGAAGTGGCGCATTGCTTTGTTTGACGTTCCCGAGACGGAAAAACATGTTCGAGAAGCATTGCGGGGACATTTTAAGCGAATGGGTTTTTTCGAATTTCAAAAGTCTGTTTTTGTTCATCCGTTTCCTTGTGCAGATGAGATCGAATACCTTATGGAATTCTACGGCGCTCGACGTCACTTGAGATTCATCGTGGCGACAGAGATCGATAATGCACCCCACATACTCAAGCATTTTGGGTTGACGCAACCTTAGTTAAACACATCAAGGGCGAGTAACCGTTTTTATTTGCTATCGCGGATAAAAATGGTACGAAGGTTTTTGCTGTTTTATTGTTTCTGGCCGCCACCTTTTCGTGTTTTCGGTGTTGTACTATAGTGTCACCATCCATGAAAGAATCACAAAAGACGATCCTCATCCCCGGTGGGGCTGGCTTCATAGGAAGTCATCTTGTGGAGAAGTACCTCGGAGAGGGTCATCGGGTGATAGTCGTCGACAACCTGCAGACCACATGGAAGCCGAAGAACATTGAGCGTTTTTTTTCGCACCCCGAGTTCCGTTTCATCCGTGCAGACATCATCGATCTCCCGTATATCGGCGAGCATGTCGATGTCATCATCAACTGCGCCTGTTGCGGGTCTTATACGAGCTATCAGTTCAATCCGGTCCACACGGTCAAGACAAATACAATCGGCGTGATCAATCTTCTTGAACTTGCACGCAAGGAACGGGCGATCTTCCTGCAGACATCAACATCGGAGATCTACGGTGATCCCGAGGTGTCGCCTCAGCCGGAAACCTATCGCGGCAGTGTGAACAGCCTGGGTCCGCGCGCATGTTACGACGAAGGAAAGCGCGTTG
>OBEQ012253940.1_pt1 | contig 12539 bp, 11 predicted proteins | sample 1670901 | NCBI WGS metagenome assembly OBEQ01 (sample SAMEA104232315, study PRJEB22302) | groundwater metagenome | biome: forest; feature: aquifer; material: groundwater | place: USA | collected 2011-08-07 | depth 5.4 m | reverse complement strand
CTCGGCAGACGTTGCGCTGGATTGGTGCTGCAATAGCGAAGGCAAAGGGCACCCTTTCCTCCGCCGTCCTGTGCCTAAACATCGCATGGATTCCCGCCTCCGCGGGAATGACGACTCCTTTTTCATTTGCGGTTGCGAGATATGTACATACTTTAGCGCGAAAGCGGGGGTCCATGGCACCGTCTGGAATCCGCGGCCGGCATGGATTCCCGCTTTCGCGGGAATGACGGGTAATGAATATGACGCATTAAAAATGCTTCGGCCATCGGCGGATATTATCTAATCAATAAGCTATTGCATCCGATGGATGCATCCGTGTTTATCCGTTGTCATCTGTGTTCATCTGCGTTACCTGCGCTGCAAGGCGTCCCGACACCTCGGAGCGTCAGATTCGATAGCGCGGAACCTCAGCCGTCGTGCTCATCCAGCACCAGACCGATTTCTTCCTGGGTGAGCGGACGATCCTCGGGCAAGGCGGCGACGAGTCTGGTGCGGCGTTCCTTGTCGCCGATCGGGCGTTCGGGCCGGCGGCGGCGGTCGGGACCGAAATAGGTCTTGGTCTTGATGAACGGCCGCGGCCGCAGGATCACTTCGTTCAACCGCATCAGCAACGCCTGCGGCGTGACCGGCTTGGCCAGGAACTCATTGACCCCGGCATCGCGAGCGGCCATCACGTTGCGCTTTTCCGACCAGGCGGTGAGCACGACGATCGGCACGAAGCGGCCCTGCGCCTGTTCCGACTGGCGCAACAGGCGGATGAATTCGATGCCATCGAGCGGACGCATTTCCAACTCGGTCAGGATGATGTCGACGGGCCAGGTGCTCATGATCTCCAGCGCCTCGCTGCCGTCGCTGGCCTCGCGGGTGCGGCGGATGCCGAAGCCCAGCAGAATGCCAAGCAGCAGCGATCGCATATGGCGACTGCCGTCACAGACCATCACTTTGAGGTCGCCGAACCGCGTGATGCGGAACTGATTGGCCTGGTACCCGTACATTCCCTGCTCTTTACCCTGCTCCTGCTTAGTTCGCCACCGGCCTTGGCGGCCAACCCACCGTGTCTGAAACAGCCGCCATTGAGGCGGCACCTGAGCGCGGAGCGCGCCCGGCGAGGGCAGTTTCTTATTAGATAACCCGGCTCGGCGCCGCAAAAAAGCGGCAAGTTGCTAGCGCATCACCACAGCGCCAAATATCAGAAACAACGCTCCTGCCAGCGCCGACAACCGCAGGGCCGGGCCGGGGGCAAGATGGTAGCGCTCGGCCAGCCCGACCGCCAGCAAGGCGCTCGACCAGCCCAGCGCCGCCAGATGAATCACCACCATCGAATAGGGCATGATCCAGCCGGCCGGGATGATGACGCAATCGGCGGCGGCGGAGAAGGCCCAGGGGGTGAAATAGGCCACCGCCATCAGCTCGAACACGTCGCGGAACCGCGCCCCGATACCCAGCCGCCGAGCGAACGCGACCACCGCCCAGACGATCGCCAGCATGAACGCCAGCCCATAGGGAGCGTACCAGACCTGTTCCCAGAACCGGTAGGCCTGAACGTCGCTCCCCAGCGGCAGCGGCAGAAGGATCGGGGACTGATACAGGTACAGATTCCGCACGGTGGTCAGCGGCGTCACCAGCCAGCGCGCCAGGAACAGCCCGACGCACAGCGCCAGCACGCCCGGTCTGCCAAATTGGCGAAAGGCGTGGTGCGGCGCCCAGAGCACGCCGAACGCCATCTCCACCGCCAAACGTCCCATCCCGTCCGCCCCCGCTCCCCAACTTATACCGATGAGCCTGAAGGCTCATCTACGCCCTCGCCGGGCGCGCTCCGCGCTCAGGTGCGGCCGCAATGGCCGCTGGAGCCTGAAGGCTCACGCCCTCGCCGGGCGCGCTCCGCGCTCAGGTGCGGCCGCAATGACCGCTGGAGTGTGAGGTATGCTCCACTCAGCCACCCCACCTCGATCATGCCCAGCACGGCGGCGCTGTCCACCATTTTGAAGATGAAAATTCGCTTATGGACTTGCATACTCCTGGCCGGAGTGGAAAAGGGGACTGACGTGGAACTGGTGGATGGATCGCGGGTCGCGGTGATCGGCGGAGGACCGGCCGGATCGTTGTTCAGTCATTTTCTGCTCGATATGGCGAAACGGGTGGATGTGCGCCTGGAGGTCGACCTGTATGAACCGCGCGACTATGGCAAGGCGGGACCACAGGGGTGCAACATGTGCGGCGGCGTCGTCTCGGAGTCGCTGGTGCAGATGCTGGCCATCGAAGGCATCAACCTGCCGGGCGAGGTGGTCCAGCGCAGTATCGATTCCTACGTTCTGCACACGCCCGGAAGCCGTGTCGCCATCCGCACCCCGGTCGACGAGATGCGCATCGCCGCGCTGTATCGCGGTGCCGGGCCCAAGGGCTGCGCCAGCGGCGAGTTCCGCAGCCTCGACGGTTTCCTGCTGGATCTGGCGCGGACCAGCGGCGCCAGCCACATGCAAGCCAAGGTCGACGATCTCGGCAAGGACGACGACGGCTTTCCGCTGGTCACCGCCGGCGGCCAGATGCAGCGCTACGATCTGGTGGTCGGCGCCGTCGGGGTCAACTCGCCGGCCCTGAAGCTGATGGAAAAGCTCGGCCTGCCCTATCAGCCGCCACGGATCGCCAAGGCCTTCCTGAGCGAATGGAAGCTGGGACGCGAAGAGATCGCCCGGCATATGGGCCACGCCATGCATGTCTTTCTGGGCGACGACAAGCGCATCGAATTCGCTGCGCTGATCCCCAAGGGCGACTACGTCACCATCTGCGTGCTCGGCGACGACATCGACCAGACGGTGATCGACACCTTCATGAACACGCCCGAGGTCAAATCGGTGATGCCGATCGACTGGGACATCCGCAAAGTGTCGTGCCGCTGCATGCCGAAGATCAATGTCGGCCAGGCCCAGGGCTATTTCTGCGATCGGGTGGCGCTGATCGGCGATGCCGGGACCACCCGGCTGTACAAGGACGGCATCGGCGCCGCCTACCGCACCGCCAAGGCCTGCGCCATGACCGTCCTGTATCACGGGGTGCGCACCGGTGATTTCCAGCGCTTCTACGCTCCCACCTGTGACGGGCTGGAATTCGACAACAGGATCGGCCATTGGGTGTTCCGCTCGGTGGGGCTGATGCGCGTTCTGCCATTCCTGCGTCGTGGCATGGTCGGCATGACGGCGGCGGAACAGCGCCCCGGCATCTCCGACAAGGCCATGAGCATGGTGTTGTGGGATACCTTCACCGGCAGCAATTCCTACCGGTCGATCCTCGGCCGTTCGCTGACGCCAAGGTTCCTGGCCCGGCTCGGGCTGGCCACGGTCAAGGGGCTATTCAAAAGGGGTGCCGCATGAGCATTGGCGATCTGGGCAGGATCTATCCGGCCGGCAGCGAAATCTGTCGTGCCGGCGAGACCGGCAATTGCATGTACGTGATCCAGCAGGGTCAGGCCGAGGTGATCAGCAATGGCCAGCGGCTGCGCCTGCTGGGTCCGGGCGAGATCATCGGCGAAATGGCCCTGTTCACCCGCCGCCCGCGTTCGGCAACGGTGCGCGCCGTGTCCGACAGCCGCGTCCTGACCATCGACAAGCGCGGTTTCCTGAAGCGGGTGCATGAAGATCCCAGTCTGGCCTTTCGCATTCTGGAAAACATGTCGATCCGCATCGAATCGCTGAGCGACGAGGTCACGTCCTTGCGGGCGGAACGTGCCGCGCGGGATGCCTCGTGAGTCGCGAGGAACCTGCCTGGACCGCGGACATCCGTGGACTGCTGGAGGACGGCCAGTATTTCCTGGCCTATGACCTGGCCAAGGAAGCGGCCAGGGCCTATCCCGACAGCCTGACCTTCCGCCTCCTCGGGGCGTTGGCGCTGATCCGCTCGGGCGCCGCGGCCGAGGCGCGGCGGTTGCTCGATCCGGTGGTCGAGCGGCTGGCCGGGCGGACCGAGGGGGTCCGTGAAACCCTCAGCCTGTTGCGCCAGATCCAGCCCATGCTGGCCGGCAACGGGGCCGGCCACGGCACCGACACCGCCGACAGCCTGATCAGCGACCTGGCACGCGCCGTGGTGCGCCTGGGCACCGCTCAGACTCAGGCCGGTATCGCGGACTCCGATACGCCGCTGCTCGGCGAGATCTTTCTTGAGATGTGGAAGCTCAGCGGCCAGCGCGACGACCTGCTGCGCAGCCTGGACAGTTTCGAGCGCAGCTTCCGCAGCCGGCATTCCCGCCCGGCCGGCATCAATGCCGCGGTGCTGTCGCGGCTGGCGGGCGACGTCCAGCGGGCGCGAGTGCTGGCCGACGAAGTGCGCCAGCTCAGCCGGTCGACCCCCGACACCGCCGATGACCGCGAACGGTTCGAGCGCGCCGCCACCGAAGGCGAGGCGCTGCTGATCCTTGACGACCCGGCAGCGGCGCAGGCGGCCTATGGCCGCGCCCTGGCCATTGCCAACCGGCCCTATGCCTGGGTGGTGCAGACGATCCAGCGGCTGCGGCTGTTGTGCGACGGCGGCGTGGCAGTGCCTGACGAGCTGTTCCGCCAGCTCAAGCCGCCGACCGTGCTGGTGTTCGGCGGCCAGCCGCTCGACGCCCCCGGCGCCGCGGAGAGCTATTTTCCGCCGGCTATCGAGGCGGCGGTGCGCGACGCCATCGACCAGGGCCTTGACCAGCTCGGCGCCGATATCGGCTACTGCTCGGCCAGTTGCGGCTCGGACATCCTGTTCATCGAGGCGATGATCGAACGCGGCGCCGAGGTCCATGTCTGGCTGCCGTTCGCCCAGGAGGATTTCGTTCGCGCCCGCGTCGCCTATGGCGGGCCGCGCTGGGAACGGCGCTTTCGCAATGCCCTGAAGCTGGCCTCGACGGTGTCCTTCGCCACCGAGGAGCCCTATCTCGGCCATGACGTGCTGTTCCGCTTCAACAACCAGTTGATCGAGGGCATGGCCCGGCTGCGTGCCGATTTCCTGTGCACCGAACCCCGGCTGATGCTGGTACTCGACTATCTGGCGGCAGCCGAGGCCGGCACCGCCGCCGATTTCATGGATCACTGGCCGGACATGTCGCGGCTCAAGCTGATCGACCTGGACGATCTGCGCAGCGCCCAGGACACCTGCCCTGCCCCGCCGCCGCCGGCCATCGTCCCGCCGCCGCCCCGCATCGAGCCGCAACGCGAAATCCGCAGCCTGATGTTTGCCGACATGGTCGGCTTTTCCAAGCTGACCGATCACGACCTGCCGGCGCTGTGGACCTTCCTGGCCGAAACCCGGCGCTTCACCGAAGGCTTCAATCCCGGACTGCTGGAAAGCTGGGGTGATGCGCTGTATGTCTCGTTCTCCCGGGCACGCGACATCCTGCGCTACGCCTTCGGCCTGCAACAGGCGTTCCGCATACTGGACCCCGCGGCGTTCGGCCTGCCGCGCCGCCTGCAACTGCGCACCGCGCTGCATGCCGGGCCGGTCTATGAGGGAACGCACCCGCTCACCGGCCGCGGCATCTTCTACGGCAGCCATGTCTCGCGCGCGGCACGGCTGGAACCGGTCACCGTGTCGGGCGAAATCTACGCCACCCACCAGTTCGTCGCCCTGCTGACCACCGAGGAGCGCGCCGAAATGCACGCCGCCCAGGCCACCGGCACACCGTACCAGCACTGGTATGGCTGCGACTATCTGGGCATCATGTCGCTGGCCAAAGGCTACGGCACGCAGCCAGTATATCACCTGCGGGCGACGGCGTCATATTGAAAGAAACGCCCTCGCCGGGCGCGCTCCGCGCTTGGCCGCCGCCGCAATGGCGGCTGGTTTTATGCACGGTGGGTGGGGCGAGTTCACGCAACCAGCTCGGCCCGCCGCTCCTGCAAGGTCAGGCTTTCGGCGCGTTTGCGATAGCGCCGCGGATTGCCGCACAGAACACAGGAGCAGTTCTTGAGATGGTCGGCCAGCCGAACGGCATCGGGTTGGTCGGGATAAACCCTGAGGGCTTTTGCCTTCATACGCCATTTGTGGTGGCGGCGGATCGTCAATCCATTGGCCATGGCATCCTCCAGTCGGTGTCTGCCGGGACTCAGTATGCGCCAACTTCCTCGCCTCGGCAATGTTTGCCGAGGCGAGGAAGAGATTGCCGGGCGCCGGTCCCTCCACCGCCCTTTCAACCGCGCTCCAGCGTCGTCCGTCAGCGGCGGAAGACATATCCGAGACATGGCGCGGATCATGCATCAGATAACGCGACCCGCTACGAGAGGACGCCATGGCTCAGACCCGGACCGCCCGCAAAGAAGATCCCACAGCCGATGCGCGCCGTTTCTCGGTCGTCGAAAACCAGCCGGCGCCTCCCAAGAAGCGCCTGACTCCGGCCCAGTTCATCAACACCGAACTGGCGCAGGCGGAAAAGGACAGCCTGGGTATCCTGACCCGCAATGTCGGCGAGGTGGCCAAGGCCGAACTGGTCAACCTGATCAACATCTCGTCGAGCCTGAAGGCGCGCTACATGATCGCCCTGCTCGACATGTCGCCCTCGCACGCCCTGTCGAGCAATGCCCATGTGGACGAGGTGCGCCAGTGGCGCGAGCGTTACGAGGAACTCGACCGCGGCATCGACGTCCTCAAGCGCGCCGTGCTGGACGGTACGGTCAAGATCAAGGGCCTCGAAGGCTCGACCTGACCAATAGATCACCAGCGCGTGACGAACCGGCCCAAGCAATCGCAGGATTGCGGCGTTGTTTCTGTCAGTCACAGCAAGACACAAACCGAAAAAGAAAGGGCCGCTCCGAGGAGCGGCCCAAGTTCAGGGAGGATATGCCGAGAGAGTTGTAGTCAACCCTCGTCGGCGGAACGGCTGGTGTTGCAAGACAATAAACACCTTATTTCGGCGTTCGGTTCAAGTGGGAAAATTAGGATGCGCTGATTTGTCGCACGGGTGACACGGAAGACAAGCCGGGGCATCCCGGAGTATGGTCACGCTGGGTCACCCGAAAGAGGCTGCCATGTCACCGCGTCAAGTGCTGTTCGAATTCGTCCGCGTCGGCGCTTACATGAAGGTCAGCGCCATCGACACGCTGACCAACACGGAAATTTCCATCGTCGGCCCGCCATCGGCGGGCGAAGCCACGTTGAAGGCGACGGCGCTGAAAAAGCTGAACTACGTGATGGCAAAGAATCAGCAGGCCGGCCGCTTGAGGTCGTAGAACGCCTCAATGAGATCTCCCAGGTTCCGGCGCAATCCTTTCGGACGTGATGGGGTCTTTGACCACGGCACCAGGCGGGTCGCTACCCCTTAGGACTTTCACCGGCTGGATCACGCCAGCTTCGCCTGGCGCACCGGATAAACTCAGATTTATCCGTATTCATCCGCGTTCCCCTGCGATGCAAGCCGCATCGACACCGCGGAGCGTCAGATTCGATGCCGCAGTTTTTCCAGTCGTCGCTTAACCGAAAGGTGGGGTTGGACGTCCGGGCTTTGCCGCCTATGATTGCCGCGCAACAAGGCACTTCACAGACGGCCGATCCGTCCGCATATTAGCCGCCTGTCTCATTCGAGTTATTCCAACTCAAACCTTTGAGGATAAGCCATGGCCCTCGAACTCCCCGCCCTGCCCTATGACGCGAAGGCGCTCGAGCCGCATATGTCGGCCAACACCTTTTCGTTCCACCACGCCAAGCATCATGCCGCCTATGTCACCAACTACAACAATCTGGTGAAGGGCACGGCCTATGAGGGTCGCGACCTCGTCGAGGTGTTCAAGGAAGTGGCCGGCGACGCGTCCAAGGCGGGCATTTTCAACAATGGCGCCCAGGTGTGGAACCATACCTTCTTCTGGAACAGCATGAAGCCGAATGGCGGCGGCAAGCCGACCGGCGAGCTGCTGGCCAGGATCGAGGCCGATCTGGGCGGCTTCGACAAGTTCTTTGAGGCGTTCAAGACCGCCGCCACCACCCAGTTCGGTAGCGGCTGGGCCTGGCTGGCGCTGGATAAGGGCAAGCTGGTGGTGACCAAGACCGCCAATGCCGATAATCCCTTCACCCATGGTCAGACTCCGCTGCTGACCTGCGATGTGTGGGAACACGCCTATTATCTGGACTACCAGAACCGCCGTCCCGACTTCGTGCATGCCTTCCTGGAGCATCTGGTCAACTGGGACTTCGTTGCCGCCAATCTGAAGTCGGCGTAAACGACTCAGGAGAGAGCGCAGGTGCGCCACCCGCGCTCTCTCTTCGATTCCGGCGGGCACACGTAGAGTACGGCCTCCGAGATCACTTGATCGGCGATACCCGCGCTCACAGTTGAAGAGTACCCCCTCCACGAGCCTCCCTAACGGCCGTGGAAGGTGGATGATGACGAAGTGCGTTCTGGTGACCGGCGGTGCCGGCTATATCGGCAGCCATGTCGCCTGGGCTTTGCTGGATGCCGGCTTGCGGGTGGTGGTGGTCGACAACCTGTCCACCGGCCGGCGCGATCTGGTGCCGCGCGGCGCAGCCTTCGTCTATGGCGAGGTCGGCGACCCACAGACGGTGCGCGATGTCCTGCGCGAACACCACTGCGATGCGGTGATGCATTTCGCCGGATCGACGGTGGTTCCCGATTCGGTCAGCGATCCGCTCAGATACTATCTGAACAACACGGCGCACAGCCGTACCCTGCTGGAAACCTGTCTGAGCACGGGGATTCATCGGTTCATCTTCTCGTCTTCCGCCGCCGTCTATGGCACCCCCGACGACGACCCGATGGTCCGCGAGGACAGCCCGACCCGGCCGATCAATCCCTATGGCTGGTCCAAACTGATGACCGAGTGGATGCTGCGCGACACCGCCGCCGCCAGTGATCTGCGCTATGTGGCGCTGCGCTATTTCAACGTGGCTGGAGCCGATCCCCTGGGGCGATCCGGCCAGGCGACGCCGCAGGCGACCCATCTGATCAAGGTCGCCTGCGAGACCGCCTTGGGCCTGCGGCCACACATCACCGTATTCGGTGACGACTACGACACCAGCGACGGCACCTGTGTCCGCGATTTCATCCATGTCAGCGATCTGGCGGCGGCCCATGTGGCGGCGCTCGACCACCTGATGCGCGGCGGTGACAGCCTGACCCTGAACTGCGGCTATGGTCATGGCTATTCGGTGCGCGAGGTGCTGGACACCGTCGCCCGGGTGTCCGGCCAGCCGCTGGCGGTGATTACCGGCCTGCGCCGCCCCGGCGACCCGCCGGCGCTGATCGCCGACAGCGCCCGTATCCGCCGCCGCTTCGGCTGGCGGCCAAAGCTGGACGCTCTGGACACCATCGTCGGCTCAGCACTGGAGTGGGAGCGCAAGCGTCTGGCGCGCGGGCTGGCGGCGGAGTAGCGCAAACGGCGAGGTGGCCGACCCGCCTGGACGGGGCCGGTTGCCCGCAGGAGCGGCCGGCCCAAATCAAGCGTCATGCGTCGCTCCGTGCTGATCGTCCTGGCGGCCGCGTCGATCATGCTGCCGCTCACCGGCTTCTCCATCGCCGCCTGGCAATTATGGCAGGGGGCGATGGCGACAGCCGACCACCATGTCCGCGCCACGGCCGACATGTTGCAGGAACACGCCGCCAAGGTGTTCGAGACCGAGGAGCTGGTGCTGGATCTGGTCGACGCCCGCGTTGCCGGGATGAGCTGGGACGACATCGCCGCGGCGCAGTGGCTGACCGACGAGCTTCAAGATCTGGTGCGTCGCTATCCTCAACTCGGCTCGCTCTGGCTGGCCGATGCCGACGGTGTGCTGCGCAATGGCAGCATGGCAGCGCCATCGCGGATCATAGTGGACGATCGCGACTACTTCCAGGCGCTCAAACGCACGGCGACCGTCTACGTGTCGGAGACCGTGTGGGGGCGGGTCACCGGGGTGCCCGGCTTCAGCATCGCCCGACGCCGCTCGCCCACCTCGCACTTCCACGGCGTTCTGATCGCCACCACCTTCCTGCCCTATTTCGAGACGGTCTTTGCCCAACTGGCCCGCGAGCCCGGCGAGGCCGGAGGGCTGGTGCGCGGCGACGGCGCCTTGCTGGCCCGCTATCCGCCCCTGAGCCATCCCGTCATCTTCTCCCCGGACTCCGATGTCATGCGGGCGCTGAAGGGCGACGCAGGGGTCTTTCGCACCGTATCGCAAGGCGACGGTGTCGAACGTTTGTGGGCCTTCAAGCAACTGCCGCACCATGCCGTCTACGCGGTGTTCGGAGTCCCGGTGAGCGCCGTGCTCAGCGCCTGGCGCCGTCAGGTGACGGTCGGCGCGGTCATCGCCGCCCTGGCCACCGGCCTGCTGCTGACGCTGATGGGATTGCTCGCCCAACAAAGTCGGCGTAACCGGCTGGTGCAAGCCGCGCTGGAAGCGGCCGTTGCCGAGCGTACCCACGAGGTCGAATTGCGTGCTGCCCAGGCCGAGGCCGCCGAGGCGCGGATGCGGCGCGCCGAGGAAGCCAAGACCCGCTTTTTCGCCGCCGCCAGCCATGATCTGCGCCAGCCGTTGCAGGCCCTGCGGCTGTTCATCGACCTGCTGTCGGCCCGGCTGGCCGGCAGCCCGCATCACGTCGTGGTCGGCCATGCCGCCACCGCCCTGACCAGCGCCCAGACGCTGCTCAACGATCTGCTTGATGTGGCGCGGCTGGATTCGGGCACCATTGTCGTCAAGCCGCGGACGGTCGACCTGAGCGACCTGCTCAGCCCGATTGCCGATGAATTCGCCCCGCTCGCCGAGGACAAGGGCCTGTATCTGCGGCGGCGGCTGGTCCCGGCGATAGTGACCACCGACCCCGCCCTGCTGGAACGCATGGTCCGCAATCTGCTGGCCAATGCGGTGCGCTATACCGATTCCGGCGGCATCCTGCTGGCCATCCGCCACCGCGGTGCCGCCGTTGCCATCGAAGTCTGGGACACCGGCCCCGGCATCGCCCCGGATAAACAGGAGCTGGTCTGGCGCGAGTTCTATCAGGGCCAGGACCGTTCGCAAGGTCTCGGCCTCGGCCTGGCCATCGTCCGCCGCCTTGCCGACACCCTGGGCATCACCGTCACCCTGTCCTCGCGCCCCGGCCGCGGGACGATGTTCCGGGTGGTGATGGCACGATAACCACGATGGTTCCGGCCGGCGGTGCGGCTGCGATCATTCGAGCAATCCGCGCTTTGCGGCCACGCCATCCCCATTTATACTCATCCCCCAAAAGTAATACTGCACCATGCCGAAATCAGGGCATGCCGCCTTCGCCATTCCTCCCGTCATGATCATAGCGCCGCAAGTGAAAGGGCCTCAGTACATGAAAGTCAAAAAAATCAAGAAGATCAAGGCGGCCAGAACGACCGGCTACATGCCGATGAAGGCGGCGCCAAATGCCAACATGTACAAGCCATCCGGCGCAATTTCCAATGCAACACTCCCCGCCAAGGTGGATCTGCGGCGATACATGACCGCAGTTGAGAATCAAGGTCAGAACAATTCATGCACAGCCAATGCCGTGGCCGGAGCCTACGAATATTGGATCAAGCGGGCTCAAGGCAAAGAATACGACGTCAGCCGTCTGTTTGTCTATTACAACGCCCGCTGGCGTAACGGCGACCAGGACAAGACCTGTGGCAGCTATATTCAGTTTGCCATGCAGAGCCTGAAAGAATACGGCATCCCGTCGGAAAAGACATGGCCCTTCAACAACCCCCTTATCCTGAAGAAGCCGAACGCCGCCTCCTACAAGGAAGCTGCCGCCTTCAAAGTCAAAGACATGACGAAACTTCCGCTGGAACTCGAGGCATGGAAACAATGCCTGGCGGAAGGGCTGCCGATCATTTTCGGCGCCGTGCTGTTCAAGTCGTTCGACGAATGCAAAACCAACGGCGGCGTGGTGCCCATGCCGCAGCCGGACGATGTGGCGCGCGGAGCGCACTCCCGGCACGCCATGTGCTGCGTCGGCTATTCCGACGCCGAAGAGGTCTTCATCGTTCGTAATTCCTGGGGCGACAAATGGGGTGACCGCGGCTACTGCTATATGCCGTACAATTATTTGATGAATCCAAAGTTTGCCATGGATGACTGCTGGTCTTTTGTGGTCGACGACCTTCCTGAGCTGGAAGAGACATGGTCGAACGACGACGCCCCCATCACCAATGGCGGCCGTGGCGTTGATTTCAAAATCAATCCCTACAGCGTCGATGATTACAAGGATGCCCGTACCATCGAGGAAGATGAGTACGTCGAGTACGTGGAAGATCGACCGAAGGATTACGTCGAATATGTCGACCATGCCAGCGAAGAACACTGGGAGAATATGGAAGAATTCGAGGTCGAAGAGGAAGAGGACGAGGAAACAGAAGAAGTAACCGAGGAATGGTCCTGGTCAGAGCAATTCACTGAAGAACTCGATGAATGGGAAGAGGTCGAAGAGGAAGAGGACGAAGAAACCGAGAACGAAGAAGCCGAGAACGAAGAAGCCGAGGACGAAGAGGCCGAGGACGAAGAAGCCGAGGACGAAGAGGCCGAGGACGAAGAAGCCGAGGACGAAGAAGCCGAGGACGAAGAAGCCGAGGACGAAGAAGCCGAGG
>OBEQ010679527.1_pt1 | contig 12539 bp, 13 predicted proteins | sample 1670901 | NCBI WGS metagenome assembly OBEQ01 (sample SAMEA104232315, study PRJEB22302) | groundwater metagenome | biome: forest; feature: aquifer; material: groundwater | place: USA | collected 2011-08-07 | depth 5.4 m | reverse complement strand
TGCCTAAAGATGCATGAGGGTAAAAGGCGCCACCATTTCCGACGGGATCAACGCCATCGCGCCACGAGCCTGACCGGTCGGCCGGAAGGAAATTTGAAGTTGGATTTCCCCACGGTACGTCCCTCCGCTGAATTGAAGGACGGCCAAATATCCGCCGGAGGTGGGCTTCGCCTCCTCCACCGTCACTTGCAGGCCCTCGCCCTCCACCGAACCGATGGTTTTTTGAAGAAGAGATTCCACCGACCGGACCTCGGTCCGGACCCCGGTGAAATCCAAATCCTCGGAAAATCGTGGGCTGCGCCAAATGATTCTCAAAGCCGTGCCCCCCTTGAACAGCCAATGCTCCGATCCCTTTTGCCGGTAGAGATGGGATAAAAACAGGTGCTGGAAATATTCCCGTACGATATTATCCGTCGTCGTTTGATGCCGACCGGCCAGGTCTCGAATCACCCCGGCATCGATCATAGGAGGGTCCGAAGCAACCGGACGAGGCTGGGACGGTCAAATAACCGGGCCCATCGCATCACTTCCCGGGGATCCACCTTCTTCACATTCAATCGATCATTTAAGGACTTCAGCTTGAGGTCCACAAAATAACAATAATCCACGAGGGCCTTTTCCGGCACGGCGATCACCATGGCGGCGGGGCCGACGCGGGTGAGCCGGTAGCCGGTGTACGCGGACCGTTTGATCCGAGCATATTCATACCGGTGACCCGACACCGTAAAGGCCCGTGTGACCTTCGTGGTGACGGACGTCACGGTATACACGATTTCCGGGATCAGCCGGTGATAGGCCAATGCATACTCCAACGACACATACGAAGGGCCATACAGGTGGTTGGCGATTTCCAACTCGTGGGGCGGATCGGATTGCAACGCGTAGAGACCGTTTCGCAACTTCAAAAATACATCCCGCTGGTGATCCTTGATGAATTCCTGAGCCGCCCGGAGCGTCACGTTGAATTGCCGCCGGAACTCTTCGGGAGTAAACAGGCGCAGGCCTTTTTCCCGTAACGCCTTGTCTACGACGATAGGTTTCAGTTTTCGCTCCATATAGCGCTAAAAGTATATTAACTAATTCCAACCCTTCCAATCCACTAAAATCCTTTACGGAAGGCCTTCACGGTAACCCCGCGAAAAACCGGCTGGCGGGGACCACGCCCAGGGGACCTTCAAACGCTCCTTGAAATAATAGAGTGAGGCGAGGAGAAAATCCACCTCCCGTTTTTCGCTTGAATGGCGGGGCGAGGCAGAAGTCGTTAGTGGTCCTCGGTGCTCCGTTTCAGGGTTTCGCCCAGGTCCTCGATGGAGGACACGTGTTTGTCCTTAATGCGCTGAAAGATCTGGTCGGAGGTTTCCCGATTATAGAGGTGCGAAGTTTTATTGCGATCCTCCAACATTTCTAAAAACGCCTCTTCTTCCTTGATGAGGCCGATCCGAAAGGCCGAACGCAAACATTCCTTCGGTGTCCGCGCGTCCACGCCCTGATCCGCGAGATAGATTTTCAAGGTTTTCCACAGGAGCTCGAACGTGAATTCGAACCGCTGGATGACCCCGTCCTTGGTCAGATCATCCTTCGCCTGAAACACTCCCTCTTTAAGCGCCCGGAGCGCGTCATTCAGTTTTCCCATCGCATACGGCATCTCAGTCGCGCTCATAGACCACCTGGCCCGTATTGAGGACGAGACGACGAAACGCTTCATCCACGTTTTTCAAATACACGATATCGACGCCATACAACCCCGCAAACGGGTCAATGTCTTCCTGGATTCGCCGAGCGACGACCGCCTCCGGCTTTTCCCGATCCATGGCCAAGTCAAAATCAGCCCCCGGGGCTGCCGTGCCCTTTGCCCGAGAACCAAATAAGATCACGGCGTTGGGATCCAGGTGTTGGATCAGCACGTGAATCGTCTTGTCCAACACTTCCTGCTCGCGCGGAGACCGGATGCCTCGTATCACCGAGTTCAGCATAAAGTAATTTTAACATCACGGATCAGCCAGTTACATGATTCGTATTGGCCGAGATAGAGCGGTCGCCATTAATTGATGGACGTCAAAATCCTTCAGGGGTTTCCAGCTCTTGCTTAAAAGCCGAGAGACCGGCTTCGACCCCAAGGGCGGGGAGGTCGGTGGCGGCGACGGCTTTATCCACGAGGAGACCGGCACGGAGGGGGAGGGGGGCTTTTTGGTTTAATTGATCCGTGGTAATGGGCTGGATTAACGCTTTGTCCAACCCGAATATTTCAGCGGCTTTCAGAGCAAATTCGTAACGGCTTATAATGTCTTTTCCTACGACATTGAAAATGCCGGCTTGACCTTTTAACGCCAATTGGACCGTCAACTGGGCGGCGTTATAGGCATAGGTGGGAGAACTCACTTGATCCACCGGCACCTTCATGACCTCGCCATTTTTATGTCGCTTCAACAAACTATAGACGAAGTTTTTTTGCTTCTTTTCCACGCCATACACGACCGTGGTGCGCACGACCAACGACTGAGGGGAGGTGTTCAACAAAAACCGCTCCACCATTAATTTATGTCGACCATAAACGTTCATAGGATGAGGGGTGGCCTCTTCCGTGTAGGGACCGTTGCGGCCATCGAACACGTAATCCGTCGAAAAAAATACCGCCCGGCCTCCATGAGTCACGATGGCTTCGATGGCACGTTGGGTCGCTTGCACATTCACTTCATACGCTTCATCCGGATGCTCCTCGCACCACTCCACATTGGGATTTGAGGCGGGAAGATACACGACCTCCGGCCTGATCTGATCCAATACCTTTCCCACCTCTTGAGGGTCCTTCATGTCGAGATGGAGAAGATTCGGCAGGGGGTCCGAACAATAGGTTCCGGAGACCGGTTCGCCGGCCCGCTCAAGCGCTCGAAGTAAGTGGCCTCCGACCAAACCGGAAGCCCCGATAATGAGGTGGCGGAGGCTCATTTCGGATGGCAGCCTTCGACCTTGCTCAGGCCAGGGATTGCAAATTAAATACGAAGGGAGAATTGAAATCTTTCATGGCCGGCAAACCTTGGTCTTTTATTGACAGGATGGGAGATGACGTCGGCCAGGGAATGCCGGCGGAACTCCATAAAATACCGGTATCGTGCTGGGGCGCATAGACCGCGGAAACTTTGTAACACAGCACGGCGAGTTCCGTGATCGCGTAAAATCCGTGCGCCATCCCCTCGGGAATATACACCAAGCTGGCCTTGTCTTGATGGAGTTGAAACACCTCACCTTGACGGTAGGTGGGCGATCCCACTCGGAGATCCACCACGACATCCATGACCGCCCCCGAGACGCATTGAACCACCTTCACTTGTTGATGGGGAGGAAGCTGGAAGTGCAGTCCTCGCAGGACATTTTTCTTAGATCGTGAATTGAATTCTTCGGAAAACTCCGTTTTTAAACCTTGGACCTTGAACGCTTCCTTCTGGAAAGTTTTGACGAAGACGCCTCGCTCGTCCGTAAACTTGTCCAACATCAACTCATAACAACCTTGAATTTTCGATGGGCGAAGGTCCATTTGACCTAACATGGGAGGGTTTTTGAAGGGGAACGTGAAAAATTGAGGAGAGTATCGGCGAGATAATCGAGCATTTCCCGAGTCAATCCTGGGTAAATACCCACCCAAAAGGTTCGATTCATGACGACGTCGGTCTGTTCCAAAGACCCACTGACCCGATATTGTTGATTTTTAAAGTAGGGTTGGCGCGTCAAATTCCCGCCGAATAACAAGCGAGTCGCTACTTTATGGCCGTCCAAATGCCGGATAAGCTCTTCCCGCTGAAATGGCGCGGCCTTCCGAATCGTGATGGGAAAGCCAAACCAAGAGGGATCGCTCTTGGGCGTCGGTTCGGGAAGGATGAACCACTCCTCCAAGCCGAGTCGGATCAACGCGTCTTTCAAATATTGAAAGTTCTTCTTCCGGACCTCGATAAACCCGGCCAGGCGATCCATTTGGGCCAAGCCCACCGCCGCCTGCATGTCCGTCATTTTCAAGTTATACCCCAAATGCGAATAGGTGAATTTATGATCATACCCGTGAGGCAATGTTCCCAAATCCCAGTCGAAGCGCTTGCCGCACGTATTATCTTTTCCAGTATCGCACCAACAGTCCCTTCCCCAGTCCCGATGCGATTCCAAACTTCGCTTGATCACGCTGTTATTGGCAAAGATGGCTCCCCCTTCCCCCGTCGTAATGTGATGAGCGGGATAAAAACTCAGCGTCCCGACATCGCCGAACGTTCCCACCAGCCGATCCTGATACGTGGATCCCAGGGCATCACAACAATCTTCAATCACCCAGAGATGGTATTTTTTGGCCAGCCGCATCACCTCGTCCAATTCAAAGGGATTGCCCAACGTATGCGCCATCATGATCCCACGGGTTTTGGGGGTCACCGCCGCCTCCAACAATGCGGGATCGGCGTTGTAGGTGGGAATCTTAATATCCACGAATACGGGAATTAATCCGTACAGCAACAACGGGTTCACGGTGGTGGGAAACCCTGCGGCCACAGAAATGACCTCATCGCCCGCTTTCAGCGCGCGAATACCCAACGTGGGTGACGTCAACGCCGCCACCGCCAGTAAGGTGGCCGAAGACCCGGAGTTCGTCGTCAGCACGTATTTCACGCCGAGAAATTCCGCCAACCTCTTTTCAAAAGCTTGGTTGAATCGCCCCGTGGTCAGCCAAAAATCCAAAGAAGCGTCCACCAGCGAGCGCATCTCGGAAGACCCATACACCTTGCCATTCACCGGCACGGAACTGGTCCCCGCCTGAAACGCCTTGGGCGAGTGCGCCAACACCGCGTACTCCTCCACCAACCCCAAGATTTTTTGCTTTAACTCATCGGCCTTCATCGCGAGACCCCCGCGAGGGAAGGGGTTTCATGGCCCTCCATCCATTCCAAGCGGTCATTAATACAACCTTTTGCCCTCAACTCCTCAAGCCTCTTCAGCCTGACAAAAGAAGGGGATTGCCGAAAATCTAGATCTTGAAATTTCATGGCCTCCAGGCCCTCCTTCAGTTCCGCGATCGTGGTCCAGACATCACATTGCGGTTGATAAGAAGGGGCCAGGGATTGAAACATCTCGAAGTTCACGCGGTACGATCGCTTGTCAGGTGGAGCGTCTTTCTTCACGGTCACGGTCACGCCCGGTATCACCTTCGCCACCGCGTCGGCCAAATCCTTAATACGATAATTCCAAGCCTCGCTCCCCACGTTGACCACCAAATAATTCCGTGGGTCGCCCGCCACGGCCCGATGCACTCCCCAATCAATGGCTCTCGCCATGTCTTTGACATTGATCAACGGCCTCCAAGGAGTCCCATCACTCAAGATGTTGATCTGACGTGAAGCCACCGCATTGGCCACAAAATCATTCAGCACCAAATCCAACCGTAAGCGCTCGCTCATGCCGCAGGCTGTGGCAAATCTCAGGCAGGTCACCACAAACTCCGGGCTCGCCAATTTTTCCAATCCCCTCTCCATCATGACCTTCGACTTGGCGTAGGCCGTGATGGGATCAACGGGAGAATTCTCGATTCTCGCTTCCTCCCCCGCCGAACCATAGACACTGCAGCTGGAGGAAAAAACGAATCCTTTCACTCCCGCTTTCTTCGCCAATTCGGCGACCTGTATCGAAGCTCGATAATTGACATCCCAGGTCATCTCCTCATACGCGTGACCCATCGGATCGTTGGAAATGGCCGCCAGATGGACGACGACATCCACGCCGGAGAATATATCCATGGCCACCTGTCTGATGTCAGAAAAATGCTGGGTTTCCACACGACATTCAGGAAAGACGGGCGCGTGGGTCAGGCATCCGGCAAAATACCCCATATCCAAACCCACCAGATGAGCTTGGGGGAAAGATTGCCGCAACTGTTTCACCACGCTCGGACCGATGTACCCCATGTTGCCCGTCACCATTATTTTCATCGCTTCACTCGCCGCTCAGTGTAACAAAGACCCGATTCTTTCACAAATATACTGGGCGAAAGGGAGAGCGCAGGTAAAACCGGGAGACACGGCGTTCAACACATGAAATGAATGGCGATCACCCTCCACCACAAAATCCATCTCAAGCGTTCCCTTTTTCACATTCATGAGTTGGGCGCGAATCCCCGGCCGGCCCCATCGTTGAAAATGTTCGGGACGGATCCCCTCCACGAGAGACGCCGCTTGAGCGATCATGTGGGATCGCGAGTATTTTTGAATTTCCTGAATCGCCAGCCGCCTGAACTGAAAGTTGGATTGGATCATCAATTGCAATTCCCGAACGGCGATTTCCATCAATTCGGACAGGCGAAAATTTTCAAAGGTTCCATATTGTTCCCGCCAAAGAGCTGGGATCGCCGTGGGCCCAATTTTCATATGACCATCCACCATCATCGTAAAATGAACCCCCAGGAAGGGGTTTTGTAGATCAGGAACAGGATACACGTTGGTACGAAGCGCTCCCACGGGTTCGTCGGAATACAAATACAACCCTTTGAAAGGAAGAATTCTATACCGTTCTGAAAAACCGAAGTCCATGGCGACTTTATCGGCATACAACCCAGCCGCATTGACGCAATAGCCGGTTTGATAAAGACCGGCGGATGTCATAATCCCTGATGAGGATTTTTTGAGGTAGCGCGTGTCAAAATGAATCTCCACCCCCTCTCTAAGCGCCTCCTGCGCCATGCACTCCATGACTTCGAGAGGATTCACGCTTGAAGTGGTTGGAGAAAACAAAGCCTTTTCATACGTCAACACGCGCGGTTCAATGGATTTCGCTTCTTTGGCCGTCACCCGTTGTAATTCGACGCCATTGGCCTGGCCCCGTTTCAACAATTCTTCCAGGAAAGGGAGATCACCGTTGTGCTTGGCCACGACCAATTTCCCGCATTTGTTGATGGCTAATTTTCTTGATTCGCAATATTCCGTCAGGAGCTGATTACCTCGTTTGGTAAATTTGGCTTTGAGACTGTCAGCCGTGTAATAAAAACCGGCATGGATGACCCCGCTGTTTCGACCACTCGCATGAGCCGCGATCTGCGGTTCTTTTTCCAAGACGATGACCTTCACGTTGGGATACTGCTGTTTCAGCTGGCGGGCAATCGAAATACCAAAAATGCCGCCTCCAATAATCAGGAAGTCGGACTTGATCAAATAGTTACCAGGTTTTCCAAGGCGCTTTCCCGGACACCCACAATTGCTCGAGATAATTTTTTTCCCTCAGGGTATCCATGGGCTGCCAAAATCCTTGGTGTGAGTACGAGGACAATTGACCTTTCGCCGCCAGTTTTTTCATCGGCTCTTGCTCCCAGATCGTTTGATCGCCTCCGATGTCATCAAGGGTTTTGGGGGATAAGACAAAAAAACCGCCATTAATCCACCCGCCGTCCCCTTGAGGTTTTTCATGAAAACTTTTCACTTTTTGGCCCTCCACCAATAAGGCTCCAAACCGTCCTGGGGGTTGAACGGTGGTGACCGTCGCCAACGTTTTTTGTTTTTTGTGAAACGCCATCAGCTCGGCGATGTTGACGTCCGACAACCCATCACCATAGGTAAAACAAAAATCCTCTTTGCCAAGGTAGGCACGCACCCGCTTGAGGCGTCCTCCCGTCATCGTTTCCTCGCCCGTATCTACCAATGTGACTCGCCACGGCTCCGCATGATTCTGGTGCACTTCCATCTTGTTACGGGAAATGTCAAAGGTCACGTCCGACATGTGCAGAAAGTAATTGGCGAAGTACTCCTTGATGACATACCCTTTATGCCCCAGGCAAATAATGAATTCGTTCACCCCGTGGGCGGAGTACATTTTCATAATGTGCCACAAAATGGGTTTGCCGCCGATTTCCACCATGGGCTTGGGCTTAAGGTTACTTTCCTCGCTGATCCGCGTGCCCATACCTCCGGCCAGGATGACGGCTTTCACAAGTGACTCACGCGGCTAGTGTAATGAGACGTATTCAGGTTTACAAGACAGGCGAATTTGCCTAAAGTACCTCCTGAACGACTTATGGCCATCCACAAATATCCCGGAAAAATTTCCGTCATTATGCCCGCCTATAATGAAGGTGGACGCATCTACAAAAGTATTCTTGAAACCGCGGAGACCTTTAAGGAAATGGGCGTCAAATCCTATGAAATCATCTTGGTAAGCGACGGCAGTACCGACCTCACGGTGGAGGAAGCTCGGCGAGCCGCCAAAAAGCTTCCCCATCACGTCATCATCAAGCATCAGCGGGACAACTACGGAAAAGGGCGCGTGCTCAAGCACGGGTTCCGGTTCGCCACCGGAGATCTCATTTTGTTCCTCGATGCCGATTTGGATCTCCATCCCGCTCAAACCCACGTCCTCTTCGATCTGATGCAATTGGACGACGCGGACGTAGTGATCGGCTCCAAGCGCCACCCCAACTCCATCGTGAACTACCCGGCCTCGCGCCGCTTTTTGAGTACGGTGTACTTTTTTTTCGTGAAGGTTCTGTTCGGCCTCCACATTCAAGACACCCAGACGGGGATCAAGCTCTTTAAGCGGGAGGTTCTTGAAAAAGTGTTTCCGCGGATCTTAGTTAAACGATATGCCTACGATCTCGAAATGCTCGCGCTCGCCCACTACTACGGCTACCGTATCGCGGAAGCGCCGGTCACTCTGCATTTCCAACGCTCCTTCAGCCGAGTGACCTGGCACGACGCCTTTTGGACGTGGTGGGACACCATGGCGGTATTTTATCGTCTCCATCTTCTCCACTATTATCAATCCCTGGATACCGAAATGGGTCGGCGCGTCGACCCCCATCACCAAAAAGAAGAGGTGGAATAAATGCGCCTCCTCCTCATGGGAGGGGGCGGTTCACAACCATCGCTGATCTCGATACCACGCCTGGCACCGCTCCAATATTTCACGGAAGGAACGGTGGCGATATCCGAGCTCTCGCCGGGCTCTTTCTGAGGACACGTAGACATAGTAATCCACCAATTGGTGGGCCTTCCGTCGCGTAAAAAGAGGGGGCTTCCCTGTCATCGAGGCCAGCGCCTCCACCCCTAATCCCGCCACGGAGACAAAACGATGTCCCACCTTGAATCGAGGAAGCCGGGAACCCTTCAATTGACCGATGCGTTGGAACGTTTCTCGAATGGAAATATTTTCGCCTCCCAAAATGTACCGTTCCCCGACCGCTCCCTTCTCTTCGGCCAAACGATGACCCTCGGCCACATCCTCCACATCCGTGTAGCTGTGGCCGCCGTCAAAATAAACGGGAGGAAGACGCTTCATCGCCAATAAAATAAACCAATTAGAGGGGGTCGGCGTGTAATCTTGGGGTCCCAAGATCGTGCCCGGATTGAGGAACACCACCGGAAGCGACCATTGCCTCATCAATTGAAGGGCGAGCTTTTCGCTTTCCAACTTCGAGGCGACGTACGCGTCAATCGGATCGCGGTTCCAATCCTTTTCCGTCATGACGCCCTCAGGTGTCCTCCGGCACCCCACCGCGGCCACCGAGCTGGTATAGAGGATTTTCCGAATGGCCGACGTGTCCCGGCAAAGCTCCAGGAGGTGACGCGTCCCTTCGACGGCGGTTTTCATCATGATGGATTCGTCAGCTAAGCGCGTGCGAAACACCGCCGCCGTATGATACACGACCCCACATCCCTTTAAAGCCGATTGGAGGGACGGACGGTCTAACATATCGCCGCACACGATCTCCAATCCCTTTGGAAATTCGGCCTCGGCTGCCTTCAATCCCGTCAATCGGGAAGTCTTTCGAACCAACGCTCTCACCCGACGGCCCTCAGCCAGCAGTTGTTTGACCAGAGTCAGGCCCAAGTGGCCGCTTGCCCCCGTCACCAGAGTCATCATGACCAGCCGATGATAGCACGCAGTCTGGCGCCGATCCAAAAGGAGGTGTTATCATCCTATCGGATGATCTCTGACTACGCCGATGGTAACGCCTCCTCCGTGGTCATCGTGGGAGCCGGACCTGCCGGACTCACCGCGGCCTATGAATTATCAAAAGCCGGTGTGCCCGTCACCGTTCTCGAAAAGGACACCCAAGTCGGCGGACTGGCGAAGACCATCCTGTTCAAAGGCTGGCGCCTGGATCTGGGTCCCCACCGGTTTTTCACCAAGTTGGCGGAGGTCAACCGGATTTGGCAGGAAGTGCTGGGCGAAGACGCCATGATGATCAAGCGGCTCACCCGCATTTACTATCGAAACCGGTTTTTCTTTTATCCCCTACGCCCGGCCAATGCCTTCCTCAGCCTCGGACCTTGGCTTTCCCTCAAGGCGTTCGTGAGTTTCGTCCGCGCCCGCCTCCGGCCCGTTCCAGAAGAGAAAACCTTTGAAGACTGGGTTTCCAACCGGTTCGGCCGGACGCTCTACACGATGTTTTTCAAAACTTACACGGAAAAAGTCTGGGGCATCCCTTGCGCCGAAATCGAGGCGGAATGGGCCGCCCAACGGATCAAAGGGCTTTCGCTCCTAGAGGCCGTGCGGAACGCCTTTGGCTTCGGCCAAAAAGGGCGGGTTAAATCTTTGGTGGATGAATTCTCGTATCCCAAAAAAGGCACCGGGATGTTTTATGAGAAAATGCAAAAAGCCGTTGAACAAAAGGGTTCTCGCCTATCGTTCGGGCGGGAAGTGACCGCTCTCCACCACAAGGGGGGGAGAATCACCCGCGTCGTCACTCGGAATGCGGAAGGCCTCGAGGAAACCTGGCCGGCCACCGATGTGATCACCAGCCTTCCCCTCACCCTCCTTATTCAACGCTTGAATCCACCGCCCCCTCCGGACATCCTTGAAGCCAGCCGTCAACTCACCTTCCGCAGTACAATTTTGGTATATCTCGTGATTCAAGGAGAAAATCTTTTTCCGGATAACTGGATCTACGTCCATGCTCCCGAAGTCCAGATGGGGCGCATCACGAATTTTCGAAACTGGTCGCCCGAAATGACTGTGCCAGGCCAAACGGTGCTCTGCGTGGAATACTGGTGTTTTCCATCCGATTCCTTCTGGAACCAATCAGACGCCGATCTTCAGGCGATGGCGGCGCACGACCTCCAAACCATTCATCTTTTTAAGCCGGCTCCCGTGCTGGATGGATTTTGTATCAAAATTCCGAGGACGTATCCCGTCTATCGAATGGGCTACAGAAGGTATTTAGATCCTCTCGTCGCCTATCTCAAAACCTTCGCCAACCTTCAACCCATCGGGCGATTCGGGGCGTTCAAATACAATAATCAGGATCATTCCATTCTTATGGGCATGCTGGCCGCTAGAAATCTCCTCGGCGAGTCTCACGATTTGTGGTCGGTGAATTCGGATTCAGAATATCAGGAAGAAATCCAGCCTCTGCCTTACGGAGCCGTCATCGAAGAAGTCATCATGCGCGACCATGTCACGGCGCATCCCGCTTCAGCTGAAGCATCCGGTCCAACACTCCCCGGGCCTTCAACCGCCAATCCCAACCGGCGCTGAACGCCCGAGCTTCCTTAGCCCATCGTTGATACGCCGAGGCATCCGATAACAATCCCAGCACCGCTTCGGCAAACGCTTTGACATCATTGATCGGCACCTTCACCATCCCTTTCGGATAAATGTACCGGTACCCCGGCAGATCGAACCCCACCACCGGAAGGCCGCATCCCATCCCCTCGGCCGCCGCCATGCCCCCGGTATCCAGAACGGGGGTATGCAAAAAAACCCGGCTGGCCTTGAGAACCCTGTACTTCGGGGCGCCGTCCAAGTACCCCAAGATTTCCACCTGCCGCTGGAGACCGCATGAAGCCACAGCCTCCCGCAGGGCACGTTCTTCCCGCACATCTCCTTTCCCAATCACCGCGAGTCTAGCATCCGGTTTTTTCTCACACACCCACTTCCAGATATGAATCAGCTCGATCACGCCTTTTTGGCGGTGGAACCGGCCCACAAAACACCCGTCATACCGGCGCGTCTCGTCGGGAAGGGTCTGATCGATCGTTTCGAGATCGACCCCTCCGTATAAAGCCTGCATGGTACCGGAAGCTCTCCCCTCACCCTCCAAACGCTGGACATCGAGATCGTTCGCGACCAAGAGGAGATCCGCCCATTTCTTTAGCATCCACACGGCTGGAAGCTGGCTAAAATAATAGGCGAGGGAGCGGATCGTAGGGAGCCGATAATTGCCTCGATAGGCCCGGTCGCGGGCGCTCGGCCACGGGGTGGGGGCGAAAAAATACAGGCCGGCCACCCACACCGCCCGAGGATGTTTCCAGTGAAGGATGGCGGCCGGCAGGACATCCGGCCAAAAATCCGAGGCGGAATAAATCACATCAGGCACGACCGGAAACCTCCACGCCTCCCAACATCCCCGGATGATACGGGCGAGATAACCCGCCACGACGCCCAATCGCTTCCATTTCGCCGCCGGTGACACCAGGTACGCCGCACCCTCCAATCCATTCCGCCGGCCCATGGCTGCCCCTTCCTCTCCTACCGCGACGGTCACACGATGACCGAGACGAACCCACTGGCGGGCGAATTCGATG
>OBEQ010563237.1_pt1 | contig 12539 bp, 11 predicted proteins | sample 1670901 | NCBI WGS metagenome assembly OBEQ01 (sample SAMEA104232315, study PRJEB22302) | groundwater metagenome | biome: forest; feature: aquifer; material: groundwater | place: USA | collected 2011-08-07 | depth 5.4 m | reverse complement strand
TGTTGAAAGAGAAAAAACGGTAAAAGTACCTTAACGGTTATGTTTTCAATACAAAACCGCAGACATTTCACCAGAGGCGCACAGAAAAGTCTGCAGCTACATATCAAAAAACTATTTAGGCTGTTTCACAATGCGTAAGTATGGTTTCACTGCATTCCAACCGGCGGGGAACAACTTCTTTGCATCTTCATCGTTCACAGATCCTGCGATAATGACATCGTCGCCATCTTTCCAATTGGCAGGCGTTGCCACTTTGTGTTTTGCAGTGAGTTGCATTGAATCCAACACTCGCAATACTTCATCAAAGTTACGACCTGTCGTCATTGGGTAGGTTAACATCAACTTGATTTTTTTGTCGGGACCGACGATAAAAACAGAACGAACTGTTTGATTATTTGCCGCAGTTCTGCCCTCACATGAGTCACCCTCTTCTGCGGGTAACATATTGTAAAGTTTCGATATGCTGAGAGTAGTGTCGGCAATCATTGGGTAGTTTACGGCATAACCCTGTGTCTCTTTAATATCGTTTGCCCAACCTTTGTGGCTTTCAACGGGGTCTGCACTGAGACCGATGATCTTGCAGTTACGCTTAGCAAATTCAGGTGCGATACGTGCCATGTATCCAAGTTCGGTGGTACAAACAGGTGTGTAGTCTTTGGGGTGGGAAAAAAGGATAGCCCAGCTATCGCCAATCCATTCGTGGAAATTAATTGTCCCTTCGGTTGTAGCGGCTGTAAAATTGGGGGCTAAATCGTTAATGCGTAATGACATAAAAGAACTCCATTATAAATGATGATTGTGGAAAATGATTGAAAAATATACTCTTTTCAGAGTAAAATAACAACTTGCCTTATTAAACTAAACTAATAAGAAATTAGTTTCCCATGATGTAAAACTTAACTTGATGAATGGTTGTTACTATACTATTTGTTTGAAATTATGGTTGTATTCTATAAATTGAAACAAAATGATTGATGGTTACTTTTTATTTCATACCATTGTAATTGAAAAAATCTATGAACGCAATAGGCAACACACCACTAATAAAATTAGAACGACTATCGGAACCCAACAGCGCTGAAATCTATGTAAAGTATGAAGGCGGAAATCCTACCGGAAGCATGAAAGACCGGATGGCGCTTTCTATGATTGAAGGCGCCGAACGGAGAGGTGAACTCAAACCCGGTGGTACGGTAGTAGAATATACAGGGGGAAGTACAGGCAGTTCTTTGGCAATGATATGTGCAATGAAAGGCTACCATGCGCACTTTGTTTCATCCGATGCTTTTGCAGAAGAAAAACTTCAGACAATGAAAGCGTTTGGAGCTAAACTTGATATTATTCCAAGTAAGGATGGTTTAATAACAGCAAAACTTATTAACTCATTAGTTGAAAGGGCGAGAGAAATAAGCAAAGCTCCGAACACTTTTTGGACTGACCAGTTTAATAATGTTGACAATCGAAACGCCTACCGTACTATGGCGAAAGAAATAATAGATATTTTGGGAAACAGCATTGACGAATTTATAACAGGAGTTGGAACAGGTGGAAGCTTTTCCGGAAATGCAGAATTGTTAAAGAAAGAAATACCAAATATTCGATGCATTGCTCTTGAACCATTGAATGTACGCTCTCTTTCCGGGGGCGATACATCTGGCACACACAAATTAGAAGGCATTGGAGCTGGATTCGTCCCCTCTATTTGCAGGTTAGATTTGGCAGATGAAATAATGCAAGTATCCGATGAAGATGCTTACGAAACCGCAAGAAAACTTGCAAGATTGGAAGGAATATTTGGAGGCACTACCTCCGGCGCAAATGTGTGGGCGGCAATTCACCGAGCAAGAATAATTGGAGCAGGAAAAAGAATTGTTACAATTATTGTTGATTCAGGATTGAAGTATTTAGATGGGGATTTGTATAGGTGAGTTGCTTACGAGCTTATTTTATAACCGGAGAGGATTTACAACTCCCGACCTGATTAAGACTCCTCTGAGACCAATGGTTTGTAAAATGAATATTATTATATATTTAATGAAAGGATAAACTCACATGGCAGAAAATAAAACAATAAAAACAAAAGAAAGCGTTACCGCTTTTTTAAATGGGATCGAATCTGAACAACAAAAGAGCGATTGCATTAAATTAAATAAACTCTTTACAAAAGTAACAAAGAAAAAAGCGGTGTTATGGGTTAACGGAATGGTGGGGTACGGAACGTTTCATTACAAATCCGAAAAAAGTGCACAGGAAGGCGATTGGTCACTAACAGGTTTTTCCCCGAGAAAGAAAAATATTACTATCTATATTATGCCGGGCGTTAATAAGTATGCATCGCTCCTTAAAAAATTAGGGAAACATAAAACAAGCTCAGGGTCTTGCCTCTTTATTAACAAATTGGATGATATTGACACAGAAATATTAGAAGAGTTAATCGCAGTTTCTGTAAGCGATATGAAAAAGAAATATAACGTTAAATAGATTTTTAAGTGGTGTCGGGAGTTTCCTCCCAGACAAAAGAAACAATCTCCTGTCCAAATGTGTGGGCTGCAATTCAACGCGCAAGAATAATCGGAGAAGGAAAGAGAATTATCACAATTATTGTTGATTCAGGTTGAAGTATTTGGATGGGGATTTTTATAGCTGAGGAAGATACACAATTATCGGCTTGTGTAACGCCCTCACGTCGCCTAATGCTTGAATAGAACATGCGAAGAGTTCAGTTGAAACAGAAGTCAAAACGTCCAGTACTCCCGCAAGATAAATGCGCCTAATGGAATGGTGCTCTTTATACCATTCCGTAAATAGTATCTGTGTTCGAAACCACAAAGAATGAGAACAGTCTTGGGATGAATAGATTTTACGCAAGCTACAATATTGGTTACCATCACATCGTTTCGAGTAATCCAAAAATCCCGTTTGAAAGTAGAAAACTCAGTAAATTGTTTTAGAACCGGAACTGACGTGACAATCTTGACCATCCCATCGTTGGCATAATACTGCTTGGACTCCATCGCAATATCGCAAGCGCCGGAGTTGAGTATTTCAGGAGATTCTGAGCCAAAAGATTGCCCAATGAGATCGAAACGATCAATAGCGTCGAGCGCCAAAGCGCTTTCACCGGATAAAAGGCTGTCATGATCGGCTTGGTTGAGAGCCGTGCTCAAATCTTTTTGCAGTTTGAAGTAGTTGTTTTTCTCATAGATTTTATTTCGCCCTTCTATGTCATACGGACGAATTGGGATATTATAGGCTTTCTGGTAATCCGAAACTGCCGCGTTCTCAAGGGATACGTGCTGAAATTCTGGTTTGATTGACATCAATGGGGTAAAGAATGATGAATCTAACTCAACAAGAATCAAATCCGGTTTGACTCGTTCCATGATACTGTAGAGTCCTTGAGAAGTGAATTTATCAGTCTTCTTGTGCACCGTTCCCACGATGACAATTGTGGTAGTATCGGTGGCGGAAGCAGACAATGGTTGGATTAGAAACAGGACAACTGCCAGAGTAAGTGCCACTGCGAGTCGCGAATGTTTGAGTTTCAAGAAAGTAGATGAGGAATGCATTATCTTACTTTTACGAAGATATAAGTTAAGTGTCATTGGGTCATGGAAAGAATAAATATACCAAATATTTATATATTATTTGGTATTCTCGACGCGATTTGAAGGGATATTCGGAGGAACTACCTCCGGAGCAAATGTGTGGGCGGCTATGCAACGAGCAAGAATAATTGGAACAGGAAAAAGAATTGTTACAATTATTGTTGATTCAGGGTTGAAGTATTTGGATGGGGATTTGTATAGATGAAGAAAGCGGCACAGTTGGATTATTAGAACCGACTTTAAGTGAACAATCTAATTTACATGATGATGCACACAATATTACAGAAAATCAATGCAGCAAATAGAAGATGAACATATATTGGATAATGATCCTTCAACAATAGAAATTCCACTCATTAGCGATCTTTCATTCTACAGAAACATCTCACCTTCATATCGTTTCCTAAAGACTCAAACCGGAAAACTCGTTGTTATTCCATTAATAAATATACACTTAAAAATATCAGCTCTCTTTTTTGCATTGTTTGCTTTATTGTGTATTATTTTCTACTCTTTTCAAATATTTCCTTTTAGTCTGTCTTTATTTCTATTAATGTTGTTGGGATATTTATATTTCAGAACATTAGAACCATATTGCATCACCTTAGACGAGCATGGTTTTCACTTATATTTTAGAAAGGTGCTTGGTGGGACACGATTGGATACAATTGATGTTACAAGAATAGAATCGATTACAACTTGTGTATCAAAACAATTCTTCGACCTCTCTACTATATATTGGGGAAAAGTAGGAATAGTAACTCGAAATCGAGAGGAAACAATATTCTTCAAATTAGGTACTCGTAAAAAGGAAAAAGCGAGATATTGTGCTCAGTTAGTTGCAGAGGAATTTGCGCATTCCTTAAAAGTGCCGATTACCAATGTATCACCTATTAGATAATCTTTTATAAAACATGAACCCAACCCTTAAACAACACTGGGAAAAAGTATATCACGAGAAGCAACCGAACGAAGTTAGCTGGTGGCAAGAGTATCCAAAAACATCACTCGAATTTATTCATTCGCTTAATATTGCAAAAACAGCACAGATTATAGATATCGGTGGCGGTGATAGTAAGTTTGTTGACTATTTGTTAGATGAGGGTTTTGAACACATTACAGTACTGGATATAAGCGAAAATGCAATTGAGAGAGCAAAACTCCGACTCGGCGACAAAGCCAAACGTGTACACTGGGTGGTTAGCGATGTGAAAGAATTCCAACCGGAAACAGCATTCGATGTATGGCACGATAGAGCAACCTTTCACTTCTTGATGTCGCAACCAGACATAGAACAATATATATCCGTTGCACAACAATCAATCCAACTCGGTGGTCATCTCATTCTCGGCACGTTCAGCAGTACCGGACCGAACAAATGTAGCGGTCTCCCGGTCCATCAATACGATGAAGCCTCCCTCCTTTCAGAATTACAAACCTACTTTGAAAAAATCGAATGTATTAGAGAAGATCACATTACTCCATTCAATACGAGACAAAATTTTCTTTTTTGTAGTTTTAGGAGAAAACTTAGTTAGAGATTACTTCCAGAGTCGCTTACTTACAAGGTAATATATCTTTTTACTTTATTTTTATATCGTCTATATTCGTCGCCATACTGTATGGTAAGAAATTCTTCTTCTTTAATCATTATGAAATGATGAATAGTCCACGCTCCGGCGAACGATATAATATTTAATATGTTAGGATTAAAAAGGCAGGATGATAACAATATGAAGATAAACCCTAAATAAAATGGATGCCGGCTTATCGAATATATTCCATTTGTCTGTAATTTGTGATTATCTGAAGAAGATAAACCAAAAACCAAATCATTATTAAGTTTGATCGTTGAAAGAAATAATATGACAGTTCCGGTAAGTAAAATAGCTAATGCAATTATGTCAACAAATCCATTAGAGACGAAAATTCCCGCGACATTTATATTGAACCCTTTCAACAACAAAAATGTCATGTTTACAAGCACAAACATTTTTGCAAGAATAAAGTAAAATACAGGGATTGGTGGCTGTCCAATTATTTGTTGTTTTTTAATAATTGCCCGACCAATAATGATGGTAATCAATAAAATTATCGCCAAAGAATTAATTAATACTATTGTCGTAATCATAACAATCAACCATTAATTATGTATAAATATTGTTACTTTCCACTCCCATGCTCCATCGTTATCACTACTTTTCCTCTCGCGTGCCCTTCTTCCAGATAACTTATAGCCTCCGGGACAGCGCTCAACGGGTAACTTCGGTCAATAACCGGTGTAACTTTTCTTGCTTCAAGAAGCCCTTGCATGACTATCAAGTCCTCTTTATTCAATTTCGCCAATACCGAAAGCAACTTTTGACTTACAAACCATGACATTACGAACGCTGTAAACAAACCGGTTAAAGGTCCTATCCAATTCCCGTTATCCGGTCCTCCAACCATCACGAGAGTTCCCGCTGTAGTCAACGCTCGCCTGCCATCCGAGCGGGAATGGTTCCCCACAGTATCTAAGATTAAGTCATACTTTTGCCCGTTCTTTGTGAAATCCTCTTGTTTGTTATGTATAACGTGGTTAGCTCCAATTGTTCTGACCATCTCCACATTTCTTGTGCTACACACGCCTGTTACCTCTGCCCCAAACACTTTTGCAATTTGTACAGCAAACGTCCCCACACCTCCCGCCGCACCGTTGATTAAAACTTTCTGCCCTGATTGAATTCGTCCCTTATCGCGAAGAGCCTGCAACGCAGTGAATGCCGCAATAGGCACTGCCGCCGCTTGCTCGAAGGAGATGTTGGGTGGCTTCAACGCAAGAATACCTTTAGAAGTACACCCGTATTCTGCAAATGCTCCTTTGCACACACCGAACACCTCATCCCCCGGTTTGAACTGCGTCACATTCTTGCCCACCTTTTCAATCTCTCCGGCAACGTCAACTTCGAGACTTGTAACTTTCGGTTTGAGCAACCCGGACATAGCGCGCACTAAATAAGGTGTGCCTCGCATGTAGTGCCAGTCAAGTGGATTTACGGATGCCGCACGAATTTTTATCAACACTTCATCATCATTAGGGGCAGGCTTTGCTATATCCGTGAACTGAAGAATATCCGAAGAGCCGTATTCAGTGTATGTGATTGCTTTCATAAGTTTGCTTCAAAATTATTATTGTGCTATCGAGGCTTCCGTCCCATACTGCACGGAATAATACGCATTCCATTGTAACTTATTAAGAATTTGGGCGTAATTAGACTATAACATGCCATCAATATAATAAAAATTAAGGATCATGCCGTATGGAAACAAATTTGAATTCACTCAAAAAAACTGGAAGGCTTGCCGGCTTATTGTATCTAATTTGGGCAATATCAGGTATCTACGGCATGATATATCTACCGGCACAATATATTGTACGGGGAGATACTGTTTCCACTGCCAATAAGATACTCTCCAATGAGTTCTTATTTCGAACAGGCATAATTAACGATCTTATATGTAGCGCCATTGGTGTATTTTTGATTGTTGCTCTTTACCGATTGTTCAAACAGGTAAACGAGCGTCAGGCAATATATATGGTTTCATTGTTGGTTGTGACATTTCCGGTCGCTTTCATTATGGATGCATTCAGTATTACTTCCCTCATGATTTTGAAAGGCGAAGTATTGAAAACGTTTGAACTTAGTCAGAGACAAGATGTTGCTATGTTTTTTCTTAAAATTAACGATTACGGAGGTTTGGCATTAGAAATGTTCTGGGGGCTTTGGCTTTTCCCCCTGGCGATCCTTGTGTACAAATCGAACTTCTTACCCCGTCTCCTTGGGATCTGGTTGTTCATCAATGGCTTTGCTTATGTAGTCATGAGCTTCACGGCATTACTATTCCCTCCATACGCGGATATAGTCACTAAGATTGCCTACCCCGCGCTCTTCGGAGAGATTGCTTTCGCGCTTTGGCTTTTAATTAAAGGTATAAAAGTACCTGAGATGAAAACCTCCAATTGATATGTTTCAGGAGATGACAAAACAAATCAACGGAAATATGTTGCTACCGGGCGGTCATGGACCACGAGGTTGTCCGAAAACCCCAGATAGGTGTCATGCTGAACTTGCAACCATCTCCTCACCTTGAAATTTGTACCATTTTGAAAGCTGGGAGTTTTGCCGCTTTACTGCGTGGCGTAAAATGTACTCATTTCACTTCGTTAAGAATGACAAACCCTGTGGGTTCTCGGACAAACTCACGGTTCGTGACAGTCCAGCTAAAAGTGCAATTGTTGTTATGAGAAGGGCGAGGAGGCCTCGCCCTTTGTACAATACGGTTTTCAGCATGTTTTGAACAACTACATTCTAATTCTTCAAACAACGAACATTATATCCATTAACCTTATTTTCGTGGTAGAAGGAAATACCTTTATTATATCTGCTCAAACTAAGATAATGTGCAGTTGAGGCGTCGAACTGCGAGGAACTCCAAATGAGGGAGTAAATTTCAAGGTTGAGGAAGTTACCATAGTAATATCTGTAACCTGAAAGTAGAGCCGAGAATCCGCTTGTGTTTGTACCGGTGCCGTCTCCCGTTCCTTGACCAACTTCTTTTAGACTGTTTCCATCCCCATTAATTATATCACCTAAGGTAGCTAATTCTCCAACTGTGGGTATGTGCCAGCCCAGCGGGCAAAGACCTCTTGCACCTACCGATGTTGAATACTCCATTGCCTCATTCCATTGGTATAAACCACCGTACGTTTCGCAATTATCAGGATTATCGTCGTAGCAGTACATTTCAATAGAACCATTACTCGTTTGATTTTCAATTCCAAGAATCATCGTTCCAACATTTAGATTTTCTTTGAGCCAACATTGGTTTCCTATTGGAACAGTATGGTATGATATACCTTCATAGAATACTGTTGGGGTTCCACTACATGGCGCAACAGACGCTGTTCCAAAAAGTAATATTCCTGATTGAGTAGTTTTTACCCAATATCCTTTACCTTTGGTAAGTGTATCTGTTGCTGTATAGCCCGAAGGTGTATAACCAAAATAATATGAAGTTATTATTCCCGCCGGCACACTGCTGATTTGGCTTATTGTTCGTGTTGATATGGCTCCGATATTATTCCACCCCGAACTAACTTTTATGGTATCCTCTGCCCGTACTACATGAGAACACAAAATAAATAATCCTAAAATTAATAAAGTACATTTCATCTTATTATCCTCTTATGAATAAAATGTTTGGTAAATTTGTAACCGGAAATTTATAGGCAACCGGTTAATAAATAATTATTAAAATAAAGAACATATTGAATGTAATCGTCTACGTTGTAATTACCTCACGGCAAACTACCATTGATTATGAAATGTAATAAAATTAATATTTAAGGGCAAAGAGAAATACATTAGGTAAAAAAAAAATACCGATCTGGTGATCGACTGCTACAGATACAAACCCCGCTTCAATTGCTTGAAGCGGGGTTTTTCAAAAAACGTCATTGTACTTAGATGGAAGGGTTCGGCAAGCCGAACCCCTATACATTATTTCATATTATTTTAATACTACCATTTTCTTCACTTCAGTATAAGCGCCCGCTTGAAGTTTATATAAGTACACACCGGTCGTCATTGAACTTGCATCCCATGTTACTGATTTGAATCCCGCATCTTGCAATTCATTTACTAATGTTGCAACTTCTTGTCCAAGTGTGTTGTATATTTTTAAGAGTACGGGAACGGAACGCTGTGTCCCTACATCAGGTATTTGATAACGAATAACGGTACTTGGATTGAATGGATTCGGATAATTTTGGTACAGTGCAAATTCAGTCGGTAATGCTCCACCCTGTTGAACTTTGAGTGATAATTTTGCATTGGCATCTGTAATCTTTATTGAACTTCCTTGTTTGAGTTGATATTCTTTTTCTCCAACAAGTATGGATGCTGAGAATACTTCTGTTCCATTATTGAATGAAATAGTTAATGGATATTTTGCAGATGAAATTTTTATCGGGAAAACATCTGAAGAATTATCTATTACTTGACGGACAATGGTATTTGAGGTAAAGCGTGCATCAAAGATACCGGTTGGGGCTTGAGGCGGCATCTCGTAGCGGCTGATATTAATTTGTTGATTGCTTCCTGCCACAAATAATTGTTGTTCATTTCCGTTCAAATCGCTGATATGGAGAAATGATGCTTGTGTGAGAATGTTTTTTGTATCTGCATAGGTCTTAGCAACTGTACCAATTTCTACCGAACCTGTATCGTTTGCTCTCACCCAATAGCCCTTGCCGGGTTCGAGAATTGAACTTGTTTTATATCCATTATCATACCCGAAAAATTCAGTTGTAAATAACGTATCGGCTGGAGCGACGATTTGATGGTCAAGACCGCCAATGAGGTTCCACCCTTTTGCAAGATGAAGAGTATTACTTGAGAACGTTGAACCTAACACTACCATATTTATTGCCGCCGGGAATTTCGCCCAATAGCCCATACCGGGAACCAATGTATCTACCGACAGATATCCGCCGGGATATGGATTAAAATAATATGAGGTTTGTGGAATGTACGAAGGAAATATTGTATGGAATGAAAGATCATCACGGTGAACAGGCGTGGAGACAAGATTCCAGTTTTTGTTCAGATGCACCTGAACGTTAGCAGTATATTGGTTGATTCTGAAACAGCTATCTTGCCCGGGCCAATCAATTAAGGGGTCAAGTCCTGTATTAATCTCAGAACCCAGTCCAGTTTTCATCTGAGAAAAATCATAGTAGCGATAATCTCCGCCAAGAAAATCTTTCATGCCCATAGCGGTACCACTTAGGGAAGTACCTGAAAGGAGAGGTCCATACGCAACATCAATTTGATATGATGTTTCATAGAGACGAACCTGAAAATTAATAAATGTTGTTATGGAAGGATCGTAATAGGAACGGACATTATGAAACTGAACAACGACAATTCGATCAGGAGCAGTGCCAAGTGTTTTGTAGGTAATATTATTTCCTGCTCCCGGTTCACCGCTCTCCATATCAAACCACCAAGGGGCAATTATTTTTGTCGGGCGTTCTGTGTTGCCGAGATTTGAATTGGTAACGTAGTACGCGCCAAGTTGACCTGAGGAAGATAATCCACGCTCAGAACCGGATGCACCTTTCCCAAATTCTACCCAGCCATTCGTACTAATTTGAAGCGAATCGTACGCGTATCCATCAAACATAAAAGGAAATGGCAGAGCGAATGCTTTCTGGAAATCATCACCTTTTGGACCGGGTGAACCGCCCGTAATTTCAGTGTAGGGTTGATATATCTTGGTAACATTCATTGATCCAATTGTTGGCGCCGGAATTACTTCAAGTGTACCACGAAGAGTATCGTTTGAGGGGTTCAAATCGGTAGCTAACGAAATGGCATAGAGTTGATACGTTCCTATATCTTGAGGAGTAAATTGTCCATCGAAATTCACGAGCTTAAATTCTCCAACGCCTAACCCTTTGATCCGTTTTGTTGCAGAATACGAATTGGATGGTCCTTGAATAACATACTTCACATCAAAAGAATCGGTTTGTGCAACGCCACTATTACTACGGAATGTGGCTTTTATTGTTGAGATTGTAGAACCGATCTGCAAATAGCTATTGCTTGCAGGAGTAACGAAAGAATAGGCTTTGTAATCGAATGCAATGGGGGGTGTTCCCTTATATAATTTACGTTCATATACACCATTACCATGCGTGACACATTTTAAAGAATTGTTTGATGGAGAAATTACCAAGTCTGAAACGATGACAGCATCGGGTAAGCCTTCGGCGAATGAATTCCATGTTGTGCCTCCATCTATTGAATAGTAAACAGAGAAATCATTTCCAATGTAGATTGTATTTGGGCTTGACGGATCAATTGCGATTGCTGTTGCGGGGACATCAGGTAGTGTACCGGTAATGTTTGCCCAGTTTGTGCCGCAGTCAGTTGACTTAAAAACTTTACCGGTACCAAATCCACCGTAAACCACATATACAATGTTTGAGTTTGCCGGATCAATTACCATATCAATCGGGTATCTATTGGGTAGTGATCCTGTTTTATCTTGCCAGGTTGTACCGCCATTAGTAGAACGCCAAATTTTAGGACTTGAGAAGATAGGAGCCATTCCAACAAACAATGTGTCAGGGTTTCTTGGTGAAACAGCCATTGAAACTGTGGGATTGCCGTCAAGAACGGTATTGCTATTCATCGCAGTCCATGTAGAACCGGAGTTAACAGATTTATATACTTTGTCTTTTCCTAAATACAAAATAGTTGGGTTGGATTTAGAAATAATCAACGGCGAATTCCAACTACCAAATCCTGAGAACGATGCCATGTAGGAAAAATTATTTCCACGGTCAACGGATTTATAGACATAGCCGCCATAGCGATTATCTGCATACATAATATTGTCATTCGTCGGGTGAATGGCAGTCCAACCGCTTTCATCGGTTGCACTTCTTCCCCAATCTAGAGTACCGCGATAGATATAGCCGGGAATATGATCTTGCGATTGACCAATACTGATATTAGAATCCTGAGCAGAGCAAGAAAATCCGTTATAGAATTGTCCAGTCATCATACCGTATCCAACATCGGCAAAACTTTTTCCAAAATCTGTTGAGCGATAGACGCCGTCGTCATTGACGATGTATAATACATTAGGATTATTCGGATCATAAGCATATCCATGATTATCAGAATACCCGCCTGCACTACCAATGAATGACGCACCGCCGTTATCTGAATACGCGATTCCAACTGAGGCATGAAATACTAAATCAATGTTCGTCGGGTGGACAGCAATAATATGAGAGTACCAACCTTGCACACCAAAACTCGCATGACCTGATAAACCCGACCATGTTGAACCAAAATTTGTAGATTTCCACAAACT
>OBEQ010739065.1_pt1 | contig 12541 bp, 9 predicted proteins | sample 1670901 | NCBI WGS metagenome assembly OBEQ01 (sample SAMEA104232315, study PRJEB22302) | groundwater metagenome | biome: forest; feature: aquifer; material: groundwater | place: USA | collected 2011-08-07 | depth 5.4 m | reverse complement strand
TACGGCTGGCGCATTCCGTTCCTTGCCAGCGCCGTGCTCGTGCTCGTGGGCCTCTACGTGCGGCTGACGATCGCCGAGACGCCGGTGTTCCGCGAGGCGCTCGGTCGCGAGGAGCGCGTGAAGGTCCCGATGTTCGTCGTGTTTCGCGACTACCCCGGCACGCTGGTCCTCGGCATCCTCTCGTCGCTTGCGACGTTCGTCCTTTTTTATCTGATGACCGTCTTCGCGCTCTCGTGGGGCACGACGGCGCTCGGCTACAGCCGCGCCACTTTTCTTCTCATTCAGCTCGTCGGCATCATCTTCTTCGCGCTCACGATCCCGCTCAGCGCCGTGATCGCGGAGCGGGGCCGCCGGAAGGCGCTGCTCTGGGTCACGATCGCGATCGGCGCCTTCGGCTTCGTGATGGCGCCGATGCTGTCGGCCGGACTCACGGGCGCGACGATGGCGATGGTGATCGGGTTGTCGCTGATGGGGCTGACGTACGGGCCGCTTGGAACCGCGTTGTCCGAGCTGTTCCCGACCCGCGTGCGGTACACCGGCAGCTCGCTCGCCTTCAACCTCGCCGGCATTTTCGGGGCATCGCTCGCGCCGTACATCGCCACCTGGCTCGCCCAGAACTTCGGGCTGCAGTACGTCGGCTACTACCTCACCGGCGCCTCCGCGCTGACGCTCATCGGGCTGCTGGCGATCCGCGAGACGAAGGACGATTCACTCTGATGTGGTGAGTCAGGCGCGCTCGCGCTCGGCGTGTGCGAGGGCGCGACGGCCGGAGTTCCGCGACCGGCGGCCCGCCTTGTCGTGGTACATCCGCTCGTCGGCCGCCGCCAGCAGCTCCTCGAACGTGCTGCCGTCCGCCGGGAACCGGGCTGCGCCGGCGCTGATCGAAAGCGAGACGCGGACGCCCGGCCGCGGCTCGAAGGGGTACGCACTCACCGCGTTCTGCACGTCTGACACCCGGCGCGCCTCGTGCTCGAGGCTGCACTCCCACAGCACGACGATGAACTCGTCACCGGCAAAGCGCGCGCACAGATCGCTCTCGCGCACCGTCGAGCGCAGCACGGCGCCGACCGCGCGCAGCGCCCGATCGCCCACTTCGTGACCGTAGGTGTCGTTGAGCTCCTTGAGGCGATCGAGATCGAGCACCACGACGCTGACGCTGGTCTTGGTCTTCGCGGCGCGCGCCAGCCCGGCCTCGAACTCCCGATCGAGCGAGCGCCGGTTTGGCAGCCCGGTCAGCGAATCGGTATGGGATTCGTGCTGGGTTTGCTCGAAACGCGTGGAGTTATGGATCACGGCCGCGGCCTGCTCGCTCACGCGGCCCAGAACGCGCCGGTGTTCGTCGGTGAAACCGCCCGGGACGGTGTGATAGAGCACGAGGCCGCCGATCGGACGCCCCTCGAATATCAACGGACACGGCAGCAGCGCCGTCAGCTCCTCACCGTGCACGCCACGGCCGTCGGCATTCGACGGGAGCCTGAGCGAGAGATCGCTCCAGGACTTCGACTTCCATTTGAAGAGTGCTTCGGTGCCGGGCCCGTGTGCGTACTTGCAGACGTACCCCTCGTTGTCATCGCCGAGGAACAGCGCGCACGTCACGAACGCCCGGAGCCGGCGGACCTTCTCCTGAATCAGCGCCATCGCGTCGGGGATGCCCAGGCTCGACCCGAGGGCCTGCGCAATGTCGTAGAGCGTCTGCTCCTCGCGATGCGCGCCCGCGATGTCCTGGAGCGCGAGCCGTTCATTGTCGGTCCACGCGGTCTCGGTCGAAGAGTCGCTCGCCACCGGCGTCGCCAGTTTCAGGCGCGCAATCAAGAGCTCCACGAGCGCCGGGTCGAAGGACGTGCCCGCATACTCGCGCAGCACGGCGGTTGACTCGATCACGCTGCGCGCGGGCCGGTACGGCCGGTCGGACTGCAGCGTGCTGTAGCAGTCCGCGATGGCCAGGATGCGCGCGCCGAGCGGAATATCCTCGCCGCGGATCCCCGCCGGGTAACCCAGGCCGTCCCAGCGCTCGTGATGGCACAGCACGAGCTCGCTCACGGGCCCGCCGAACGACACGTCGCGAAGGATCTCGGCGCCAACCCGTGTGTGAATCTTGACGCGCTCGAACTCCTCGGGCGTGAGCGCCTCGGGTTTCGAGAGAATGTGCTCGGGCACCGCCATGTTGCCAATGTCATGCAGCAGCGCCGCCATGCGTACCGCCTGCACTTCGTCGTCGGAGAGGCCGGACGCTTCGGCGAGCGTCGCCGCGTAGTGCTGGATGGATCGGATGTGCTCGGGCGTGCACCCCGCCCTGGCCTCGATCGCGAGCGCGAGCGCTTCGATGGTCGCGAGCTGCACGTCCATCGCGCGGCGTGTTTGCTCCTGCTCTTCCCGGAGCCGCCCGACGACGGTGTGGTAGCTCCGGAAGACCAGGTAGAGCGGCACGGCCAGCAGCGCGAGCCATCCGAACCAACCCCGCGCCGACGCCACGGTTGCAAAGGCCGCGAGTGCCGCGCCGGCAAGGTAGCTTGGTGCACTCCACAGGAAGTTACGGTGCCAGACACGCGACACCGGCTGCCGCGTGGACAGCGCGATCGCGCCCGCCACCAGCGCGGTATTGACGAAGAAGTACAGCGGCGCCACGACGGCGGCGGTCCGTACCAGCGTCGCGAGGCTTGGTGCATCCGTCCCCATCATCAGGGCCAGCGGCAGGCTGGCGACCTTGACGGTCAACGTCAGCGATCCGATGCTGAACAGCACGCGATGCAATGGATTGTTTCCGTTCACGCGCAGCGTGCACTGGGCCCAGGCGCTCACGGTCGCGATACACACGGCCTCCGCGGATCCGAGCGCGAACAGCGCCCAGAAGTTGACCACGTGTGAGAGCGACAGGTTCGACTGGCTGCGGCCGAGCGGCAACTGGATCTTTGCCGCTGACGTGGCGATGGCGAGCCCAAGCAGCATGGCGAACAGGCCTGCGTGCTCCAAACGCAGTTGCAGCGCCGCCGCAACCAGGCCGCCTGCGCCAGCGACCACCACCGCGACGACGTACGCGAGTGCGGAAGTTGGCAGCGACGCGAAGTCCGGGTTGTCGGATTTTCGCCGTCTCATACGGCCCTCGCCTGCAACCACGGCGAACCGTGCGGTGTCTGGCGCCTGCCGGCGTCCTCCCTCGCGGAGCCGGGCCGCATGCGGTGAACGATCTCGAGGAACGCATCCACGATGTCCGGGTCGTACCTCGAGCTGCGGCGCTCTTCAATCATCTCCACCGCGCGGCCATGAGACATCGGGCGGCGGTAGGGTCGGTCCGATGTCAACGCGTCGTAGCAGTCGACGATCGCCAGGACGCGCGCGCCGATGGGAATGGTCTCCCCCGCGAGCCTGTCCGGATATCCGCTGCTATCCCAGTTCTCGTGGTGATGGCGCACCAGGAGCACAAGCGAATCGGGCAACGCGGCAGCCGAAAGAATCTCGGCGCCGATGATCGCATGCTGCTTGACCTCGTCGTATTCGTCCTGCGTGAGCGGCCCGGGCTTGTGGAGCACGCGATCGGGAATGCCGAGTTTGCCGATGTCGTGCAGCAGCGCGGCGACGCCAATCGCCTCGAGCGTCCGATCGTCGTTGATGCCGGCCTCGCGGGCGAGGGCCACCGCGTAGCGCTGCACGCGCTGCGCATGCTCGTGGACGAACCGGTCGCGGCGTGCCATCGTGCGCGCCAGCACCTCGATCTTCGTGGGAGACAGATCCACAGTCGTCTCCCATCGATCGTGGGCGCTTACCCGCACTCCCTCACTGAGGTGGGCTGGTATCAAGGCGATATAGGACATAAGAGGGCTCTAAACCCATTCATGGGCTCTATACAACCCAAATGCCCGAAGTCAGTTTTAGTGCGCTGCAGGCAAGTCCTGGCGCGTCTGATCTTGGCCGTAAGCTGCTGTGAAGTAAGGTGATTGCTGGTGAAAATCCGCAGTGCGCGCCCGCCAGCAGACCGCGTCAGGCGTGGGTCTCCCCGCACGGCGTGCGTGTCTCGTTTCGGCCCAGTTCCTGACGATGTTGACCGTGCGTTCCCGCGACCGTCGGCGCGCCCGGTGTCAGCCTGGAGACGCTCGCCTGCCGCCTTTCGCGGTCCGACTCGCCTCGTTGTGATCCGAGCCCGTGAGCACGGTCAGCAGGACATCGCCGAGACGCGTCTCGTACTGCTCGGCGCTCCAGCCGCGCTGCAACACAAGGTCTTCCCACATTCGGAGCGAGGTCAGCGTCCACAGGAGATCGGCGGCCACAGCCGGTTTCAACCCCTGTCGAAGCGCGCCCTCCCGGGCAAGTCGCGCCACCAGCCTGCGACAACCCTGCAGACGGTTCTCCAGACGGTCCTGCCAGGACCGCTCGGCCGCCGCGTCCAGACGACGAACGGACTCGAAGATGCGCGCCAACGGCCAGATCTTCGGGTTCATTCTCGCTTGCATCGCGACCGCTTCCCGTAGCGAAGCCACGCCCGTTGGCGCGTCCGCGATGCGCTGAACAGCGGCCGCCAGCCCCCGCCGCTCGTCGGCGTGGCGCACGAGCGCGAGGAAGAGCGCGGCCCGATCCGCGAAGTGCAGGTAGAGCGCCTGGCGGGATACCTGCGCGGCGCGGGCGACGTCAGCCAGTTTGACATCGGCGCCACCGCGCTTCGTGATGAGCCGCAGTGCGGCATCGAGGATGCGCTGCCGCGTGAGAGGATCGCCGCCACCCACCTGACTTGACACCGTGTCAAGTTTCAGTTTACGCTGGCGCACGTCGCTTGACATGGTGTCAAGTGTAACACGTGAGCGCCAGGAGGACAGATGATGAGGCCGGGGACGCGAAGGATGCTCGTGGGAGGAGCGTTGCTTGGCGGGCTCCTGTTCGTCGTGGCCGTCAGCGTGACCGTCGGATGGCCGTTCATCGGGCCGCGCGCGCGGCCTGTCTCGAGTCGGACGTTCGCGCGCACGCCCGAGCGACTGGTCCGGGGGCGCTATCTGGTCACCGCGGTGACCGGCTGCCTGGACTGCCATTCGCCGCACGATTGGAGTCGCCACGATGCGCCGATTCCGGCGGGGTGGGAGGGAGCAGGCCAGGACATGGTTCTGTACAAGGAGCTGCCAGGCCACGTCGTGGCGCCCAATCTCACTCCCGACCCGGACACGGGGACCGGCACGTGGACCGACGACACGCTGGCGCGGGCGATTCGCGAGGGCATCGGCCACGATGGGCGCGCGCTGTTTCCGATGATGCCCTTTCAGCGATACCGCACGCTGTCGGACGAAGACCTCGCGTCGATTGTCGTGTTTCTACGCGCCCTCCCGCCCGTACGTAATCCATTGCCGACGACGCACCTCGCTTTTCCCATGCGATACCTGATTCGGAACGCACCGCAGCCGATCACGCAGCCCGTGCCCCCGCCGGACCTCTCCACCCCTGTGAAACGAGGAGCGTACCTGGCGACCATCGCTTCCTGCACGGAATGCCACACCCCGCAGCAGCAGGGCGAGCCGATGTCGGGCCTGTCGTTCGCCGGCGGCTTCGTTGTGGAAGGGCCATGGGGACGCGTGGCGTCGGCCAACCTCACACCGGATCCTTCGGGCATTCCGTACTACGACGCACACCTCTTCATCGAAGCCATTCGCACGGGGCAGGTGGTGGCGCGGACGCTGAATCAGATCATGCCGTGGCGCGTCTACCGCAACATGACGGACGACGATCTCGACGCGATCTTCATGTATCTGCAGACGCTCTCGCCGGTGCGGCATCATGTCGACAACGCGCAACCGCCGACGTGGTGCCTTGTGTGCAAGAACTCACACGGCGCCGGTGACCAGAACCAACCATTGTCTTTGGAGGCGCGACGGACGGCGTCGCGGCAGTAATGGACACTCACCTTCAGATCGAGCAGCGTCGTACCGGTGAATGGCTGCGTCTTCGTCGCATTCGTGATCGCGGTCAGGTCGTCCTGGAGATGGAAGGAGGCGTTCCGCCACACGGCAAGGGGCCGCCGCTGCACATTCACGTCGGTCAGCGCGAGGAAGGCGTCGTGGTGAGGGGAGTTCTAAGCGGGCGCGTCGGCGCCCGCACCGTCACGCTCAAAGCCGGAGAGCCGGGCGTCTTTCCGGCTGGCGTGCCCCACCGCTGGTGGAACGATGGCGACGAGCCGTTGAGATTCAAGGGGCGAGCTATTCCCGCTGCAGATCTCGACCGATTCCTGCAGGCGGTGTTTGCGATCGCGAACGCAGGGACGCCCGGGCGACCTTCCGTCTTTCACATAGCGCACGTGCTGCATCGGCATCGCAACACGCAAAGGCTCGCTGCGATACCCGCGTGGGTGCAGCGGATCGTTCTGCCCGTGATCGTCTTGATTGGGCGTCTTCTGGGTAAGTACCCTGCGGGTGGCTGGCCTGGTGCGCCCCAATCGTGCCCGGGCGCACCAGAAGTCGAGCTGGCGGGACCGAGCCCATGATCACGCTGGAGCAGATCGAGACGGTCTGGCTGGATCACTTCGGCGGCGTAATCCCTGGGAACCACTTGAACCCAAGGGCGCGCACGTGCTCTGTGTGCTGGCTGTTCCCCTCGTAACACGCGTTCTCCCAGCTCTCTCCTGCGTACGGGTCGTTACGATTGACGCGCGCGCGCCTCAGGGGCAACCGCATCGTCCACGGCCTGGTAAACACGTCCGGGTCGTCGATCGTGACTTCGTAGTCGATGGTGTTCGCGTCGGCGAGACGGAAGCGTTCGACGACATGCGCGTGGTTGCTGAAGAAGTTCCCGACCTGGTCGAGCCAGTTCTTCCCTTCGAGATTGGTCACGTCGACGACCAGCGTGCTGCGTTCCCAGCGGCCTCTCGAGTTCCCCATCCATAGCTTGACGTCTTGTCCGAGAGCGTGCGGGCGCCCGTCGGTGGGGATGACGCGGTAGTAGTGGGCAAAATTCCACGCCATGATCACGGCGTCGGCGGTCTGCATGATCTCGAATCCACCGCGAGTCGTGGCCCGCGGAATGCTGTACAACCGCTCTTTCTCGCCAGGCCATCCTCGCGCCAACCCGGCCCGGATCTCATTCCGTTTCGCCAATGCCCACGGCTGGTCCGCCCCAGGTTCCGCGCAGGTCCGGCTTGCCGTCCGACGTGCGAGGGGGATCGAACGGAGGCAGCTTCGCGAGTTGCGCGAGCCATGTTGCCGACCCCGGCTGCTTCGGCGCGTCTCGCGGATACAGGCCCTGTGCGGCGGCGGATACCGACACCAGCGACAAGACGGCCGCCACGGCGAAAAACCGATTCCTCCCCCGACACCTCTCTTTCGAGAACCGACGCCATTCTCCATCATCTTGTACTGACCTCCCTCTCAGCGATTGCCTTGAGGTTGGCCAGGCCCGTCTCGAACTGGGTGCCGATCATCGTGTCCATATTCATGAAGACACCAATGAGCTTCCCGATATACGGAGTTGGGCCATCCATCGTCCACGTCACATTCGCAGAGTCGCCTTGCGGCACCAACGCGAACACGCGACGTCGTGGCCTTCCAGGGGCTCGCTGAAATCCAGCTTGATCGTCACGCGCGATGGATCCGATGTATCCGTAATCTCCATCCGCCCCTAACGACGATGAAACGCAATGTTCTGCTGTGGATCGTTCGGTAGCGCGCCTGACGCGATTGACCGTCCCGATCACGGAATTAGGTGTCGTCCAGGGGCACACGGCCGTGCCACGACCCGGAGCGACGGTCTAACCGGCGCGTTCGCAGCCGGTTAGAGCTATCGCTCGAAGACCTCCTGCCGGGCACCCCGCTTGCGCTGCAGTCAGGTTTCCAGAGCTTTACCAGGGAGGAGACCAAATGCGCTTGAACAAATCTACGCGCGGCTTCGCGATGGTGTGTGTCGCGGCCTCTGCGATGATCCTCGGGGCTTGCGACCAGACGCCGCCGGAAGTCGCTCCGGTCGCACAATCGCAAAAGGCGACGGCGCAACCAGCCGCGAAGAAGGCGACGGACGCGCGGGCGCCAAAGAAGGCGGCGGCATCGAAAACGTCAACGGCGGCCGTGTTGCCCGCCAGGACGGTGACCACGGCCGCGACGACGGGGACGGCCCCCGCCCCGGAGCCGGCATCGAAGGCCCTCGCGCAGGAGCCCGCGGAGGCCGTGACGATTACCGGATGCCTCGAGGAGCGTAAGGATCATACGTTCCGGCTGAAGAACACGACCGGCCTCGATGCGCCGAAATCGCGAGGCTGGAAGTCGGGCTTCCTGAAAAAGGGCTCGGCTACGATCGACCTCGTCGACGCGGCGAACAGAACAAAGCTGGAGAGCCACGTCGGGCAGCAGATCAGCGTGACGGGCATGCTCGCCGACCGCGAAATGCAGGTGCGCTCGCTGAAGCGCGTCGCCGAGTCCTGCGATTGAGCCGTAAGGGATCTCGGCGGGGTATCGCCCGCCGAGATTCTCGTAGAGCGCCTCGCCGAGAAGCAAAAACCGCATCACGCATCGAATCAGGGTCCCGGTGTACTGTCTGAAGGTTGCCGATTGACGAGAAGCTCGTCGAACGCCTCTACCGTCAGGCACACGGCGAGCGGTGGCGCGTCCCCATGCCTCGCTTCGCCGAAGCGCTCGAGTCGAGCGCCGATCGCGCACATGCCGGCCGGCACCTGGAGTCGCGGGAGCTCGAGCGCTACCTCAGCGCCCTTCACCTTGAAGCCCTCGCGCTCGCGTGCGCCTGCGCGGCTGGCGACGAGGGCGCGTGGGAGCACTTCGTCCTCGAGCAGCGACCCTTCCTCTATCGCTCAGCCGACGCGCTCGATCCCGGCGGCGGCGCTCGCGCGCGCGCGGGGTCGGTGTACGCGGATCTCTTCGGACTCCGGGACCGGGGAGGCGAGCGGCAGTCGCTGTTCCGCTATTTCCATGGACGCAGCAGCCTCACCACCTGGCTGCGCGCCGTGCTGGCGCAGCGGTACGTGGATCGGCTGCGGACGAATCGTCGGCTGGAAGCCTTGCCCGACGAGGAATCATCCGCAGCTCTTCAGGCTCCCAGCCGGCCGATCGAGCCGGATCGACATCGCTACCTGGAATTGATTCGGCGGACACTGGAGCGCGCGGTCGCGAGCCTGGCTGCCCGCGACCGTCTCCGGCTGGCCTGTTACCATGCGCAGGAACTGACGCTTGCGGAGACGGGTCGACTGCTCGGCGAACACGAAGCCACCTCCTCTCGTCAGCTTGCACGCACGCGCAGGGCTATCAGAGACGACGTGGAGCGTCAGTTGCGAATCGAGTGCGGGCTGAGCGACGCCGAGATCGCGCAGTGCTTTGCATCTGTTTCCGAGGACGCGGGCCCTCTCGACCTGCGGCAGATGCTCGACGCTGATGCCGGGCGCAAGGAATCCGCGCCCGATCGTTCCAGTTGAGAGAAGGTACTGTGGACACCTCGCGTGAACGGGACCAGTCGGTCGAGCGGTTGCTTCGACAATCGCTCAAGACGCCGCGACATGCCGGTGCGACGGACTCGTGTCTCGACGCCGAGGCGCTTGCAGCCTGGGTCGACGGCGGTTTATCCGGCGCTGCGCTCGAGATGGCCCGGTCGCACGTTGCGGACTGCGCTCGCTGCCAGTCGCTGGTTGGAGCCCTGGCTCGGACGAACGCTGCCGTTTCCCAGCCCGAGAAAGAGCGATCCGCGCGCCGGTGGCTCGGATGGCTCGTGCCTCTCACCGCGGCCGCAGCCGCCGTCGCGCTGTGGGTCGCCGTTCCGCAACAGAAGAGGATTGCCGTTGCTCCTGCGCGACCTGTCGCGGATGTCCAGGAGCAAGCCGCCGACGCGAAGGCACCGGAACCATCGGCGCTCGACCGGCCTCAAGCGCCAGCCGTGGCGAAGGACAAGCAGGAGACACAGGCCGCCACGAGCAAAGTTGAGCGCCAGGCGCCTGCGCCGGAATTGCGCAAAGACGCGGCGCAACTCGAGGCTGGTAGCCTGAGGGAGCAGGACGCCGTATCCGCGCCAGCAGCTGCGGCTCCCGCAGCCGCGCGCGCCGCGGAGGGGACGGTCACCGCACGCTCTGCGAACGCCGCGGACCTACAAGGTCCGCGCCGCGCTGCTGCCGAAACGTGTGGCGCCAGTTGGGACGCGCTGCCCACGGATATCACCGCCCAACTCACGGCGAGCGCGGCACCGTCGGAGTCTGTGTGCTGGGTGGTTGGTCGCGGCGGCGTGGTGATGCAGACGACGGATGGGCGTACCTGGCGTCGCGTGGCGTTTCCTGAAATCACGGATCTGTCAGCCGTGCGGGCCACCGACGCCCGCACGGCGTCAGTCACGACCGCGGACGGCCGGATGTTCAGCACATCGGACGGCGGCGTGACCTGGAATCGCCCGTAGGGCGGGCCTTTACGGCCCGCCTTGGCGCGGCTGCAAGAATTCTGAACGGCTCCGTTCTAAGGACAGAAGGAGCCACCACATGTCTTCACGATTCTGGTTCGCGCCGCTCATCGTCGCCATCACCGCCGTCGTGCCCTTGAAACCCGCTGCGTTGCCATCGACTGCCCTGCCCCGAGAGGAGTCGAGGGGTCCGGCGGCGGCGGCCGCGCGGGACTCCGTGGCGACGACGACACTCGACGACCAGGCGGAGCTCGCCGTCACCATCTACAACTCGAGCATCGCGCTCGTGCGAGACGTTCGCAACCTCGTGATCGCGCGCGGCACGTCGGATCTGCATTTCATGGACATCGCCGCCACGGTGAATCCGGCGACGGTTCACTTCCGATCGCTGACCGAGCCGTCGCGCGTGAGCGTCCTCGAGCAGAACTACGAATACGACCTGCTCGAGCCCGAGAAGCTTCTGCGAAAGTACGTCGGTCGCGAGGTGACGCTGGTCCGAACGTTGTACGCGGGGAACACGACGCGCGACGAAGAGGTGAAGGCGCGGCTGCTCAGCTACAACAACGCACCCATCTGGGAAATCGGCGGTGAAATCGTGACCGGCATGCCGGCCAGTCACATCAAGTTTCCCGAGCTGCCGGGAAATCTCTATTCGCGGCCCACGTTGATCTGGACCCTCGACAACACCGGTGGAACGCGACACCGCGTCGAGGCATCGTACCTGGCGGGCATGCTCTCGTGGAACGCGGATTACGTCCTGACCGTCGCGCGCGACGACAAGACGGCCGACATCGACGGCTGGGTGACCGTGGTCAACGGAAGCGGGACCTCGTTCAAGAACGCGAAGCTCCAGCTCGTCGCGGGAGATCTGAACCGCGTGAGGCAGAACATCGGCCGGATGGAGATGGATGCGAAGCGGAACGCGGCCGCTCCGGCCTCGGAGGCGATGTCGCAGGAGGCCTTCTCGGACTACCACCTGTACACCCTCGCTCGAAAAACCACGGTCAACAACAGCGAGACCAAGCAGGTGAGCATGCTCGGGGCGACTGCGTTCCCGGTGCAGAAGCGCTACGTGGTCGAAGGCCAGGCGTTCTACTACCACAACGCGCAGCATCCGGGCGCGCCGATCAAGGATGTCGTGCAGGTGTTCTACCAGTTCAAGAACGAAGAGAAGGCCGGGCTCGGCATGCCGATGCCGTCCGGTACCGTGCGCGTCTACCAGGCCGACTCGAAGGGCGGCGTGCAGTTCGTTGGCGAGGACCGAATCGACCACACGCCGAAGGACGAGGCGCTCAACCTCAAGATCGGGAACGCGTTCGATGTCGTGTGCGAGCGGAAGCAGACCGATTTTCAGAAGATCGCCAGCAACGTGTACGACGTCGAGTACGAGATCACGCTGCGCAACCACAAGACCACGCCCGTGACCATCGAGGTGAACGAACCGATTGGCGGTACGTGGCGCATGCTGACCTCGTCGCACCCGTGGGAGAAGACCTCGGCGTGGGCGGCGCAGTTCACGGTGCCGGTCGGCGCGGACCAGGCCGTGGCGCTGAAGTACAGAGTGCGCGTGACGTACTAACGTTAGCCACGATGGCCACGAAGACGATTGGCCACAAATGTTTTTCTTTGTGATTCATTGTGACCAAAAACTCTTTGTGAACTTTGTGGCCAATTCGTCTTCGTGGCCGTCGTGGCGAGGTCCGTAGGTGTACTGTCTGATCGGTGTTCTCACGATCCTCCGGCGGACGTCTGACCCATCGCGATGTCGATCGGTTTCCCGGCGACACGCTGTTTCATCGCCTCGCGCGCGCGTCGTGCCGCGCGGGTTGCCTGCCGCGCAAGGAGCTGTATGAGGCGTGGGAGATGGCCCGCCGGGTTCGGCGGCTCTTTCGAGGCGGGCGCATCGTCGACCTGGGGGGCGGGCACGGACTGCTCGCCCAGGTGATGCTGCTTCTGGACGACTCGTCATCCGAAGCGCTCGTGGTGGACAAGACGCTGCCGGCGTCGAGCGCGAAGCTGCACGAGGTACTCGTCGAGACCTGGCCGCGGCTGTCGGGCCGCGTCGCCTTCGTGGCGAGCCCCCTCGAGGACGTCGAGATTGCCGCCACCGACGTTGTCGTCTCCAGCCACGCGTGCGGCGCGCTCACGGATCGAGTGCTCGACCGCGCCGTGGCCGCGCGGGCGCGCGTCGCTG
>OBEQ010367643.1_pt1 | contig 12541 bp, 12 predicted proteins | sample 1670901 | NCBI WGS metagenome assembly OBEQ01 (sample SAMEA104232315, study PRJEB22302) | groundwater metagenome | biome: forest; feature: aquifer; material: groundwater | place: USA | collected 2011-08-07 | depth 5.4 m | reverse complement strand
GTACCGATCGACGATCTTGATTCGTCGCAGCCACTTGGTGTGAAAAATTCCCTCGAAGCCGGGGACCATCAGCCGCAGCGGAAATCCGTTCTGAGGCCGCACGGCCTCGCCGTTCATGCCGTAGGCCACGATGCAGTCGTCCATCGCCTTGGCGATCGGCATGCTCGACGCGCCCTTCACTTCCTCCACCCCTTCTGCGACGAACCAGGATGCCCCGCCTTTCAGTCCGCACTCCTTGAGCAGCGTCGAGAGGAGCACGCCGGTCCACTCGGCGCAACTCGTCATGCCGTGCGTTTCTTGAACGGTTGTCGCTCTCCGCGACGATCGATTCCCTGCGCACTCGATGAAATGAAGGCGGGTGACGGACGGGAGGCGCTTCAAGTCCTCCATGGTGAAGGTCAGCGGACGGTCGACCAGGCCGTGGATCATGAAGCGATGCTCCCGCGGATCGATGTCCGGGAGGAAGGATCCACGAGTCGTCGCGAAGTAGTGGAGCGAGGATGGCGTGATCACCCCGACGGAGTCCTGAAGCGGCGATGCCACATGAAACGTAAGCCCGAAGTTATCAGGCGACGGCCGGCCGCCGTGGGGGATGCGGACCGACTTCACATGCGTAGAGCGATCGCCGTAGGCGATTTGACCATCGTTGTCGCCCTTGATCATGGGCGGGGAGGCATGTGTCATTGGTTCCTGGCCGAGCGCGGGTGCCGCGGCTCCCAGGGTGAAACCACCGGCGAACGTGGCGCCGCTCTTCAGGAGTTCCCGCCGATTAAAGCGTTTCGAACCCATCGGTCTCTCCTTCGCAAATGAGCCTAAGAGGAAATCGCATACCCGAAGTCGAAAGTATACGCCCGTCTCGGGGTCCAATCGAGCAAGTCCGGAGTGCGCTTGGACCTCCCTTGTCACGCTTCGCAGCATTGTCTTGGAGTGAGCGATGAGCCTCTCAAGAGCGAGTTGTGAGCCGGGTGGGAATCGAACCCACAACCTGCAGATTAAGAGTCCCATCCCCGACCCATCCGGGACGAGGCGCGGTAGCCATTCCATACGGCCAAGCCCTCGTGACACCAAGCCCTCGTCACCTTGACGTCGTCGGCAGCTTGCGCGACGCTTGCGCGTGCTTCGATTCCAAACGTACTGGAGGGTCCATGTATCATCTGCTCCGACTACCACGTACACCTCTGGCGATCGGTATCGCCGTCATCGCCGCCTGCACAATCGCCGCGGCCATTCCTGGCGCGTCCGCGCCGGCGGGACAGCCGGCCGTCGCTCGCGCCGGGGTTGCTGGTGACCCCGACGTTCTCGGCGCCGAGCGGCTGTTTTCCGCGTGGCTGGAAGGACAGATTGCGTATCGAGGGCTCCCGGGGATCGTGGTCGGTGTCGTGAACGATCAGGATCTCGTCTGGGGCACGGGCTTCGGTTTCGCCGATATCAACGCGAAGCTGCCGATGACACCGGCCACGAAGTTCCGCATGGCCTCGCACAGCAAGCTGTTCACCGCCATCGCCATCATGCAGCTGCGTGAAGAGGGCAAGCTGCGCCTCGACGATCCGGTCGCGAAGTACCTCACGTGGTTCAAGGCCAAACCCGCCGGAGACGACGACGGCCCGATCACCATCGAGCAGCTCCTCTCACACAGCTCGGGCCTGCAGCGCGAGGCCGGAGACCATTGGACCTCGTTCGAGTTCCCGACGGCCGACGAGCTCCGTCACCTCTACGCCGATCGGCAGGCCGCGTTCGCGCCGTCGGTACGGTGGAAATATTCCAACCTGGCCTACGCCGTCGCGGGGATGATCATCGAGCAAGTCAGCGGCGCGCGGTGGGGCGACTATGTCGATCGCAACATCTTCAAGCCCTTAGGTATGCTCGCCTCCAGCGTGGACAAGAACGTGCCGGGGCTCGCCGTGCCGTACGGGCGACGCATGCCCGACGGAACCCGCGAGGTGCTTCCCTTCGTCGACGCGCGCGGAATGGCGGCGGCCACGGGCGTGACGTCGAACCTCGAAGACATGGCAACGTTCGTCTCGGCCCAGTTCCGCAGAGGCCCGCGCGGAGGGGCGCAGATTGTGAGCACCGGATCGCTGCGCGAGATGCATCGCGTGCGCTCGGTGGAGGAGAACTGGACGTCGGGGACGGCCCTCGGCTTCGACATCACTCGCATCAAGGACAAGACGTACGTCGGGCATGGCGGCGGCTATCCCGGCAACACGACCCAGACGCTCATGCAACTTGACGACAAAGTGGGTGTCATCGTCCTCACGAACACCAATGACTCCAACCCATCCGACATCGCCCGGCAGTTGATGGCCACGGTCGGACAGGCCGTGGCCAAAGCGTCGGCGTCGAAGCCGGCGACCGTGGCGTGGGACCCAACGTGGGCACGCTTCGCGGGACTCTACCGCGGGCGCGGAGGAGATTTGCACGTCGTGTTGCTCAATCAGAAACTCGTGATCATCACGCCCAACGCGCCGAACGTGGACAACCCGGTTACACTGGAACCGCTCGGCGGCGGGCGCTTCCGATTCGTCGCGCCCACGGGCGGCGGCGCGGTCGGAGAGGTCGTGCGTTTCGTGGACGAGACCGGCCGGCCGACGCGGATGTACATCGGCGACGGCTGGATCGATCGCGTACAGTAGCTGCGAGCGAGGGGAGACGGTATGGATTCTTCACGCAAGCGACACACGTGTGCGGTCCCGCTCGTACTGCTTGGATTGCTGCCTGGTTGCAGTTCGCCAAGCGCCCCGCCCGCGCAGTCGTCACACCAGCAGCCTGCGGGCGCCGTGAATCCGATCACCGTCGATTCCACAGAGGAGCAGATTCGGCAGGCGGTCGGGACGGCGAGGGTCGGCAGAAAGCTCACGCCCAAGACCTGGCCCAACGGCGCGCGGGTTGCCGTCTGTCTCTCGTTCGACGTCGACAATGAATTGCTGCAACGAGCGAATCCTCTGCCCGTGCCCTTGTCGGTTGGGGAATACGGGGCGACGACGTCCCTGCCGAGGATTCTCGATCTCCTCGATCGGCACCAAGTGCCAGCGACGTTCTTCATTCCCGCGATGGGCGTCATGCTCCACCCGGAGATGGTGCCGGCGATCGTGGCGCGGCATCGTCATGAGATCGGCGTCCACGGATGGGTCCACGAATTCTGGCCGGGTATCGGAGACGCGGCGAAGGAGCAGCGGTTGCTCGCCCAATCCATCGCGTATCTGACGAACGCATCAGGGAAGCGTCCGGTCGGAGTCCGCGCGCCGGGCTCCGGATTCGGTCCGCAGACGTTCGATCTGATCCGCAAGGCCGGGTTCGTGTACGACAGCAGTCTGCTCGCCGCGGATGAACCCTACGAGATCGTCTCGAACGGGCAACCGAGCGGTGTGATCGAACTTCCGATCAGCGAGATCGACAACGACTACGTGTATTACGGCGAAACAGCGAACGGCTCGCTCCCGTCGCCGGATGCGGTGTTCGAGATCTACAAGGCCGAATTCGATCTCGCCTTTCAGGAACGGACGATGTTCATCCTCACGCAGCATCCGCATGTCGGCGGACGGCGGTCGCGCATCGTGCAACTCGATCGGCTGATCACCTACATCAAGTCGAAACGCGAGGTGTGGTTTGCGACCATGGAGCAGGTGGCAAATTACGTGAAACAGACGGGCTCCTGAAATCCGGTCCGACTTCCACGCAACGAGAAACGCTTCGCGCGGCCGTCAGCGTTGCGCGTTCGCCAGATCGCTGACGGCTGTTGACAGCAGACGGACCCTGAATGTCTCCGCGACCTGGATGCATTGCAGCGGGCCTCCCGATCGCCACAACGTCTTCCTTTCGAGCGGGATTATGTCGACCGACAGGCTATACTCGACGCGGGCGAAGCGCCTGTCTCCCAATGATCGGTCGCACCCTCGACCACTACCGAATTGAATCGAAGCTCGGCCAAGGCGGCATGGGCGTGGTCTACAAGGCTCACGATGCCCGCCTGAACCGCCTGGTGGCCATCAAGATCCTGCCGCCAGAGAAGCTGCACGATCCCACGATCAAACAGCGGTTCGTTCGGGAAGCCAGAGCGGCAAGCGCCCTGCACCACCCGGGTATCGTCACGATCCACGACATTGGCTCCGACGCCGGCGTGGACTTCATTGTGATGGAGTGGATCGACGGCAAGACGCTCGCCGAGGTAATTCCTTCCAAGGGAATGCGTGCCGTCCAGGCGCTGCACTACGGAGTCCAGATTGCCGACGCTCTGGCCGCCGCGCACGGCGCCGGCATCCTCCATCGGGATCTGAAGCCGTCGAATGTGATGATCACCCACGAGGGCCGGATCAAGATCCTGGATTTCGGCCTGGCCAAGATCCTCGAATCTTCAGACGCTTCGTCCGACGCGACGACCTTTGCCGCCCCTCTCACCGAGGAGCGGACGCTCGTGGGCACGACTGCCTACATGTCTCCCGAACAGGCGGAGGGACGGAAGCTGGATGCACGCGCGGATATCTTCAGCTTCGGCACCGTGCTCTACGAGATGACGACCGGTCAGAGGCCATTCACCGGTGATTCGTCGCTCTCGGTTCTGACCAGGATCCTCAATGACGATCCGAAGCCACCAGCGGACATGAACGCCTCGATCCCGCCGGAGCTCGACAAGACCATTCTCCGTTGCTTGCGAAAGGATCCGGGTCGGCGTTATCAGACGATGGCTGATCTGAAAGTCGCGCTCGAGGACCTCGAGGCGGACACCCCTTCCAGCCGCGTAGCACCGCGGGTGATCCATGCGCCGTCGCGGTGGCGCTGGGCATGGGCGCCGTTGTTGCCGATTGTGCTGGTGGCGAGCTACGTCGGATGGCAGATGTGGCGTTCCGCCGAACAGGCGGGGCCGCTTCGGGCTCACGCACTCACCACGTTTCCGGGGAAGGAACTCTATCCATCCCTTTCTCCCGATGGCAACTACGTCGCGTTCACCTGGACAGGACCGAGGCAGGACAACACCGACATCTACCTGCAACAAATCGGCGCCGGCTCGCCGTTGCGGCTGACATCCGATCCGCGGAGCGACTATAACCCGGTCTGGTCGCCCGACGGGCGCTGGATCGCGTTTCTGCGTGGCGACCCCGCAACGCCCCTGGCTCGAAGCGATCGTGAAGTGCGCCTGGTCCCTCCGTTGGGAGGACCGGAACGAAAATTGACGGACGTCCGCGTCCAGGAGGTCACCGTCAACCCTGTGTACCTGGCGTGGTGTCCGGACAGCACATGCGTCATCGTCACAGACACGGTCGGCGAAGGGAAGCCGGATGCGTTGTTTGCGATCGCACTGGACACCGGCGACAAGAGGCAGTTGACGAAACCGCAGCCTCCAATTCTCGCCGATACGAACCCGTCTGTCTCTCCGGACGGTGAATCGTTGCTGTTTCTCCGTAGGACGACCTGGGCTTCAGGGGAACTGCACGTGCTTCGACTGCGACGCGACATGACCGCCGCTGGTGAGGCCAGACATGTGACGACTCCGGGTCTGAAGCCGGACAACGCCACGTGGCTGCCCAATGGCAAAGAGATCCTCGTTTCGACTGCTGCGGTTGCCGGTGGTGCAGGTCTGTGGAGGCTCCCTGCCACTGGCGACGTCGCGCCCGCACTCCTGCCGTTCGTCGGTGAGGATGGTGTCATGCCGGCGTTCTCGCGCCCGCAACCCGGGAGAGCGGCGCGCCTGGTTTATGTTCGCAGCTTCACCGACCACAACATTTGGCGCATCAACACCGCCGCCCCTGGCGTCGCCGCTTCGTCTCCGCCTGTCGTCGCCATCGCTTCGACGAAGGAGGATATGCATCCACAGCTCTCTCCCGATGGCCGCAGGGTGGCCTTTACCAGCACGCGTTCGGGAGCGTGGGAGATCTGGACTTCGGATCTCGATGGCGCCAACCCTGTACAAATGTCGTCTCTGAGGGCGCCGACTGGGACGGGTGTTCCGCACTGGTCTCCCGATGGCCGGTTGATTGTGTTCGCGTCCGATGCGGACGGACAGTTCGACATTTTCATCGTCCCCTCCGCCGGCGGCAAACCACGAAACATCACGTCGCATTCAGCGATGGAGCACGCCCCAAACTTTTCGCGCGATGGAAAATGGATCTATTTCAGCTCGACCCGGAGCGGCGACTATCAGGTGTGGAAAATTCCGGTGTCGGGTGGAGAGCCGGTGCAGGTGACGACAGACGGCGGATGGCTGTCTCAAGAGTCCGCGGACGGGGCCTACCTGTACTTCACCGCGACGCCAGCGGTCGGCGCGCGGACGCCGTTGTGGCGCATGCCAACCGCAGGAGGGCCGGCTGTCAAGGTGCTGGAAGGCGTTCTGAATGGCTCGCTTGGAGTGGTCGAACGGGGGATCTACTACATCGATCAGCCGTCGACGAAAGCCACGATTCAATTTTTCGACTTTGCCAGCGGCCGGTCCGTGACGATCGCTCGCGATCTCGGCGACGCCGCCGAAATCGCCGGCTTTGCGGCGTCTCCGGATGGTCGAACCATTCTCTATGCCCGGCGCGACTCGGCCGGCGATGATCTGATGCTGGTCGAGAACGTTCGGTGATCGGTCGCACGGTCGGTAGCGCGGTTCGAATGCCGTTTGGGGTTTGAGTTTCGAGGACCGTGAGTCATTGACTGCGTGAGGGCGAGATCTGGTCAGCCGGGACGGAATCGTCCACGTTGGCGAGGCCGCAGGCCGACCCCGCGCCTGAGAATTGCCGGGCGAACGCCACGTCGAGCGTTGCGAGACGTGGTGAGCCCAACGTTCGCCAGTTGGAACCTCATCGGCGATTTTCTCCGGCGACTCGACGCCCTGAAACAGGCGGCCTAGGCACGCGGCCAAGCGCTCACGACGCTCGCCGTGCGTTTTGAGCTCGCAATCGCTTGTATCTCGAATAGGCGATGATTCGCGCGATGTCTTCGAGGATTCCGATCACCATGAATCCGCCATTGTCAAACTTCGGCAACATGACCTTCACGGGAATCTCGCCACAATCGCGCGTCTTGAGCGAAAGAGAATGCCTTCGTACAGCGCGTTACGAATCATGCGAATTCGCGTTTCGATGCTGGCCTCGTCAGGTATTTCTGGAAACGTCAAGAATCGGAAGCTGTCCGAAATGCCGCCCGCAACGTCCCAGACCTCAGCAGCCCGAAGCGCGACCGGGTTGTACGTCAGTTCAGCTTCGACCTCGAGTCCGATGCCCCAGTCCTGAACCAGCTCGTTTTTCTCGAAGTCGGTCAGATTGTCGAAGGCTTCCCGCGACCACCCGAAATCCTCAGGTGTCACTTCCGCCGCACGCTCGCGGAGCTTCTCCGCAATTGCGCGCCCGAGTATCGGTATTCGCCCTGACCAGATCGAGTACGAGCCTGGTATCGGGCGCAAGGCACCGGACTTCCTTGTCCATGGAATTCAGGACGTTTTGTGCGAGGTTGAGGATTTTGGCGAAGGAGATCTGGATAGGCACATCGCGGAGATTCCCATTGGCGAGGCTCGTGGAGGCGCATTCGAGTCCAAGAATCGGTTTCTTGCCATGGTCGTCCTGCACAATCCGGGTTTCTTCGTGCACTTGAACGAGGTGATCGTTGCGGGTGCCATGTACGGTAACTTATAGTTTGTCGAACAAATCGGCATGTGCGTCGCGCGAATCACGCTCGACCGAGACTCGCTTCGATCGGAAAAAGGCAAAGCTTCGACCACAACAGAACACGACGATCAGTGCAGCGGCGGTCCTCGATCGGGTGAAACCGAACTGGCATCTCATCGAAGAGGTGGTGCAGCGGCACGCCGAGCAGTCACGCGCGAAGGGAATGCCGACAGTTGAGTCCGCAGTGGAGGCGTCCGAGCTGATCCAGCGGTTCAAGGCTGAACATCCCGAGATCGATTTCGATCTCTCGGTACCGCGACTTCGGGTGTTTCACAATGCGTACGCCGCTCTGAAACTGGATGCCGGAATGTTCCCACGGCGTTACGACGAACACCTGTGTCCTGATCCGACAGACAAATGACGATCGCAAACGATCGGCGCTTGGCCGCCCTCACCGCGAAAGCCCGTCGCGGGAAGGGCAACGTGCCGCGGTCGGCTGGCGCTCATACACAAGCTAGCGTCCGAAGTAGAACTCGCCAGCCGGGATGAACCGGATCGGATTCGTGCTCGAACTCGGGACCACCGAATTGACGGCACCGCTCGCGATCCAGCCGCTGATTTCACCGCCGAACGTGTCGTCTGCTTCTCCGGCGTGTGATCGAGCGTCCGGTCGAGAACGCGGTCGCTCGCCGGGCAGAAGCTAATCATCTCCGCGACGCACGGCTCGATCAGATCGAAGTGCGGAGCGATCTCGGCGGCAAGCGCGATGACGATGGTGCCGCCGAACATCCTGACCGTTCTCTGCTTCATGCTGTGATTTTACCACCGTCGAGGTTGATCGGACGCGGCGCGGCGCTACGATGAAGACGAACCCTGCCTTCGTGCACGCGCGGACCGAGATCAAGAATCCGGCGGTCCACCATCGATTACGCTTCGTGGCCACGTCGCTGTACGATGCAACAGCATTCCGATCGAGAGAACGGCGTCAAGGTCCCATCCGGCTCGGACCTGTTTGTCCGCCGCGATGGCGACGGTCGTTCGCCACGATCGAGGCGAAGGCAATAGACCGGCGGTCGATCAGACCGAATCGCCAACCGCGTCGAGTCTTCTCCGCTCGCACGGCGCGCTACTTCTTCGGTTCGTCGTCGAATGCATCTTGCGCAAACATGGCGACGTCGTGTCTCATGGCTTCAAAGCTCGCGGAATTTGCGGTGCGTTCAACGTCCGCCATCATGCTTGCCTCAATTTTGGCCTTTTGCTTTTTCGAGATCTACGCCTGCAGCTCGGCCATGCGTCTCGCACGGTCAGCCAGGAAGGTCCCGAATGCGGTGGGAAGTCCGAAGTCACCCGGTCGGACGACACCCGTCGTGTCTACCCGTGTATTGATCCACTCGTCTGCGTGCTTCATCTGAATGAAGCCCACGAAAATAAGCTTGCAGAGCTTCACGAAAACGAATGCTGATGACGGCTTCGCCGCGACGTCCATCTCAATCGCACGCGCGAGATAGCGGTTTCGCCTTTGGCTCGCTATGCGCAAACAAGCCCGCGTACGCGAACGTCCACGCCAACTTCGAAAAACATCACCGCTCGAAGGATCTACTGCGTGCACTCGAAAAAGTGAATCCGCACTTCTATCCGACACCTATGCGGTTTGGCCACTCCGCGACGGCTGGCGTGTAGCATTTGGACCGAGTTGAGGATGGATACCTGACACCGGAAGAGTTCGTGGACCTATACGATACGTGCAACAAAGTGCTCCACGTGTGGAATCCGTTTTCGCCCGACGCTCGTCACATCAGCTTCGGTCGCACCGTCGCCGAATGGGTCCAGCGGATTCAACGGCTATTGGACCTGCACTTGATGCACTTGGCCGGCAGCGACGACGTGTGGGTCATTCAGATGGTGTCGCCAGAGGATGGAAAGGTTCACGCGTTTCCTTCATCGGCTAGATCGTCCTGATCGATACTGTTGTCGTGAATGGTTCCGGCGGGTACCTTCGCAGGTGGAACCAAATGGCCGCCGGCTGCGGCATCCAGACGGCCCGAAAGGTTGCCGGGCCGCCGCGTGACGGCGCGGCTGAGATCCCGTAAGCTGAAAGCCGGAAGGAGACGCCAATGGCCTCGCTCGATTGGTCCCAATGTCCGGCTGTGGAGAGCATCCCGGGTAAGGTCAGCGGAGCCTGGGTGTTTAAGGGCACACGCACGCCCGTGGCGATCGTCTTCGAAAACCTGGAAGACGGCATGACCGTTGACGAGGTATTGGAACAGTTCCCGGTTACGCGGGAGCAGGTCAAGGCCGTGCTCGGGTTCGCTGCCCGCAGCCTCGACGCGCCCGTGCCTGGGCGCTGATGCGAATCCCCTTCGACAACGGCACGCCGAGAGGTGTCGCGGGCGCGCTGACGGGGCACACCGTCGAAGAGGCCCGTTCGCACGGCTGGGATACCCTTCGAAATGGCGAATTGTTGGACGCTGCAGAAGCCGCTGGATTCGATCTGTTCCTCACGACTGATCGAAACATCCGAGACCAGCAGAATCTGACTGGTCGAAAGATCGCCATCATTGTCCTTGGCAAGGGTCGATGGAGGCTGATCAAGCACAGGCTTCCTGCGATTGCTGAGGCTGTAGCTGCAGCGACGTCCGGCAGCTTCGCCGCGGTCGACATTCCGGTCGACTGAACAGGAGACGTTGGTCACGCGCCTCGGACCTGTGGGCGCAAGCGTCACTGAATCAGAAGCAGCGGCTGCGGCAGCTGTTCTTCCCTGATGGCGTCGCGTTTGATGGAAATCGATTCAATCGAACCGCCGCAACCGCACCGTTCTTCAACTACTTGGCGCCCTCCTCAGAGCGCTGAAGAAGGTTTGGTGAGCCGGGTGGGAATCGAACCCACAACCCGCAGATTAAGAGTCTGCTGCTCTGCCAATTGAGCTACCGGCCCGAAGGGAAGTGCTTGGCTGCTCGGCGCAGGGAAATCACGCCGAGGAAAAGGCCGATTCTACCATAGCGCTCGGCAGGCTCACGCGCGGTAGAATGGTCCCTCTCCTGAAGGCGCCCGTAGCTCAGCTGGATAGAGCGGCAGGCTTCGAACCTGTAGGCCGGGGGTTCAAGTCCCTCCGGGCGCACCATAACCCCACGGTCCCGTCTCGCGTCTCTCTCGGTAACCTTCAGATCAGCCTGTCGACGTTCAGGCAGTGGCCGCCCCGGCGCGGTGCCGGCGCTCGGCTTCCCTGATCGGTGCGTCGTTGATACTGGCCAGCCGACGGCTCATCAGTCCGTCTGCGTTGAACTCCCAGAGCTCATTCCCGTAGGAGCGGTACCACTGACCCGAGTCGTCGTGCCATTCATGGTTAGATAAGGTAAACCGCAGCGCCGATCGCGATGCGGCCCGGCGTCACGACCGATGCGTTCAAGCACAGCGCCCCGCCGAACCGCTGCACGATCTCGCGAAGGACTTCTGGGGCCTGCTCCTGCGTGTCTGGATCGAACGTCGTCATGACGCAGCGCGCCCGCAGATCGGCAAGTTCAATAACGGCATCTCCCATTTGCAGTCGCCGTCCCTCCCACTCGCGCTCTTCGAGGGCGTTCACGCCGCCGATAATCAGGTTGGGGCGCAGGCGCCGCGGATCGCGACCGAATGCCTGGAGCGCTCCATCCGTGGCGACGAGGAGCGGCAGGACGTCGAACCGATGGCTGTCCATCCGTCGGAGCTGCGCGCCTTCGCCCACGGCGGCTTCGACGATCGCCTGCGCTTCCGGCGTCCTCCAAGGGTGGCCGTCGACCATCGGTTCATCGTCTGGACCCAGCAGGCCTTGATGGCCGAGCAGCGCCGGATGCGTCCTCGCGGTGACCAGACGGCCGTGGCGATCGAAAACCTGTACGACACGATCGCCCTGAAGGCCGTCGGGTGTGAGCGCCGCGGCTTCGAGACGCTCGCCGCGCATCGACTTGATGGGATAACGCCAGATGGCGACAAGTTCCATGTGAAGAGCCGCGGAGGCGCTTTCGCGCCCCCGCGTCAGAACGATCCTACTTCTGGGTCACGATGGCCGACTTGAAAAGATTTTTGAAGGCATCCTATTCTCCTTGGCGAGCGCGTGATGCGCCCGTTTTGAGTTCAGATGCGCTATTCGGGCCGGGGTTCGTGGATCGAGGCGGTCCGGGAAGGCCTGCCTGACGGATGTGGGTCGCGGCGCTAGCGCGCCAGCAACAGAGCGACGCCGCGAGACACCTCGACCGTGACCTGACGCTGCGTCCGCTCCATCACGGCCGTTATTCCCTCCGGGGCGGCTCCCGAGGTGCGAATGAGTTCCACCGCCTCCGCACGCGCTGTGGCGCGGACTCCGGTGCTGGTATTGAGCCGCTCACCAGACGGAACCAGTAGATGCGCGGTACCGCCATACACGCGCAAGGCCACGTTGCCGCCGTTCGCGACTCCAGACAATTGACACGTCATGTCCCCAATCGCCGACGCTCGCACCGGGCCGTCGAGATCTCTCAGGGTGATCGATCCGTCATTCGTGGACACATCCACGGCGCCACCTAGGCCCAAAATAAGCGCGTTTGCGGCTCGGCCGATGACGGGAATCGCCAGGAAATCGCGGCGCGGACTTCGCCTGTCGGGGCGATGTCCCGTGGCCCTCGCCGTTTGATTGTCGTCATCGGTTGATCCTCCACATGCGCGGCGTACGATGCAGTGCATCCGGGCCTCGCTATCCCGGTCTCGGCGGTCGCCTCACAACCGCAGTGGCTGGTGGAGTTGATCGAAGCCGCGGAGAAACACGGCCTGCCACGGATTCCACGCGAGCAAGCGGAAGACCAGTCGGCGACTCGTCCGCACGACCTGCACCGGGATCAAGATGAAGGCGTGGAGAAATGCTTTGAATTCCATCCGCAGGACCGCGGCCTTCTCCACGGCATAGCGCGCGGCCCAGCGGCCGGCCGTGGGCAGTCGCAGCGCAAACCACG
>OBEQ010248136.1_pt1 | contig 12541 bp, 9 predicted proteins | sample 1670901 | NCBI WGS metagenome assembly OBEQ01 (sample SAMEA104232315, study PRJEB22302) | groundwater metagenome | biome: forest; feature: aquifer; material: groundwater | place: USA | collected 2011-08-07 | depth 5.4 m | reverse complement strand
GACGATGCCGGCGATGATCAAAACAACGGCGATAACACCGCGCCAGAAACGCGAGGTTTCTTCGCTTTTAATGCTGTTTTTGGAACGCCTTTTTCTTTTGGCCATTACTTAACCAGTATATATTGTTTATGATTTAGAGCCCAGATAGGCATAACGTTGTAATTATAACATGTTTATGCTTAGTGTGTCAACCTTTTCTTCTACTTTTGGCCGCCAAAAGTAGCAAAAGCTCTCGAGCTGCTGCCTCGCTGTGAGTAGCTGTTGATCAAAACCAAGCTTGCCAGCAAAACTCCTCGCTAACTTGCCGCAGGCAAGTTAGCTTCGTCAGACAATTGCAGGCAGCCGAGCCCGCTTGATTTTAACAACATCTAATCAAAGCTCGGCAGATGCTCGAAGTTCTCCCTTTGAGGCCCCAGACCTCGAGAAAACAGAGTGAGCTAAAGGACGAGAAGCAGGCAGAATCGAGGACCAGTCGCCGCAGGCGACCGACCGCAGGGAGTTCCGCAGATTCACCAGCTTCTAAAGCTTGAGTGAGCATCTAGTTTTCGGATGGTCTGGAAAGTTTTGGTTACTTTTGCGTCAAAAGTAACGCCAGGTTTTTGGTTCTTTGACTAAAGAACTAGGGGTTGTTGTTGGGCTGTTCGTCGCCTTTGTCGTTGACGCAGCGACCAATCATGGCTTTGGGGATCTTGTAGCGATTAACATCGACGCAGCTGGGCGTAACCTGAATGGACAGCGGGGTCTTGGCCCAAACGGCGTTAGTTTTGACATAGAAAATGACCGAGCTATCGCCGCAGGCCTGGCTGACTTTGGCGAAATTTTCGCCGAGCACCTGCTCGATTCTCATGGTGTACTCAACGCTGCCGCCTGCCACACTGCTCAACCCATTATTGGCGGCGCGGCAAGCACCGTCACCCTTATCGAATTCCTGCTTTATAAAAGCTTGGAAGTCAGTTGGTGCACCAGCGAGGCTGTCGATTCGCTCGTAGGGCGATTCCGTCTGCTGGGCACTTTTGGTAAAACCGACCAAGCTGTCTACTTTGAGCAGCCCCGCCGGGTTATTGAAGTGCGGCAAATCGGCCACTTTCTCACCGCTTGATACTTTGATAATTTGCCCGCCGCCGTTCTGAGAAACAGCTAGTGTATTGTTATCGATTTTAACTGCTACAAAAAGCGGGGCTTGCATAACGATTCCCGTCGAAATCGTTTGAGCTGCCTGTCCGGCCAGCAAACTACTAACTGTGCCATAAGCAATTTGGATTTTGTTATCAGTTGAGATACCGTGCCCGAAAACAGTATCTGAAGCAGTGTCGTAGCTAAAACCCCTTTTATCATTAAAGCTGCGAGTAATGTCTCCAAGCGGCCGCTGTCGGCTGCCGTCGGCTTCCATAATAAAAGGGTCTCCCCAATTGGAGTTGCCACCCAAACGCAAAAAGATTATATGGCCGTCTTTAGTTTCAAAGGGCTGGGAGTCGACACCGCTGTTTGTCAGTTTTTGGAGCTCGCCGGTGGCCAAATTAACTCGGTAGATACTGCGCTCTTGGCCCGATTTTGATAGTTCCAGGAAAATAAACTTGCCGTCGCGGGACCACGAGACGGTGTTCGGCTGAAATTCGGACGGGATGGGCAGTTTTTTGGTGATTTGGAGCTTGTTATTGAGCAGCCAGACGCCGTGGTCGGGCGGGTATTGATAATAGGTCAAAAACTGGCTCTGGTCGGGCGACGGCTCGAGATTGACGATGGCGTGATCGGGCAAGCCCGGTAGATCGTAGCGCACCATATTTTTGCCGTCGGTATCGCCGCAAACCAAATGCGCCAAGCGGACGTAGCACAGCTTCGGCGGCGGCGCTTGGGCCACCGGCACCGGCTTGGGCTTGACCAACACCTTAACCATTAAGATGATCAACAGCATGACGACAAACAGCCCACCCAGAGCCAGCAGCCCGCGCATGATTTTTTGGCGGCGGTCGTCCGACTCGGGTTCTACCGGCACCCCGCCGCCAGCCGGTGGCGTAGCTTGAGTCAGTCCCGGTTGCACAACGGTGCTAGGTGATACCTTTTTGGGCGGCGTTTGAGGCGAGGGATCCATACTTTTAACCATAAGTATAATCCTACTTTTGAAAAGACCAAAAGCGGCAAAAGCGGGTTTAGATATTACGGCAAAGCGAGCACGTCGGTGAAAGAGGGTCAGGCGCAAAAGCAGCCCGAGTGACCAACCCAGGTCACCCGGAGCGAAACGCACTCTTGAACCGACGTGCGAGCGTCAGTCGACGCGGGCGTCTTGGTTGAGGAGGCGTTGGCGCATTTGGGCGAATTTTTGCTGCTGCTCGGCGGCGATTTCTTCGGGCGATTTTTGCTCGCCATTTGGCTTATGTAGCTCGTTGTTGGCCTTTTCGCTTCGGCCGCCGACGACGTTCACCACCGGGATGACGATCGGGCTGCGCTGCGTTTGCTCGTACAAAAAGTGGGTGACGTAATCTTTGAGCTCGGACTTGAAGCGATCCAGATCAACGCGCTTGAAACGCTGTACAACCGCCCGGCGCAGCTCGTCGCGAAAGGCGTTCATCAACTCTTCGTTGTCGCGCATGTAAATGAAGCCGCGACTGATGATGTCCGGGCTGGTCAAAAGCTGGCCGGTTTTTTTATCGATCGTTAGTACCACCGCGACCAGACCCTCTTCGGCCATTAGCACGCGGTCTTTAACGACGATCGATGAAACAATCGCCCCGGTTTGATCGACAAGAATTGTGCCGGCCGGTACCTGCCCGGTCAGCTCCATTTTATCTGGACTGACGCTAACCACATCGCCGTTTTCGGCGTTGATGCAGCTGGCCCGCGGAACGCCCTGCCGGACAGCTTCTTCAATATGATATTGCTTAGAGCGAATGGCGCCGTAAATCGGCAGGAAGAATTTGGGCTTGGTCATCTGGATCATTTCGCGGTACTCGTCCATGCTGCCGTGGCCGGAAACGTGCAGCGGCCCGCACTCGTCGATGTCGTGGGTGTTGTGGCGAAAAACGTGCACGCCGCGGCGCACAAAGTCGTCGACCATCCGGCCGATCAGCTTGTCGTTGCCGCTTTCGGGGATCGGCGTGGAGCTCAAAATGACGGTGTCTTGCGGCTTTAGGGCGATGTGGGCGTGATCGCCGGTGGCCATCCGCTGCAAGGCCGAGTTGGGCTCGCCCTGGCTGCCGGTGCAGACGATGACGATCTCGTCGTCCTTGATTTTGGCGACGCTGGAAATCGGCACGATCTGACCGCGCGGGATCTTCATGAAGCCCAGGCGGACGGCCAGCTCCAGCGTGCTGATCATGCTGCGACCGTCAAAGGCCACTTTGCGGCCGTGGTGCACGGCGGCGTTGACAACCATTTGAATGCGGTTCATGTTCGAGCTAAAAATCGACACAAACACGCGGCCGGGTGATTTTTCGAACAGCTCAATGAAGGTTGGTTCGATGGTGCTCTCGGACGGCGTGTAGCCCAGGCGCTCGGTGGTAGTGTTTTCGCTCATCAGCACAAGAACGCCTTCGTAGCCGAGTTGTTTGAGGCGGTCGGTATCGGTCCGTTCGTGGTCCAGCGGGTTGGGGTCAAGACGGAAATCACCGGTGTTAATGACCCGCCCGACGGGCGTATCGACGACTACGCAGGTACTGCCCGGAATGGAGTGCGTGTTGCGGACCAGCTCGACGATGAACTCACCGATTTTGAGCCGTTCGTGAGTGTCTTCGTTCATGATGACCGTTTTGAGCTCGAAGCCCTCGGGCATCGGCACGCCGACGTTTTCAAAGACTTTTTCGACCATGCCGACCGTGAAGCGGCTGCCGTAAACCGGCGCCGGCAGTTTGGGCAGGATGTGCGGCAAGGCGCCCATATGATCTAGGTGGCCGTGGGTCAGAACGTAAGCTTTGAGCTTGGGTTTGATTTGATCCAGGTAGGTGGTGTCGGGGATGCCGTAGTTGATGCCCGGCAGGTCGACGCTTAGGTCATTGCCGGCGTCGATGACGATCGCATCATTTTTGTACTCAAGCACGATCATGTTTTTGGAGCCGCCGCCGTCCATGCCGCCCAGGCCGATGATTTTGAGGCGCGGACGATCGTCAATTAAGTTGGCGCGCCTGCCCTCCGGAGCCTTGGCGGAGGCGGGGCGCGGTCTGGGCTTTTCGCCTTGAGTCGAAGCGGCGTCGAGGTACTGGGCGGCCACGCGGTTGGCGTCCTGGATGGAGCGTTTCTGGGCACGCAGCGCCGCGCCGCGGCTGACGTTGCGTCCACCGGCGGCTTGACCTCGGCTGCGAGGCGCTCTGGGTGGCCGATTGCCGCCAGGCCCTCGCGGACCGGCTTGTCTGCCCCGCCCGGGCGGGCGATTACCGGCTCGAGGCGGTCTGGGACCGCGTTTAGGTGGTTGGTTGTTAGTGTTTTGTGGTTTCATTGCTTTAACTTTTGATCCTTTCGTTGGTTTTTAAAGAGTTATTTATAATTTAGACCTTGGCTAGGATGCGCGGGATTCGCGCAAAATCTTCTATCAGAGTTTGTCTCATTGAGCCATTGTATAAAGCCGCCGCCGGGTGAAATAAAGGTAGATAGACCTGGCCCTTGAAGCGTTTGGGTTGGCCGTGGCAGTCGCTGATCCGCAGCCCGGGCAGCAGCGCGTCCATGCTGTGGCGGCCGAGAGTGACGATCAGTTTGGGGGCGATCGCGGCAATTTGCTCTCTTAAATATGGCAAAAAGGCGGTTTTTTCATCAGGGTACGGGTCGCGGTTGTCGGGAGGGCGGTATTTGACGATGTTGGTAATGTAAACATCCTTTCGTCCGAGGCCGATAAGCGCTAGCATTTCGTCCAAAAAGCGACCGGCGGCGCCGACGAATGGCAGGCCCAGCTCATCTTCTTTTTTGCCCGGCGCTTCGCCGATAAATAAGACCTCGGCTTCGGGGCTGCCATCGCCGAAAACCAGCTGGGTAGCGCCGGCGGCCAGCTCGGGACAGACTTTGTCGGCTAAAATATCGGCTTTGATGGCCTCTAACTTCTTTGCTTTATTAGCTTTCACCATAAGCTTTATCCTGATTTATCGATTGCGGAGGTACTGCAGCATTCGGAAAACGTGGTCGAGGGCCCACAGTAAAAAGGCGGTGCCCAGCAGCCATTGAACCAGGCTTTTGGAGCCATCGACGTTGTCGGCGTCGATAAAAAACAGCCCGGCCAGCCCCAAAAACAGCAGCGCCAAGAGGGCTCGAACCCACCAATAGTGCATTAGCTTTTGTTCCATCGAAGGTCGGATCGGGCGGCGCACGCTTTAGCGACCTTTCTTTCCAGCTTGTTCGCGGATGGCAGCTTTCATCGAAAGCTGCAGGCGGCCGCGGTCGTCGATAGCTACCAGTTTGACAGTTACTTTGTCGCCCTCTTTAACCACATCGCTCGGCTTTTCGACGCGCTCTTCTTTCATTTCAGAAACGTGGACCAGGCCTTCTTTGCCCGGCAAGATTTCGACGAAGGCACCGAAGTCCAGCACGCTGACGACGCGGCAGTTTTCGTAAATTCTGCCGACTTCTGGCTCCTCGGTCAGAGTCCGGACGTATTCAATCGCGGCGTCGATGCTCTTTTTGTCAGGGCTGGCGATCATCACCGTGCCGTCGTCTTTGATGTCGATCTCGGCGCCGGTTTCGGCGATGATCTTGTTAATCGTTTCGCCGCCTTTGCCAATGACGTCGCGGATTTTTTCGGGGTTGATGGTGATGGTCTCGACTCTAGGCGCGTAGGGGCTCAAATCGGCCCGTGGTTTATCTAACACGCCCAGCATGTGCTCCAGGATTTTGGCCCGGCCGGCTTTGCTTTGCTCGAGCGCCTTTTTCAAAACGCTAACCGGCAGGCCGTGGACCTTCATATCCATCTGCAGCGCTGTTATGCCTTTGGCGGTGCCGGCCACCTTAAAGTCCATGTCACCGGCGAAGTCTTCGGCGTCGGCGATATCGCTCATAATGTGCGGCTTATCACCCTCCAGCATCAGGCCCATGGCGATGCCGCTGACCGGCGCTGCTATTGGCACGCCGGCGTCCATCAGCGCCAGGCAGGCCGAGCAAGTGGCAGCCATCGATGTTGAGCCGTTCTGGCTCATGATTTCGGTGACCGAGCGGATGGCGTACGGAAAGTCATTTTCGGGCGGGATGACCGGCAGTAGGGCGCGTTCGGCCAGCGCCGAGTGGCCAATTTCGCGACGGCCGGGGCTGCCCAGTCGCCTGACTTCGCCGAGCGTGTAACCCGGCGCGTTGTAGTGGTGTAAGTAACGCTTCTCGCCTTCTTTTTCCATGCTGTCGATCATCTGCGAGTAGCTCAAAGGCGCCAGTGTGACGATGTTCATAGCCTGGGTGACGCCGCGTGTAAATAAGCTGGAGCCGTGGGCCCGCGGCAAAAAGCCGACTTCGCTGGACAGCGGGCGCAGCTCGTTGAGCTGGCGGCCGTCGGGTCGCACACCTTCCTTGACGATGCCCTCACGGACATCTTTATGGACGGCCATCGTAAAAGCTTCGTCGTAGTCGGCTTTGACGGCCTCAAAATCTTCACCCAGCTGCTCGGCGAAGTGCTCGTGCATGGCGACTCGCAGTTCATTGACCAGATCGTTGCGCTCCGGATACGGCGCCCGCAGGCCGGCGCCCAGTTTGCCAGCCAGCCAGGTCTCGACGCGTTGGACGATGTCTTCATCGGGCAAAATCAGTTGGTATTCCTGGGGCTTGGGCGCCAGCTTTTTGACTAGCTCGTTTTGCAGCTCGATGGCCGGTTGGATAGCTTTGTGGGCATACTCCAACGCATCGATGACTTGGTCTTCGCCGGCCTCGCGGGCGCCAGCTTCGACCATCATGACGCCGCTTTTGGTACCGGCGACGACTAGATCGAGCTGGCCTTCTTCGAGATCTTTAGCGCTGGCGAAAGCCTGCGGTTTGCCGTCGACCCAGCCAACTCGCACGCCGCCCAGCGGGCCCTCAAACGGCACGCCGGTCAGCATAAAGGCGGCGCTCATGGCGATCATGGCAATGGCGTCGGGGCGAAAATCGGGATCCAGACTCAAGACAGTCACTATGCCCTGGACCTCGTGGCGATAACCCTTGGGCCACAGCGGGCGGACGGAGCGGTCGATCAGACGGCCGATCAAAACGGCTTCGTCGGACGGGCGACCTTCGCGCTTTATAAAACGGCTGCCGCTGATCTTGCCGGCGGCGTAAAAGCGCTCTTCGTAATCTATGGTCAGCGGGAAAAAATCCAGTTCTGGGATGATTTCCGGGCTGATCATGGCGGTGGCCAGAACGACGGTGTCGCCGTAGCGGGCCACAACAGCGGCGCTGGCCCGAAAGCCGACTCGGCCGACCTCAAGGCTTAGCTTGCGGCCGCAAAAATCAGTCTCGACCTTAATTATCTTTTTACCAAATGGGTTTATGGTCTCTGCCATATCTATTTAAAATCCCTTCTTGCATTCGCGACCAGGGAGCAAATATATGCCCTTGTGCTTGGAATATATCTGTTGCTCTGTCCGCGAACGGTTTTAGCTTTATAACGCACAAGCGTCATCCTCCGACTTGGTCGGGGGATCCAGTCTGTGCGCTTTAGCGCCGGATTCCGAGCTTCTTGATCAGCTCTAAATAGGCGTTGCCGTCTTTGGAAGCAATGTATTTTAAGAGCCTTTTGCGTTTACCGACGGCTTGCAGCAGCCCGCGGCGAGCGCCAAAATCCTTCTTATGGGTCTTCAAATGATCTGTTAGCTCGGCAATCCTAGCCGTCAGCAGGCCAACCTGAACAGCCGCCGAACCAGTGTCTTTTTTATCGGTCCCCAGATCACCAACGATCCGGGCCTTCTTCTCACCAGTTAACATTCTTGCCTGGGATTATAGCGAATTTACTACTGTTTAGCAACTATAAATCAATCTTCGTTTTTTTACTCGCTGGGCGTAATTATACCTAACTCGGCTTGATTTGTCAAATCTTTTTTGTCTATCGCGTCGGTGACGTTGAATTTGTCTACTGACGTTCGGCGTAAGGCCAATAAGTAGGCGCCGCTGCCAAGTTTTTGGCCGATGTCTTCAACTAGCGATCGGATATACGTGCCGCTAGAGACCTTGACGTTGAATTTTAGATGTGGGTAAGCATATTTTAGGTCCGAAATATCATAGATAGTAATGTTTCGCGAGTCCAGCTTAAGCGCTTTGCCCTGCCGAGCCAGTTTGTAAGCTCGTTGCCCGCCGACTTTGATAGCGCTAAAAGCCGGTGGTTTTTGCATTTGCCTTCCAATGAAACTCATTGTTGTAGCTTTTACTTCATCGAAGCTCGGCTTTCGGCTTTGGGCTTTAGGCTTTCGGCTAATTTGGCCTTCAGCGTCGCCAGTTGTGCTGGTGGCCCCCAAAGTCGCCTCAACTTCGTAGGTTTTATCGAGTTTGCTGAACTCGCCTGCCCGCTTTGTGTATTTGCCGAGCACTAGAATCATCAAACCAGTCGCCATCGGGTCCAAAGTCCCGGTGTGACCGACCTTTACCTTCTGTCCGGTCGCCTCTTTTAAGATACCGCGAATTTTGGCGACGACATCATGCGACGTCCAACCCTTTGGTTTATCAACTAATAAAATCCCGTCCATAGCGTAATTATAAAGGTTGTTTGTGATCTCACCGCGGCGTGTTTTGGCGACACTAACCGCGGTGAGATCATTCCCATAACATTCCCCCTTGTCTTCGAGACTCCATCAGGAGAGAGTCAGCACCATGCTGCTACCCAGATAGCCCGGGTGCCAGACGTAGTTCATGTCCTGCCAGTCCGCCCAGAAGCGGAACTGTCCGGGAGAACCGTAGCCAGTCGGGCGCTCGGCGTAGCAGATGAACTCGTCACCCGGCGCCATTGTTACAACACTGCCGCCAAGGCAAGCCGTGTCGAGGTTGTCACCGCCTGGTCCGCGGACCGCCACCGTGAACTGTCGGATGATTGCCACCGAACCCGAAGTATTCCGGACGCGGAAGCTCCAGTACAGCCTGGTGAACTGCGGCAGGTGGTCATTCGGTCCGACCGAGATCGGTTGCATGACCGTCAGCGTTGGCCCTTGGGCGACATACAGGTAGTTGTTGGTGCTGCCCAACATTCCCGCATGCCAGACCTGGTTGCCGTCTTGCCAGTCAGCGTAGAACCGGAAGGTCCCTACCGAACCGTAGCCCGTTGGCAAACTCACGGTGCGGGTCCACTCCTGGTTCGGAGCCAGATTCAAGCCCTTCAGGTTCTCGGTGCCCTGACAATCTTGCGTCAGGTCGTCACCGGCCGGGCCACGGACGCCCACGACAATCCGCCTAAGCGACGCCGGGTAGCCCGAGGTGTTCCGGATCCGATAGCTGAAGGTCACCGGCATGTTGGTGATCGTGTGATCGCTTGGCCCAACCGAGATCGGCTGGGCGGCTACCAACGTGGTGGCCGCAGACACGTAGAAGAAGTTCTGCGAGCTGCCAAGTTGGCCTTCATGCCATTTGCCGTTCCAGTCTTGCCAGTCGGCCCAAAAACGGTAAGTACCAACCTGGCCGAAACCGGTGCCGACAATCAGATGACAGACGGTTTCCTCATTCGGCTGCAACGACAACTTGGACTGCCAGTCGCAGTTCTGCGTCAAGTTGTTGTTGACGCCCGGCCCGGCGATAGCCACCACCAGCCGTTGAATCGAGGCCGGCGAGCCAGAAGTGTTCTTGATCCGGTAGCTGAACTCGAGTGGTTGGCCCATCGTGACGTGGTCGCTCGGGCCAACCGAGATCGGCTGAACGACCGAAAACGGCCCAGTGTTCGCCTTGCCCATCCGGAATGCTCGAGTATTTCCACCCAGAGCAAAGGACCTGTCGTAGTTAGCGACCATTTCATCACCCATGTTGTGGTTCGAGTCGACGACGTTGAACACGTTGTCACTTCTCCGCCCAACGATGATGAATGTATGGATGCCTTGGCCAACCTGGACGATGTCACCCTTGGAAAGTTGGCTGATGTCAGTGATCTCGACACCACCGTTGTCAAGGTAGCCCCTGAAGTAGTCACTCCCTGCTACCCATTGGGTGTAATTGCTGGCCATCCAGACAATGCAGTTGACGAAAGCTTTGCACTGTCCATCGCCCATCACGACCAGCCTTCCCTTTTTGTCCCACACGGCCTGTGCTGGATAGACCTTGGTGCTGCCGGTCAAACCGCTGCGGTGAGCGTCGGCGCAAGCATTACCACCCCACTGCCCCACATAACGCAGAGCGATGTCGGCGATGTTTGCGTTGTCGTAGCTCCCCGTTGCATTGGCCTGCGGTACTGCACCCAGCATATACAGAAGCACTGCCGCGGTAAACGCCAGCAGCTTGCTGCGCCTGCCGAAGGACATTGCTCTCACACCCTTTCTCTACTTGTAGTGTTTGTTGTTTGGGGTTGTTAAAGGCCAGAGAGGCCAACCCCTTGGGCTTTATTCAGCCCGCGCGCTTGTCTCGTTTGGACGCGACAAACGCTCCCTCTGCCGAAATTTAATCACCAATTGCCTGGACCTCAAAGCAGTAGCACTAACCCCTGTGGAAATAGTGTTTATAAGTGGGTTATTTAGTGGTTTGCTTAATGCTACTATCCAAAGCGGTGCTCAGATCACTGCTTAGAGAAACGGCTTTTTCATTATTCGCAGACTCGCTGAAGCAAGGTGTACCAGCGCTGCGGTAAGCAATGTAGAATTTATCAAACTGTTTTACTAAGACTCCAGTAGAATTCTCGTCCGTCGCGTTTTGAGGATAAGTACCACTTGTTTTTACCAAAAAACCAAGAGGAGCAACGGATGATTCAGTAAAATGTCCAGACGAGCACCTTCCAGATTCAAGATCATCAATTTCCTTTGTCGATAAAGCTGCAGTGGGTGCGAGGCCAATTCTTTGATAGTTGGTTTGAAAAACCTTGTATGTCAAATTCTTTAGAGATTCAGGGGCTTCAAACTGTATTCCAAGTTCCGAAATTTTTATTACATTAGCTTTCTGTTGATTTGCAGTGCTTGGGTTTTGAGAGGTATTAACAGCAGACTTCTTCGGAGAATTGTTTGCGGAGACAGACCAAGCAACAGCTGCGATTATGCCAACAATTACAATCGCGAGGGCTGCGTGGATTGCGCTGAAACCGTAAGCTTTTTTACCCATAATCTTCGTCTTTATGCAAATAGTATAGCGCAGGCCGTCAAATTTTGGCTAAGTTGTTGTGGGTTTTACTACTTTATAGGTGTGGGAGGGCGTCCTGGAGGGCTAGAGCTCGGCATTGGCGGCATCATCAGCGGTGGCGGCATCGGCGGTGGCGCCGGTGGGCCGGGTTTTTCATCTCTTATAACGGTGGGGGTCGGGCCGGGTGGCGCTTTTAGGGGCGCGGCGGCCGGCACATCGCCAATCGGCAGCTCGAATCGGGGCGTTGGGATGCTTTGATCGGCCATTGGCGGCGATTTGGAGCCGGTTTCCGGGCCTTCGGTGGCGTGCATGGCACTGCCGCCTTCGGCAAAATCGGCGTTAAGGGCCTGCACGGGGTGGCCAGCCGGGTCAAAATCAGCAGATTGTCTGGCTTTTTCGACGTTTTTACGAGCCGCGTCGGGGTCCAGGCCGGCGGGCGCCGGCACCGAATGGCCTTTATTAGACACCGGACCTTGCGAGTCCTCGTTGAGAGCGTCGGGCAGATCCTCGAAATCCTTCCAGCTGGCGCCGACGTTGGCGGCAAACGGCGCGTCGATATCGCTCAAATGGTCGCCACCGGGCTGCAGCAGGCTGTGACCGCCGGCTTCGGCCGGGCGCAGGGGCTCGGGTTTGATAATTGAGGGTGGTTTGACCGGTTCCGGTGGAGGTAGAGGTGGCGGCTCGGGCACCGGTTGAGGTTTTGGCGGTGGTGGGGGCTCGGGTTCGGGGATGGGTTCGGGTCTTGGAGGAGGTGGTGACGGAAGCGGAGGAGGCGCTGGTTGGGGTTTAGGAGGTGGAGGCGACGGTTTTGGTTCTTCGACGACCATTTTGGGCACCGGAGTGGCGGCGACCGGGCTCGGCCCTTCGACGGCTAGCTCGCCAAGATCGAAGTCGGCCTCGAGGTCGACCTCGGGGAGGCTATCTTCTTTTTTGGGTTCCGGCTTTTTGGGCGGGGGTGGTGGCGCCGGCGGTTTTGGGGGTTCGCGCCTGGCCGGCGGCTCGTCTTTGGCGTGCGGGATAACTAATGTGCCGTTTTGATCGACGGCCGGCGGGGGTGGGGGCGGTGGCTGACTCGGGCCTTTCGGCGCCGCGGGCGGTTGATAAGGTGGTGGCTCCAGTTTTTGCGAGATCAGTTGTTGGTTAGCGCCGGCGGCCATCAGTTGAGCGGCCATGGTCATGACTTTGGGCGACGTTTTGGTGTTAGAAAAGCGCTGCGTCTCGGCCACGATGCCAGTTAAGAAGGCCGTGGCCATCTGGTTGTCGATCAAACCGCTGCCAAAGGCCTCGGATATACTGACGATCATCTCGGAAAGGCTGCTGGCGGCCGGATCTTGCCAGTTGATCTGGCCCAAGTTGGGCGCGTTGCCCTGCCCGG
>OBEQ011132263.1_pt1 | contig 12545 bp, 10 predicted proteins | sample 1670901 | NCBI WGS metagenome assembly OBEQ01 (sample SAMEA104232315, study PRJEB22302) | groundwater metagenome | biome: forest; feature: aquifer; material: groundwater | place: USA | collected 2011-08-07 | depth 5.4 m | reverse complement strand
GCGCACCACGGCTGATTGAAATTCGGAAATGAGAGGATGAGGAGCACGGCGCTGCCGAGAATCAGGGCGAGCGGCGAGGCGACACGGATCGCGGGCGTCGGTCGGGTCACTTGCCGTGGCACTTCTTGTACTTCACGCCGCTGCCGCAGGGGCAGGGGTCATTCCTTCCGACTTTGGGGCCGACGCGCTGGGGCGTTGAAGGTTGAGAGCCCCGAGGTGGTTCGAGGTTCGGGGTTCGGGGTTCGAGGTCAAGATTGAGCCCTGGTTCCGGCCCCCCTTCAACCTTGAGTCTTGAACCTTGAGCCGAAGCCGAGGCAAATCGATCCGCGAGGTTCGTGGAGAGTTCCTGGTGGACTTCCTGCTGCGGCGTGCGGGCGAACACGCTCACCGGCTGCGCCTCAGGCTTGGGCTGAATGCGCAAGAGGAGCATCAACGACTCCATCTTCATCGCCGCGACCAGGTCCTCAAACATCGCGTAGGCTTCATGCTGATACTCCACCAGCGGATCGCGCTGGCCGTAGGCCCGCAGGTGGATGCCTTCGCGCAGCGCATCCATCATGTAGAGATGGTCCTTCCACTTGGCATCGACGACGGCCAGGAGCACGTTGCGCTCCAACTGGCGCATGAGGTCCGGGCCCAGCGCCTGCGCCTTGGCCTGGTAGGCCTGCTGCAGCAGCGCGCTCACCTGCCTGGCCAGCGTTTCCCGGTCCGTGGCGTGCTCGACCGCGGCCTCCACCCCGAATTGCCGCGCGAGCGCGGCCCGTAATCCGTCGACATCCCACGCCTCCGCGCGCGCCTGGGCTGGCGCGTAGGCGCTCACCAGCTCATCAGCGACTTCATCGATGATCTGCTCGATGAATGTGACCAGGTCCACGCCCTCCAGGATCCGCCGCCGCTGCTCGTAGATGACCTCGCGCTGGCGGTTCATGACGTTGTCATACTCCAGGAGGTGCTTGCGCGCCTCAAAGTTCTCCCCCTCGACGCGCCGCTGCGCGGTCTCGATGGATTTGCTCCCCCATGGATGCTCGATCGGCAGCCCTTCCTCCCATTTGAACCACTTGAAGTCCATCAGCTTCGCGATCCGATCCGACCCGAAGATCCGCATCAGATCGTCTTCGAGCGAAAGGTAAAACCGCGAGGAACCCGGATCCCCCTGCCGCCCCGCCCGACCGCGCAGCTGGTTGTCGATGCGCCGCGCCTCATGGCGCTCGGTGCCCAGCATGTGCAGCCCGCCCACCTCGATGACCTTGCGGTGCTCCTCTTCGGCTTGGTGTTGGCATTGCTCGAGGCGCCGGCGCCGTTCCTCCTCGGAGGGCGTCTGGCCACCCACCTCCTGCTCGCGCAGCGCATCCTCGGTGAGGAACTGCGGATTACCGCCGAGGAGAATGTCGGTGCCGCGGCCCGCCATGTTGGTGGCGATGGTCACCGCGCCCAGCCGACCGGCCTGCGCGACGATGCGCGCTTCCTGCTCGTGGTATTTCGCGTTGAGCACGTTGTGCGGCACGCCGATCTTCACCGCCGCCAACGTCTGCGCCAGGCGCGCCAGGTCCTCCAGGCGATACACCAGGATGGACTTCGGGGCCTGCGTCTTCAGTTGGTCCACCAGCGGTGCAACCGCCTCTTCCGTGAGCATCGCCGGACGGCTGATCAGGTGGGCCAGGGACTGCTTCAGCGCCTCAGGGAGAGACTCGCGCGCCAGCTCCTCACGCATCCACTGGCACAGGGTCCCCATGCGCTTCAGGATGGGGGCAGGATCTTTGAGCATGCGCGAGAGCCGCTCGGATTTCTCGATGGACAGCGTACCCACCAGCACCGGTTGGCCTTTGCGATGCAGCTCGACGATCTCCTGCACGGACGCCAGGAATTTCTCGCCTTCCGTCTTGTACACGATATCCGGGTGGCTCGTGCGGACCAAGGCGCGGTTGGTCGGGATCGTCGCGACTTCAAGCCGATAGATCTCGCGGAACTCCTGCGCTTCCGTCGAGGCCGTGCCGGTCATGCCGGCGAGCTTCTCGTACATCCGGAAGTAGTTCTGGAATGTCACCGAGGCCAGGGTCTGGTTCTCCTCGCGGATGCGCACGCCTTCCTTCGCCTCGATCGCCTGGTGCAGCCCGTCGCTCCAGCGCCGGCCCGGCATGAGCCGGCCGGTGAACTCATCCACGATGAGGATTTCGTCGTCCTTGACCATGTAATCCACGTCGTGCTTGAAGAGCTGATGGGCCCGCAGCGCCTGATGGACGTGATGAACCAGGCGCATGTTCAATTCATCGTAGAGGTTGTCCACGCTCAGGAGCTCCTCGCAATGTTTGATGCCCGCCTCGGTCAGGCTGACCGCGCGCTGCTTCTCGTCGATCTCGTAGTCGGTGTCCTTCGCCAGGCGGCCGACCACCTTGTCGATGCGGTAGTACAGCTCGGTGGATTCCTCGGCCGGCCCGGAGATGATCAGGGGGGTGCGGGCCTCATCGACCAGGATGCTGTCGACCTCATCCACGATCGCGTAGTGAAACTCGCGCTGCACGAGCTCCTCCAGATGCACGCGCATGTTGTCGCGCAGGTAGTCGAAGCCGAATTCGTTGTTCTGGCCGTAGGTGATGTCCGCCGCGTAGGCCTCGCGGCGGCTGACCGGACGCAACGACAGGAAGCGCTCCGAGCCCTGGGTCCAGCTTGGATCGTAGAGGAAGGACAGCGGCTGATCGCCCAGGCGCCGCTCCACCGGATCCACCCCCTGGATCACGCCGACGAACAGCCCCAGCGCGTGGTAGATCGGGCCCATCCAGCGTGCGTCGCGGCGCGCGAGGTAGTCGTTGACGGTGACCAGGGAGACCCCGCGGCCCGTGAGTGAATTGAGGTAGGCCGGCAGCGTCGCCACCAGCGTTTTCCCTTCGCCGGTGGCCATCTCCGCGATCTTGCCCTCGTGCAGCACCATGCCACCCAGGAGCTGCACGTCGAAGTGGCGCATGTTGAGCGTGCGGCGGGCCGCTTCACGAACCACCGCGAAGGCCTCCGGGAGCAGCTCGTTCAGCGCACGTTGTTGGATGGCGCGGCGCTGCGTCTTCATGGCGGAGCGCTCCTCGAAACTCAACTCATACCAGGCGGCGCTGTTGGGGGTGACGAACAGCTCGGCCTTGAGAGCCTGGCGAAGGCGCTCGCGGAATTCCCCGGTCTTGGCCCGCAGCGCCTCGTCGGACAGCAGTTTGACTTGGGGCTCCAGCCGGTTGATGCGCTCGACCATCGGCCAGAGCCGTTTGAGCTGCCGGGCGTCGTGCGTGCCCAGGACTTTTTCCAGCACCCACTTGATCATGAAAGACGGTGATAGGTGATGGGTGATTGGTGATGGTCACTCATCATTCATCACTTATCACTTATCACTTATCACTGATCACTGATTTTTGGTTTTCCACTTCAGGTACGCCTGGATGAAGGGATCCAAGTCGCCGTCGAGCACGCCCTGGGCGTTGCCGGTCTCGTGCTCGGTGCGGTGGTCCTTGACCATGTTGTAGGGGTGCAGGACGTAGGAGCGGATCTGCGAGCCCCACTCGATCTTCTGCTTGGCGTGATACTCCTTGTCTAATTCGGCCTCGCGTTTTTGGCGCTGCACCTGATACAGCCGGGATTTCAGCACGCGCAAGGCTTTGTTCTTGTTCTGCAGTTGCGAGCCCTCATCCTGGCCCTGCACGACCAGCCCCGTCGGCAAGTGGGTGATGCGCACCGCCGAATCCGTCGTGTTCACCGACTGGCCCCCCTTGCCGCTCGAGCGGTACACGTCGATGCGCAGGTCCGAGTCCTTCACCTCGACCTCGATCTCCTCGTCAATTTCCGGCACGATATCGACGGACGCGAAAGAGGTATGCCGGCGCTTGTTCGAATCAAACGGCGAGATGCGCACGAGCCGATGCACGCCTTCCTCGGCCTTCAGATAGCCGTAGGCGTAGGGGCCCTTGACGATCACCGTGGCGTTCTTCACGCCCGCTTCCTCCCCCGGCAGGAGGTCGATGATCTGGGCCTGGTAGCCTTTCTCCTCGATCCAGCGGCGGTACATGCGCAGCAGCATCTGGGCCCAGTCGCACGATTCGGTGCCGCCGGCTCCCGAGTGGATGGAGAGGATCGCGTTCTTGGGATCGGCTTCACCCCCGAGCAGCCGCTGGAGCTCCAGCCGCTCACACTCCTGTTCGAGCGCGGCCACGTCGGCGGTCAGGTGTTGGAGGGAAGCGGCGTCGTACTCGTCGACGAGGGTCAGCAGCTCGGTGGTGTCGTGCAGCGAACGTTGGAAGGCGTCGATCGGATCGCGGCGGGCTTTGAGGGCTTTCAGGGCCTGGACGGTCGCTTGGGCGTTGACCTGATCGTCCCAGAACGCCGCCTCGGCCATGGCCCGCTCGATCTCGACGATCCGGTCGGAGAGTGTGTCGAGGTCAAAGATACCTCCGAATGTTCTCCCATCGCTCGCGGAGGACGTCCAGACGCTTGCGCAGTTCGTCACGCATGATGGAGGGTAGCTTAGCACGAACACGCCCGGAGGGCAATGCAGCGCCTGGGCGGAACCGAAATCACTCCGACGGGGTGCGGCTGAGGCGCTGCTCTTTCTCGGCGAGGAACCGCAGGAACGCTTTGACCGCCTGGGGATCGAAGTGGGTGCCCGCCCACTTGCACAGCTCGTCCTTGGCTTCCTCCAGGCTCATGCGCTTGCGGTAGGGCCGGTCGGTCACCATCGAGTCGTAGGAGTCCGCCACGACGAGGATGCGCGCGCCCAGCGGAATCTGCTCGCCCTTCAACCCGCGAGGATACCCGGAGCCATCGTAATGCTCATGGTGGCAGTGGACCATTTCCGCCACCTTGCTCAAGGAGCGCAAGGGTTTCAGAATGGCTTCACCGATGGACGGATGCTGGCGCATGATGTGGAACTCCTCCGGCGTCAGGGCCGCGGGCTTGAGGAGAATCGCGTCTTTGACGCCGATCTTGCCGACGTCATGGAGCAGCCCGGCGTTACTGATGAGCTTGCGGGCGTCCTCCTCCAGGCCCATCAGCTCGGCGATCTTCTGGGCATAGAACGCCACGCGCTTGGAGTGGCCGGCCGTGTGGGTTTCCTTGGCTTCGACGGCCAAGGCGAGCGCCATGATCGCTTCCAGATAGGTGCGCTCGATGTCCTGGTTGAGCTGGTAGTTCTCCACCGCCACGGCGACCTGGGAGCCGATGTTGGTGAGCAGGACCTCGTCGTCTTCCGTAAAGGCGCGGCTCATCGAGGCGCGAAACACCACCAGGGCCCCTAACGGTTTCTCCCGGATCGTCATGGGCACGCACAACACCGCCCCGTCGCCGGCCGCGTGGTCGACCACGCCGATGGCCGGCAGCGACCCGGTTCCGCGCATCGGCGTCATCGCCTTCGCCACCGAGCCTACAATCCCCTCCCCCAGCCTGACCGGCTGGGTGGGCACGCGCCGGCCATCCAGCGACCAGCTGACCTTGGGCTCAAGCTGTTGGGTGACCTCATTGAGGATCAGGAGGCTGCCCGTCTGCGCTTCCATGGCGGCGCAGCTCTGCTCCAGAATCATCTCCAGGACCGTATCGATCCCCTCAAAAGAGACGATGGCGGTGCTGATGCGCGAGAGCAATCGCTTGATCAGGGTGCGCGAGGATTCCAGCGCCTCGATCTTCTGCTCCAGCTCCTGCGTGATGCGGTTGAAGGTGCGGGTCAGCTCGACAATTTCATCGGGATTGGCCACGGTCGCTGATGGAGCATCCGCGAGCTGCCGGTGGGTGACCGACCGGGCCTGATGGACCACGTCCATCACGGCGCGGATGGTCCGCTTCAGGACCGAATAGCCGACAAAGATGGAGACGATGATCGCGATCAAGATGAACCCGAGGGTGTCTTTGACCGACTCATCCACGCGGGGCAACACGAAGGACACCAGCGCCCAGACCATGATGAGCAGCGGGATGAACGCCATGAAGCCAAAGGCGAGGGTCACCCGCTGCGCCAAGCCCTCGCCGGCACGCGGCTTGGTCAAAAATTCCACCGGGCGAGTCAGGAGACGCCAGAAGCCTCCAGGGCCCGTCGTCCCCCTAGCTTTCTTTGAAGACGCGGTTGAGGGCTGCATCGTAGGGCAACTCAGTCAACTATACCTGATGGCCACGAGGCTTGATAAGGCGTTCCTGCGCCAGGAGCCGGCGTTTCTTCACCACGCCCCAGGCATACCCCCCTAACGAGCCGTCTGCGCGCACGACGCGGTGGCACGGCACGCGGACGGGGCAGGGATTGCGATGGAGGGCCTGGCCCACGGCCCGCGCCAGCTTCGGATGGCCGAGCTGCCGCGCCACCCACTGGTACGAGCGGACCTCGCCGCGCAGGATGCGCTTCACCACGGCGTACACACGCCGCTCAAATGCCGTCGGTCTACGACGCCTCATTCGGCCCGCTCTTTGAACTGTTGCAACAGATGCTTGGCGCGCAGACGGCGATGGTGCTGAATCGCAAACCGGTGCGCCTCATCGCGGACGTGCTGGATCAGGTGCAGGACCGGCGAGGTGGGCAGGAGCACGACCGGAGTGGAGTGGCCGGGCACGAACACCTCTTCAAAGCGTTTGGCCAATCCGATGACGGGCAGATCAGCCCCAATGGCCTGCAGCGCCTCAAGGGCGGCGTGGAGCTGGCCCTTGCCGCCGTCGACGAGGATGAGATCCGGGCGCGGCAGGTCCGCGGCCAGCGACCCGCCGTAGCGGCGCCGGATCACCTCGCGCATCATCCGGTAGTCGTCGATCCCGGCGACCGTCTGAATCTTGAAGTGCCGATAGTGCGCTTTGTGCGGCCGCCCCTCCACGAACGTCACCATCGAACCCACCGCGAACGCCCCGTAGATGTTGGAAATGTCGAACGCCTCAATCCGCCTGGGCAGCGCGGGGAGCTTGAGGGCCAGCTGCAATTGCTCCAGCGGACCGGTCATGGCCGATTTCTCCTTGGCGACGATCACGGAGGTCAGCGCGTGAATCTGATCGCGCAGCCGGGCCGCCTCCTCGAAGCGCTGATCGCGCGAGGCGCGCGCCATCCGGCGGGAGAGCTCGCGCAACAGCGCCTCCCGCCTGCCTTCCAGGAACGCCACCAGGTCCTCGACGATCCGCCGGTAGGCGGCTTCATCAATGTAGCCGACGCACGGCGCCAAGCACTGCCCCAGGTGGTACTCCAGGCACGGGGACTTGGGAAACGTCCGGCAGGTGCGAAGGGGAAATACGCGACGCAGGAATTGCACGGCCTGATGCAGCGATCCGGCGTCGGGATAGGGGCCGAAGTAGCGGCCCGCATCCCGCTTGCGCTCGCGCGTGACGATCAGCCGCGGGAAGGGTTCAGCGGTGAGCTTGAGGAGGGGATAGCTTTTGTCATCGCGGTAGGCGATGTTGTATTTCGGATGATGGCGCTTGATGAGCTGCGATTCCAGCAGGAGGGCTTCGGCTTCCGAGCCGGTGGTCGTCACCTCCAGATCGGCGATCCGGGCCATCAGCTGCTTGATGCGCGGGGAGAGATCCGCCGACGCATGGAAATAGGAGCTCACCCGCGCGCGCAGGCTGGCGGCTTTGCCCACGTAGAGCACGTGCCCCTGCGCGTCTTTGAATAGGTAGACGCCGGGTTGCTGGGGAAGCGCCTTCAGATGGTTTTTCCACTGAGCACTCATCACTCATCACTGACTTAGGGCGGGCAGCCACCCGAGCAGGCTCCTCAACTCCGGAACCCGCAGAACCCAGCAACCGGCGCCATAGACGCCCAAGCTCCCGACGATGACCACGGACAGCCCCGCCGCCGCCGGCAGGCGCGTGCCGATCACCGCCCACATCCCACACCACGCGGCCAAGCCCATGAGGCACGCCGCCACGCCCATCCGGCCGACAGGCTTGGCCAGGTTGGGCAGGAGGGGCATGTCGAGGCGCCACTCCAGTGCTTTGATGAGCCGCCACGCGTTGATGCTGCTGGAGAGCGCCGTGGCCAGCGCCAGCCCTCCCACGCGCAGCGGACCAATGAGAAGGACGGCGAAGAGCATGTTGAGCGCGAACGCCTGGATGGCCAGCCGGACCGGCGTGCGCGTATCCTGCAGCGCGTAGAACGCGCCGCTGAGCACCTTGCTGGCGGCATAGGCGAGGAGGCCGACGGCGAGGCAACTGAGCGTCTGCGCGGTCATCAGGGTCGCGGCGCGATCGAACGCCCCGCGCTCAAAGCAGATCCGCACGATCGACGGCGCCAGGACGATCAGCCCCACCGCCGCCGGCAGGCTCTCGAACGCGACGATCCGCAAAAGCGACAGGACCGTCGTCCGGAATGTCTGGAGGTCCTTCACGGCGGCTTGCTCGGACAGCGTCGGGAGGCTCGCCTGCGCGGAGGCCGTCGCGAACAGCGCCAGGGGCAGTTGCACGAGCCGGTTCGCAAAGTACAGCGCGGCGATGGCCCCCTCCCCGGCCAGGACGCCGATGGAGGCCAGGATCGTGTCGAACAACACGCTGATCTGATAGACGGCCGCGCCCACGAGCCGGGGCCCGAGGAGCCGCATGACGTCCCGCGAGCCCTCGTGATCCCACCACCTGCCGCTGGACTGCACAGCAGTACCCGTCGGCTGCGCAGCCGACGGGTCGCCTTCGGCGACGCGGTAGGTGGTGGGATGATGCCAGACCGCCGGCATCCGGAATCCCAATCGCCAAGCCACCGGCAACGGCATCGCCAACTGGATGATCCCGCCGAGCATGACCGCCCAAGCCAGGCCCACCACGCCGGGCTGGACGTGCGGCACCAGCCACAGGCATCCGGCGATCATGGCGAGGTTCAGCGCAGCCGGACCAAGGGCGGGCAGGGCGAAGTGACGCAAGCTGTTCAGCAGGCCGCCCAGAAACGCCCAGAGGCCCACGAGGGTGATCAACGGGAAGAGGATGCGGGTCAACCGGACCGTCAGGGCCAACTTCTCAGGATCGCCGGTAAATCCGGGGGCGATCAGCGCGACGAGCCACGGCGCCAGGACGCATCCAAGCACCCCCAGGAGTCCGACCGCCACGCCGATCCGCACCCCCAGCGCCTGCGCCAGGCGCCAGAATTCCTGAGGGGGTTGGGTGGCGCGATACCGGCTCAGGACCGGCACGACGGCGGTGGTCATCGGGCCTTCCGCGACGAGATCGCGGAAGAGGTTGGGCAGCCGAAACGCCACGATAAACGCCTGGGCCTGGATGCCGGTCCCGAATAATTTTGCGATGAGCAGATCACGGACAAACCCAAGCACGCGGCTCGCCGCAGTGGCGAGGGAAATGGCGCGGGTCGAGGCAGCCAGGCGCGCGGGGGTGGCGTGAGCCGACGGGGATGCGAGAGGGGTCAGTTGCGAGGCCATATTGACAGGATGCGCGCGCCGTGGTACATTCGCCCCTCAATGCCGATCAAACGTGCTGCCGTGCGCCAGTTACGCAAGGACCGCGTGCGCAATATTCGCAACCAAGCGATACGCTCGGAATTGAAGACCCTCAAAAAGCAGCTCGGCGAGTTGCTGGCCCAGAAGCGTCAGGAGGAGGCGCGCAAGCTCCTCCCCCTGCTCACGCGGCGCTTCGACCAGGCCGCGGCGAAAGGGATCATCCACAAGAACACCGCCTCGCGTACCGAGGCGCGCCTCATGCGACACCTGACGCGCGGGACTTCGCCGGTGCGTGGACGTTCGGCCCGGTCGTCACGCAGCACGCCACCACCAACGCCTCCAGCGCCAAGCGCGGAACCGTCCGTCCCGTCTTGATCGCCACGTCCACCTCCCAGCATCGCTCAAGCAGTTGACGCAGGTGGGAACTCGAACGATCCGCCACGTCCTGCACGACCCGTTGCAGCTGCCAGGGTTCTAAGCCCGCGGCGGCCCTCATCCGCTCCTGCGGCATCGCCGCCTCCAGGCAGCGCCTGACCGTCACCCACCGGGACAGTTGCCAGACCAGCATCCCGACCAGGTCCGTCACGTCCTTGCCCAGCGCCAGTTGCTCCTGCATGGCGCGCAACGCCCCGGCGACATCACGCCGGGCGATCGCCTCCACCAACGCAAACCGCTGCGCGGGAGGAGCCCCGCCAACGGTCTCGAACCGCTCGACGACCACGGAGCGCGCCAGGACAGCCAGGGGATGCGCCGATGCCGGCTCTCCGTCGACGAGCAGGACGAGACAGGCCACCTGGGTGAGCAATTCCCACTGCTCCTTCACGAGCGCAAGGCAGGAGCTATCGAGTCGCTGCGCGTCCTCAATCACCAACAACCGCAGCGGGCTGGCCGCGGGATGCTCACGCGCCAAGGCAGCCAACTCTGCCGCTGAGACCTCGGCCGCGTGGACGTGGTGGCGATCCAGCAACGCGACCTGGAACGTCTGGGCCAACTGAGCGACGCGTTGGCGCTTCCGGGCCCGATCTGTACCCACCAACAGATAACACCGAGCGGGTCGTGGAGACATCGCCGTCCTTACCAATTCTCGACGGTACGCTCGACGACCCGGCGGGCGAGGTCCTGCATTGCGCGGTCCAAGGCGGTCGACTCAGACTCCGTGTTGGCCCCGATGGCAAAGTAGGTCGTATCGCCGGTCAACCGCGACTCTTCCCACAGCAGGGTCTGAGTGTGTTGGTCGTAGTAGCGCACGTTGACGACGACGTTGAGCCGCCACTCTTCGACTTGCTGAGACGCGTTGTAGCGCAGGGCATCCCGCCGGAATTCCATCAGCTCCCCTTCGAGGCGGCTATCCGCCTTCTCCGGGCTGGCTGGGCGCAGCAGGCCCGTAAACTGGAAGCGGTTAATGATCGCCGTGGTCACGTCGGTCTCCATCCCATGCCGATAGAGCGGAAAGCGGTTGGAGTCGTTGGTCAACTCGGTGAGGTCGATCTTGTTGGTCAACGGCTTGATGTACACGGTGCGCAGATTGCCGGCCAGGCCTGGACGAGTCGTGTAGCCGCATCCGCTAGACCAGAGACCAGAGACCAGAGACCAGAGAAGGACCGAAAAACTGAAAAACGGAAAAACCAAAAAACGTTTTTCGGTCTTTAGGTTTTTCAGTTTTTTGGTTCTCATGGAGCGAGGGGTTCGAGAATGGCTAAGCGGGCGGCGGCTTTCGGAGCCCAGGAGGTCTCGGCATACTGATCGACGACCGACTGATAGTAGAGGATGGCGGAGGCCAGTTGCTTGCGACGCTCGTAGTACTGCGCGACCTGAAATTCGTGCTCGGCGCGGCGCTCGCGCAAGGTCTGCAGCCGATTCAGCGCCTGCGGCGAGAGATCGCTCGTGGGGTATTCTTTGACAAACACCTCCAATTCCTCCACCGCCTGGTCGGTCGCATGCTGATCATAGCCGGGCTTGAAGGTGCCTTTGAGGCTGGCTTGGGCCAGTTGAAAGCGCGCATCGTCGACGAGCGGGGAGGCGGGATAGCGCTCGATGAGCTGCTCAAACGCGCTCACCGCTTGCTCGTATTCTTCCAAGGCCAGATGCGCGATGCCCAGCTTGTACTGCGCCAACTCCCCCTGCGAGCTGAACGGCCCATCTTCGACGATGGCCTGGAAGATCTCCACCGCTTTGTCCCGGGCCGGTAAGAGCGCCGCCGTGCCGAGGAGCCGGCGTTTCTTGCCGCTCAGGAAATAATTGCCGAGCTGCATCATCCGCTCCAAGATTTCACTAAACCTGGTGGTGGACGGATAGACCTGGAGGGTCCTGCGGTACGCCAGGAATGCTTCGTAGTAATCGCGCCGGCCCTCCAGGCAGCGGCCCAGGTAGTACTGCGCGTCAGCCGCCTCCCGGGATTCCCGGTAGTGCTTGAGCAGTTTCTTCAGCTCGATCTTGGCCTTGTCATACTCGCCCTGCTGGAAGAAGGCCAGGGCGTAATCGAACTGGGCCGCCGGGGTGTCCTTCACGGCCCCGGAGGGACCGATCCACCCGGTCTGCGGAGACCACACCCAGGCGGCCTCAACGCACGCCACCCGCCCGAGGCTTAAGCCCACGATCGTCAGCCACACCATCCACCGTCGGGACATCATTGCTTCACGATAGCAAAACTTCCGACCAAAGTCAAAACGCCGCGAGAACCGAAAAACGTTTTTCGGTTTTTTCGTTTTTTGGTTTTTCGGTGCTAGCGGATGAGCGGCACGTACACGAACAGCCAGGGGATGGCCAGGCAGGTCGTCATGAGAAACAACGCCGTGGCCAGCCTCCGGTCCAGCCCGAAGAGCATGGTCAGCATCAGCGGCGAGATCGCCACCGGCATCGAGGTCTGGAGCAACACGATGAATCGCGGCAGCCCCTCAAGACGAGCCAGCGACACCAGCGCCCATCCGAGCAGCGGGCTGTAGCAGAACTTGATCGCGCTCATCGCCAGGCCGGGTCGTCTCCATGGCCCCAACGATTCGACGTGCAGGTGCGTCCCGACCATCGTGAGATAGATCGGGGTGTCGATGGGAATCAGCAGGCGGTTGATCGGTTCGCAGATGGCCGGACGAGGCATGTGGGCGAGGTTCAACACCACGCCCGTCAACAACCCCAGGAACGGATACAGGCGCAGCTCCTCCATCGGCTCGGCGCCGGCGG
>OBEQ013031145.1_pt1 | contig 12546 bp, 21 predicted proteins | sample 1670901 | NCBI WGS metagenome assembly OBEQ01 (sample SAMEA104232315, study PRJEB22302) | groundwater metagenome | biome: forest; feature: aquifer; material: groundwater | place: USA | collected 2011-08-07 | depth 5.4 m | reverse complement strand
TAATGCCGCTTCTTATGGTCGGACAACATATCCAAGGGAAACATGCAGAACTGCGAGGAGAACATGATTACCAAACAGACAGGAAAGCAGAAAAAGAAATAGAAGCGATTTTACTTCATTTAGAAAATCAGCAACAATTAATACTTCAGATTTTGCAAAAAATAGAGAAATTGGAAAAGCAGAAATAAATTTAATAACGTTAAAAAATAGGAACTAGGAAGATAAACCAAGATTTGGAGTTAGTTATACAGGTAAAAAGAGGTTTTTTGATTACTTGTTGTCGCCGACAAATTATTTGAAAAATCCCCTGCCATGCATTTATACACCGCTCGAACTTTAAAGAAGTATTTTGTGTGTGGAAGAAGATTCTTAACTGTGTAGCTTACTACACCACTTGAAGGGCCGTAATTAAATTGTACACCAAATCGCTCTTCTCCTTCTGTAAATCCATAGGCAATGTAATAATCAGTTACCCCACCAGCTAACGGTTTAATAAAAAGCGTTGTAGACGAACTATCTGCATCTATCTGAAAAAGCTCTGGTGTATGGTCTGGTTTTAAATCTGCACAAATAGGTGTTGGCGCACTGCCTCCTCCTTGTCCGCCAATAGCAGGAGCAGGTTTTGGTGTAGGAGTGGGTGTAGGTGTTGGCGTAGGCGTTGGGGTAGGAGTTGGTTGGCAGTCTTGCAAGTCTGGATTGCATGCTTGAGCCAGGGCACGTTCATGTGGTGTGCCAAAATGACCTAAAACGGCGAGTATCAGGCACAAAATAACTGGTAAAGCGAATAATTTCTTTCTATACATATGATAGTAATTGATATACTATGAGGCAGTTTGAGCAGGTTAGGATAGTATCATAGGGAATGAATAATGTCAATAGTTGAGGCTTAAAAAGGGGGTCAAACCTTGCTGACAAAGAACGTTTCTTTGCTTATCTACAACCTTCCCATCAGTTTATAGACAATAATTGCCAATGGTTCACGAAGAAAATAAACAGATAAAAATTTCTTCGGTATCCAACAAGGACTATCCATGGCTGGAGAAAGCGTGTGCTGCATGTGGAGCTTATCTGCTACCAAAGATGCTCTTACTTCGTGATACGGATCTGTAACAATAATCGCTGATTGTAAGTGGTTTTTTTGCATAATCTTTTGCGAATTGAATAGATTTTCGTAGGTTGATTTTGCTGTATTTTCAAGAAGAATATTTTTTGACGAAACATCATTGCTTTTAGCAATGCTATTCATTGTTTCTGCCTGATTTTCTCCACCTGAAAAAATAAGCCTTGCAGCGTACCCTTTTTTATACAGCGTTATGGCATGGTCTGTTCGAGCTTTTAAACAGGTTCCTATTTTGTCTCCAACTTTTGCTCTTGCTCCTAAAACAATAATCGCATCTGATTTTACGTTATTATCGTTATATACATTATTTGCTACATATATAAAAACTCCTGCATAAAGTAGAACAAAGAAAATAACGGGGGCGGTAACGTATAGAATCTTTTTCTTGAGGAAGTGCATGGAATAAATTATAACAAAGAAGTGAGAGTGGGGATTAGTTTTTACTATTATCCCAAGGGGACATTAATTGAAAGTAATTTCCATCTGGATCTGCTAAAGTTGCTATTTCCATTTCTTCTGCTTCTCCTGGATTATATGGTGCTTTTATAACTTTTGCTTTTGCCTCTTTTTTAATCCGTTCGAATTCTGTTTTAACTTCGTATGTTTCGAAGTTTAAAATAATTCTTTGTGGTTCTTTTGCCTTGCCTTTTACTTCTGAATGTTCACCAATGGTTAAATTAACATTTCCAACTTGCCAACCATACCAATTGCCATCGTTCCAGTCAGGTTTTTTATCAAAAACTTTTTCGTAAAACTCTGCAAGTTTTTTGGGGTCATGGGTTCCGATCATGATTGAACTTAAATTCAACATACAATTTAGTATAGCATACTTTTTTACTCTGCGTCTTTAGTCGTAAAGACGCCAATGCTCGCAAAATGGAAATTATCTTAAAGTTCATGGGAAAATTATATCAAAACAGGAGGTGTTTTGACTGATTGCATATTCTTTTAAACGTGGTATATTATGAGTGATGTTACTAGAAGTTAGAGGGCAACCAGATCCAGAACATATTCACGTAAAGCATGTAGGAACTGCACCAGCAGAACCAATGACTGAGGGGGAACTGAGAGAAGCACAAAAGCCAGATTTTCAAGGGACGGAAGTATTTGGTCCCGTTCTTGGAAGGTTTGTTTATGGTATACTTGGACGGTTTCTTTTGAATAGATATGTAAAAGATATCCAGCGGCAAAGTGGCGAAGGAGTTCCTGTTGCTAGAATTACAGTCTTTACTCCTCAAAATCATCAAGAAATTCCACCAACTGAAAACAATCCACAATAACTAACTAGAACTCCGTTTTATAGAAATGCATCTTTACTTAATACGCTGTAGAAAAGTAAATAACCGCAGAATTAAACGTCTCTAGAAGCTCCAAATCTTTTGAGAGCTTTTTCGTGGGCGCGTTGATGCTCAATCTCCCGATCGCGCGGTTCGGCATTCGTTGTTAATGAATTCAATAAATTCCGTGCAACCACCGAAGTTTCTTCGACAGCCAAATTAAACGCCGCTTCGTTTACTTGTGAAGGTTTTTGAAAGCCCGAGAGTTTTCTTACGAATTGAACCGAAGCTGCTTTTATTTCTTCATCAGTTGCAGGCGGGTCAAAATTAAAAAGGGTTTTAATATTTCGGCACATACTTTTTATTGATTGTCACACATTTATTTTGTTACAACAACTCCTGTGAAGAATCCATCACTGGGTCTATGAATTTCATCTACACGATGGCCTGATACTCTCATTATTTGTAATTCCCAAGGGTTATTTCCCTCTGCTTCTCTTCCTTTGCTAAGACCAGGTATAAAGCAATCGGCTTTTATATAAAGTTTTCCTCCACGTTTGAGTGGTCGAATCATTCCTGCAAACGTTTTTTGGTAAATAGCACGACTTTCTGCTTCACTTGCACCAGAGATATCTCCAGGTTTTGGCGTATAATGCGTTGCTGCTAATATATCGAGCATAATATCAAATGATTCATCAGGAAATGGGAGATCATGTGCATAAGCGTGAACAACCTGTTCATTATATGTTTTTATTGCAGCATCTAATGTTTCTGATGTATACAACCTTCCAAGTTGACGCATGATAGCATTTCGCTGTCCTGTTAAGAACAATTTGTCTTGTGCTCTAGGACTTATCGGTGTCACATCAAGCGGAAGTCCTCGTGCGATAATATCTATCTCAAGGCCGCCATATCCCGAACCGACATCAGCAACTTTTTTACCCTGTAATTCTTGAATAAACGCCGCTTCATTTTCAAATCCTAACATATGTGCGTGTTCGCGAAGCCCTCTTGCTGTTTGAGTACCTGGCTTTTTTTCTAGTCTTGCGAGAAGTTGATCAGCATCTGTGGAGGTTGGTTGAGGGGTTGGCGCATCATATCCTTGATCTTCAGGCATTTTTATATTCTATCACAACATTCATTTTATTGGCTCGTAGTAAAGTAAAATGTTGCCGTTTTTAAATTCTCGGGTTTTGAGGAGTTTTAATTTGAGCATGTCTTTCATATTGGCAAACATGGGTCTGCCCCCACCCGCATCGCCTTGCGAAGCATGGCGGGCAGGTTTTCCTAAAATAATCCCATGGATCTATGATCTACTTCATGGCAAAATATCCATCAAGGGAGATAAGGTTAAAAACAACAATTTTCCTCATGTTTAGCAATTATATCTATTTAATTAGATCTACCCGTTTTTGTAATCGGTTTGAGCTCAAGCTGTTGATCTGACATGTTGAAATTAACGTATTCAAAATGACGAAAAAAAGACTCAATTCCTAATAATGGAGGCTTGTGTTTGCGACTAAAATCAATTTCCGTGAAGAACTGATAATTCTCAATAAGAATTTTTACCTCATGGGTATAGGCGATAACTTCTTTGCCTCCAATTCCATAATGAATTCTTTTCTTGTTATTTTCTAGCTTAATCGCTAAAGAATCAAGTACTTCTGCAGGAAAAAGATTCCGAGTGGCTCCCGAATCAACGAATGGTGCAATCTTATATGGAAATAATTTGCCATTAACACTTAAGAATATTGGTATTTTAGGCTGATATATTATTCCCTCAAATCTGCCTGAAACAGGATTTATTACTATCTGAGGTTGGAATGCCACCTTGATTATTGACATAGAGGAGAAAACGCTTTATCGACAGGTGAAATATAAGTAATAGTAGCTTTTTCTATTTTTTTCTTTTTAAGTTCTTTTTCAACCTCCTTAATAGTTGTACCAGAGGCTAAAATGTTTAAGAACTTGCCAACATAAGCAACGTATTTGTCGCTATATTTTTTCAAAATTTTTACATCTTCTTTTTTCATTGTCATATTTTTAGATTTTATCTCCTATAGAAATAGATAAGTAATTATACACTATCGTGTCAAAAGAAAAATATCAAGAGGGAATAATAAATGCGTAAGAAGAATATCTCTTAAATTAATTAAGAGAAAATGTTAATTGATATTCACGCCATTTTGTCAATAGAACGTGAATTCAGTCCATAAAGTAGGCCAAATTCACGCCTTTTTGCCTGCAAAATATCCGTCTAAAGAAATTAAATTAAAAACAATTATCTTTCTCACAAAACTATTCTAGCATACATTTGTTTTGCTATAATTTTGGCAGTGGAATGTCTGCGGAGTATAACCATTGACAGGGATTTATCCATACAGTAAAATGTAGCTACATTGTATATACATGGGAGAAATAAGTTTGCCTAGTGTCTTAGAGTTTGACTGGGATGAAGGAAATAGTACGAAGAGTTGGGTAAAACACAGAGTATCAGCAAAAGAACAAGAGCAAGCATTTTTATACAAAGAAAGAATTCTCGTAGAGGACAAGAAGCATTCTTAGCTCGAAAGTCGATTTCTTTTGTATAGCAAAACAAAGAGAGGGCGAAGCTTAATTGTAGCGTTTACGATACGTACGGTAGACAAACAGCAAAAAATACGAACTATTTCAGCAAGACCAATGAATAGAAAGGAGGCGAAATTGTATGAAGAAACCATTAAAGTGGCCTGATTTTAAAAATGAAAAAAAAGTAGCAGAATGGTTAGACAAAACTGATTTTTCAGAATATTTTGAATCATCTGACTTCAAGAAGGTTAACTTTCCCAATTTGAAACCATCCAAACGATTACTTTCGATCAGAGTAGAAGAAACTCTTGTGGAAAAGGCAAAGCAGAAAGCTACCAAACTCCATATTCCTTATCAAACGCTCATGCGGCAAATTTTGCATAAGGGACTCGAGGCGATATAAAGTTATTGGAAAAAATTCCAAAATTCACGCCTTTTTGTCAATACCACGTGAATTTAGTGCACTTTACGTATAGAATTCACTCCTTTGCTAAGATTGAACGAAAACATTAACATAATAATTATGACTGAGTTTTCCAAGGGAATCGAACAGGGTCAATCTGATACTAAAGAAGCTTTAAAATCTATAAGAAGCGGTAAGGGTTTCGGTGACGATTACTCTTATAAGATCGCCAAGCCACTACTTTTCCTTAGTTTTATTGTTGGATTGACCTCTCTTCTTCTTTCCTGGTTATTTTTTCATTTTAATTTTTTCGTTGCAATTATAATTGGAGTGATAACAGGATATTTGTCGCTATTAGTTTTAGGTTTTGTAATTGCTGGACTTTTTAAATTTGCAAGTAGAAATGATAGATATAAAAGTTAGACGGCACAATTTACATCACCATCTTTTCTTTCTAAAAACAGACTTAGTCTTTTATTAAATATTCTTTGGGCTGAACTAGTTTTTCTTAAGAAAGAAGAGTAAATTAAGCTTAAATTTTGGAGGATTAGCCATTTGTTTAAGTTTAATTCCAACAGTTGAGGTAAGTAAATCTGGGACTTCTGGTAAATATTTCTCTAGGTTGGTATAAAAGCCTGTTGGATTATATACGCTATTACTAATATTGGGATCAGCAAATCGCTTATCTAATTCATCAATTGTTTCTTTGGCACCCTTTGCATCAATCGCGGTTGCTAACAAATTTAAATTAGTAATTTGTAAAGCACTCATTCGAGTGAATATATGCTGAAGAAAAAGATTATTGTATTGGGTGATTATATAACTTATTCTTTCAACATTTGAAAAAAAATTATTAATCTTTTCTACATCATCTTCATCTAAATCTCTGCTGAATAAATAAGAAAATTTTTTCCAATTGTTTTCCGGTAAAACTGTTACATCTGGAATTACTCTCACTGAGTTAAAAGAATCTTTTACTGTTTTTAAAGCTATATTTGCATTTCTAATATCATTAATGATAAGAGTTGCGATTTGTTGTTTACTTTCCTTCTTTTGACGTAAGTATAAGTATATTGCTCCTCCTATTGTAAGGATGGTTGCAAAACCTTCAAAATGTTTAGTGAAAAAATCCCAAAAACTGAGTAGAATTTGCATAAGAAAAACTGCCTTTTCAGGCAGCAAATACATTCTACACCTTTTGGGGGATTTTGACTAGAATTACTTTTCTTGAAGAACGCCGATTATATTTCCGGCGGGGTCTTTGAACCATGCAATACTTGGGCCTTTTGGCATCCGGGAGATGCCTTTTTTATCGGTTTTAATATACTCCTGTTTATAGTGTTCAAATTTTACGCCTTTTTTTAACAATTTATCTACTGCGTTATCGATATTTTCAACAATAAAATTTAAAACCGTAAAAGTTGCGGGTTTATGGCCGTTACCTTTTGGGTAAATCATTATTCGTCCGCCATTTGCCAAATGAAGGTATAAGATATGCATTTTGGTGTCTTCAGATACTTCTACACCAAGTGTTTTAGCGTAAAACTCTCTGGCTTTTTTTAAATCGTCTACGGAAAAAGAGGAAAATGCTTTTGCGTCTTTAAACATAATTTTATTATATCACTTATTTTTTGCTTTTGCTGGTTCATATTTTAATAGAACTACGCCGGTTTTAAATGGTTTGGATTCGAAGAGTTTTAAATCTGATTTTTTTACACCATCGAACAATCGTTTTCCAGCCCCAAGAATTACTGGATACAAAAGAATAGTGAGTTGGTCAACCAAACCATGTTCAATCAAAAATCTCACAAGCTGACCACTGCCCGCAACTAAAATATCCCCACCTTTTTGATCTTTTAATTTCTGAATTTCTTCCACGAAGTTTGAACTAATGATATGTGAGTTATTCCAATCTACTTTTTTGAGAGTCTCCGAAACTACATACTTTGGCATGGGGTTAAATTTATCTGCAAAACCGACTTCATCTTTTCTTCCTGGCCAGGCTTTGGCAAACCCTTCGTATGTAATTCGTCCCAAAAGTAATGCGTCCGATGCAAAGGTTTCATTGAGTTTAAACCTCATTTGCTCTTCACCCATATAGGGCATTGTCCAGCCCTCATATTTAAATCCTGATCCATCTGGCCCCGGCGCTTCGAAAACGCCATCTAAACTCATAAATTCGGTAACAATGAGTTTTTTCATTTTGCACTATCGTGGGCTTTTTGGAGTTTGGCAATGTCAATTTTTTTCATCTGAAGCATTGCTTGCATAACTGCTCCTGCTTTTTTGGGATCTTTGTCAGAAAGCATTTCTCCTAGTTGTTTTGGAACAATTTGCCAAGACAAACCAAACTTGTCTTTAAGCCAACCGCATTGTCCGGATTTTGGGTCTGCCGAGAGTTTTTTCCAATAATTGTCTACTTCTTTTTGTGTTTCGCAGTCAACGACAAATGATATTGCTTCGCTAAATTTAAATATCGGGCCGCCATTTAAGGCAACAAATTTTTGACCATTCAGTTTAAACTCCACAGTCATAGCAGAACCTTCTGGTCTTCCAGAAGCTTTTGCACTTGCTTTGTCGTAACGCGCAATATTTAAAATTTTTGAATTCTTAAATATCGACGTATAAAACTTTGCAGCTTCTTCTGCCTTGTTATCAAACCATAAAAATGGTGTAATTTTTTGCATACTTTCTTTTGTTATTATGAGCCGTAGGCGAAGAATCTTTTCTTAAACAAGAACGTAAGATCCTTCACTTTGTTCAGGATGACAATGCTTTAGCCAATTTATCCAGGCTCGAGTTCCAGCCCTCTTTCATTCCGCTTTTGAGCATTGCCTGGAATTGTTCTTCACTTTCAGGTTTTGGATAGGTAATGGTAAGTTTTGTTTTGCTGTCTTCCACATCTTCAAATGTTATAACCACTTCCATTTCGCTTGGGGAATTAGGATCTTGTCCAAAGTCTACTGGATTCATTTTGTTTCCATGTTCATCACAGAAGTAATCGGTTGTAACTATTTTTTCATTTGGAACAATTTCACGATAAATTCCTCCGCTGTACATAACTTTATCCCATTCAGAACCTTCGGGCCCCTTCATAGCAAAAATATATTTGCCTCCAACTTTTAAATCAACTTTAATTGATGGCGCACTAAATCCTTCTGGCCCCCACCATTTTTTTAACATCTGCGGATCTGTCCATGCTTTCCAGACTAACTCTCTTGGCGCGTCAAATATTCGTTCTATTACTACTCCTTTATCGCTTATCACTTGTTATCACCTCGCTTCATTGTTTTAAGAACTTTATCTAATCTATCAAACCGTTCGTCCCCACAAGCTACGGTATTTATTGATCCATATGTCGAGTTCTTTAAATGGTTTTTGTTGGAGTTCGTAAATTCGTTGTTGCGCATGTCGTTTTACTTCGACAATGCCTGCATCAGCAAGGACTTTGAGATGTTTGGAAACTTGGGGTTGGTTTAAATGGAGTCTGTCGACAATATCGTTAACAGGTCTTGGGCCATTTCGCAAAAGTTCGACAATGTGAAGGCGATGTGGTTCTGCAAGTGCGCTAAATGTTATCGGATTCATAAAACTAATATACCACCAAAGGTATATTCCTGTCAAGGTATATAAAGCGTGGCGAAATAGATCAAAAGTAGCTACGCGTTATTATTTTTGTTGACCAGAGGAGATGTTGACCATCCAGTGGACGCCGAATTTGTCTGTTAACATTCCAAATGTGTCTCCCCAGAATTGTTTTGCAAGTGGCATATCAACTTTTCCACCCGCGGCTAATCCATTAAAATATTTTGTCAAAAGTTCTTGATCACTCCCTGCAATACTCATGCTAATATTATCTCCTATATGTACTGGATGCTCTCTATTTCCATCGCTTGCCATAAAGGAAAGCGCATCGTTTTTTAGATCTGCATGAATTATTTTGTCTTTGTCCTCGGGCGATGTTGGCATTCCGGATTCTCCAAATGTTTGCATTGTAAGTGTTCCGCCTAAAATTGATTGATAAAATGTCATGGCCTCGCGGGTTTTGCCGTCAAAAGTAAGATAGGGGGTAAGCGTTGGCTTCATTGTTAGTTAATATATCAAAAAGGAGTGATATACGCAATAAGAACTTATTCGAATTAGGGATTAAAGATTGTGGCTGGACCTGGAATCGGCTTACAGCTTCCTGAATAGACGAAAATTCGCCAGTTCGGATCATTGGTCGCATCGCTACCAGTGAAATTTGTTGAGCTGGTTGTCGTGCGCGTTGACCAAGTTCCATTACTATTTTGTCTTTGGACTCGATAGGTAGAAGCTCCTACAACAGTGTTCCAGGAAAAAGAAACTATTCCGCCTCCTGTCGGATTAGTATCAGAATGACTTATGATTGTTGGCGCAGTGCAACTACTTGGTGTAGGCGTGGGAGTAGGAGTTGGGGTGGGTGTTGGAGTGGCTGATGGAGTTGCCGAAGAAACACTACTCAAAGCATCAATACGACCAAAGGTTGAACCGGCGAGGATACTTGCATTTGCGGTTTGGAAAATGCGATTTATTACACCCTGATTTCCCGTGTTATAGGGAGTTGTCCAGATGAGAGCTGCTTCTCCGGCTACATGTGGTGAGGCCATTGAGGTGCCACTAAATGATGCATAATTTCCAACATAGTCTGTGGACAAAATATTTACCCCTGGCGCTGACACGTCAACTCCCGGACCAAAGTTTGAGAAGCTTGCTTTAGTATCGTTTGAGTCAGAAGCAGCAACGCCTATTACATTGTTGCAGTTTGCAGGTGTTATTGCCCCATTTGCCCCATTATTGCCAGCCGCGGCAACAATAACCGTTCCCTGTGCCCATGCTTTATCAATAGCCGATTGCACCAGGGGATCACAAGAGCCTGTTGCTCCAAGGCTCATATTTATTATTTCAGCACGTCGTGCTCCGCAGGGATCGCTGTCACAACCTGCTGCCCATAAAATTCCATTGATAATCCAGCCAAAAGAGCCAGATCCGTTGTCGCCCAGAACCTTGACGTTAACAATGCTTGCTTGGCGTCCCACGCCAGCCACACCGATGGAGTTATTGGTGCTAGCAGCGGCAATTCCTGCTACATGGGTACCGTGGTTGCAAAAGTCATCAGCATCTGGGGCAGTGGTAAAGTTCTTTCTGTTTACCACTTTGCTGCGCACATCTGGGTGTCCTGGATTGCCATCGGGACTAATATAGGTTGAAGCGCTGTCATATACGCCGCAATCAAGTATCGCAATACGGGTGGCAGTAGAGCTTGTGGATATATCCCATGCACTAGGAGCATTAATTTTGTTCATGCCCCATTGCTGTCCAAACAGCGGATCATTGGGAATTGTGAGGGCATACATTATCTGGTCCGGTACCGCATACTCCACGGCTGGGTCGTTGCGAAAAACAGAAAGAGCCTGGGCAACCTCATTTTTAGGTACTTGTACCCGGCGGGTGTTTTGAAGATAGAGCTTTTCGACTTTTAATACGCTAGCCTTTTTGCTTACTTGATCTTGCTGATCTTGATTCACCTCTTTGCGAAACTTCACAAGAATGCTACCAGCTCGAGACGGTTTGCCTTTCTCAGGGTCAGGGATCTCTTTTATGACTATGGTTTGAAAATCGCGGTTACCCCGTTTTACTTTGATAACTTCAGTGTCGTCATCACTTGTTTGTGCAGACACAAGCTTCTGCAGGGAAAACAAACAAAAGGCACTCAGAAGAAAAAGGAATAAGCCAAAAAGCACAAAGCGCGATTTACTCATAGTAAAACTTTGCAGGTATAATCTCTAGTGTATCGATAAGTAATAAAAAATGTCAAGTTTTCTTTTCTACAGTTTCAAGAAATTCTCGAATTGTTTTTAAATATTTTTCTTTTTCGTTCCACATGGGAAAATGAGCGCTTTTTTCAAAAACTTCCATTTGGGAATTGGGTATGAGTTTTTGAAAATATGCGGTTGATTCAGGGGTTGCCTCATCGAATCTTCCACAAAGAAGAAGGGCTGGAACTTTTATTTGTGAAAGTTTTGGAATAAGGTCAAAATTTTTTAATGTTCCCGATGCTTTGAACTCAGCCGGTCCCCACATAAGATTGTAAATTTCGCTGTTGAATTTATGTTCTGCTTTGAGTACGCCAGTTGGAAATTCTCTCATTCTGTAAATAAAGCGATAATAAAATTCTGTGGAGGCTTTTTTATATTCCTCAGAATCTAAATCACCTTTTTCAAGTACTTTTTGCATCAATTTTGGCATTTCTTTGAGAAGTCTTTTTGCATCTTTTTCCCATTGAGGAGTACTAATGTATGGACTCGAAAATATGAGACTCACTAAGCCTTTGGGTTTAGTGAGCGCAAAGGCAGTTCCAAGTCCTGCTCCCCAGGAATGACCTAAGATATGATATTTGTTCAACTTAAGCGTCTTTATAATCGTTTGCAGTTCATCGACAAATCGTTCTACAGTCCACAAAGATTGATCAGACGGCCGGGCTGAATTGCCACATCCAAGCTGATCATAAAAAATGACTGGGCGATTCTTGGCCAATTCTTCAAGATTTTGTAGAGAATCATGAGGATATCCAGGTCCTCCATGCAGAACAAGAAGAGGCGTATCTTTTTTATTTCCAACGACTTCGTACCATACTTTTCCGCCTTTAACATCGATAAATCCTTCTTGTCTTTTCATGGGGGTATTATAGCAGAAGAATGGTGAAGTAGTGGGCAAACGCTTATAAAAATTCCTAATAATTTATGAGGGAGTTACATTTTCGAGGGGTGAAGCATACCTACTCTATTTCCTTCTGTATCTTTAAATGCAACATATTGTCCAATTCCTGGAATTTCCATCGGTTTTCCTAAAATTTTTCCTCCTGCTTTTTTTACCTGTTCCATACTTGTTTTTAGATTGTCTACGGAAATAACAACCGAAGGATATTGAAAACCTTCTTTATTTTTATATTCAAAAAAGCCGCCATTGATAGCGCCTGGCTTTTTCGGTCCCTTTTCATCTGATTCGGTTGTACCTGCCAGGACATAATTTCCCATTTCAGCACCCATTTGTTGCATATTCCAACCAAATGCCGATGAGTAAAACTTCGCAACTCGTTTTTTGTCCTTGGCTGGCATTTCAAAATGTACAACCGGATTCATTTTCATAGTTTTATTATT
>OBEQ011105190.1_pt1 | contig 12547 bp, 10 predicted proteins | sample 1670901 | NCBI WGS metagenome assembly OBEQ01 (sample SAMEA104232315, study PRJEB22302) | groundwater metagenome | biome: forest; feature: aquifer; material: groundwater | place: USA | collected 2011-08-07 | depth 5.4 m | reverse complement strand
TTGCTATCTAGCAAGCCGCCGGTATAACCCGGAAAACTTTAGCGGCTTGCTATAAGGCGGGAACAAAACAAATAGGGGAACTATTGTTAAAAATACTATTTAGTGGGGGATCTGAGATTGTCGCCTGCAAGGCGACAAGTCAAAATGACTTGTCATTTTGCAGATTCGAACTCAGGTCTCCAGCTTTTTTTGAGCATTCTCGGGTTTTCTTTCCCGGAGGCTTTCTTTTCTGAAAAGAAAGGCTCTCCCAAAGCTGGAAGCATAGCCAGGCTAGCCCAATCCCCCTTTAGGATAAGATTTGTAGTTTGTATAAACTATAAATGTTTAGATTCAGATGTTTCAAAAGCCTTTCCAATCACTTTTAACATTTCAGGCGTGCATGGCTCCAATTTTTCTCCTTTTTCAATCCACTTAAACTCACTATGCTCCAATGCACTGAGCTGTATTTTCTCGCTGTTTTTACAATTCACTAGAAAATCTATTTCAATGCAGAACTTCTCGCTGCTTGCACTTTGTTGAAATTTAATCGGAAGGTAACTCCACACGTTGAAAGGCCGTAGGTTTCCAACTTTTAGCCCAGTTTCCTCCATAAATTCCCTTTTCAACGCAGCGCAGGGATCTTCGCCCCAAACTACTTTTCCGCCTGGAATTTCCCAAACTCCTGGCAGAAACTTTTTGTCAAGCGTCCGCTTAAGCACAAGCAGCTTACCATCTTTGAACAACGCGCCGCCAACAAGGGGGATAAATTGCTTTTCCATGCAAAATCTTGCGCTGGCAATGAATAAAAACTTCCCCCTGCCAAATTATTTCAATTAACCAGTGCCTTGATAGTGTAGTGGCCTAGCATTCAAGATTGTCACTCTTGCGACCCGGGTTCAAATGCCATGCCTTTCTTTTTAGAAAAAAGAAAGGCCAGGCGTGGCCAAAGAAAAATGGCGTGAAAATCCCGGTCAAGGCGCTTTTAATTTTCATGTGGTAAACGGATAATATATTTCGGTTTAGCTATAGTGGATTAAACGCTTGAAAAACTCTACAAGTTGGTTTAAGTATTGTATTATAGTTGTATTTGCATTTGAGTTTTCAGGCGCCTGTATTTTAGGTTGGCTCTCGTTTTTTTCAATGTAGCGGTGTAAACTTTGATTTGTAGTATTTGGCGGTACAACGGATACTAGAATTGCCGAGGTTTTTGTTAATCCGCCGCTGGTTATGTTTATAAGAACTTTGTAGTTATCTATAGGCGTAGATGCATACGCAGCGATATGCAGCGTTGAGGAGAAGTTAAACGCTCCTCGATATTTGTCAAGCTGACATGCAATAGCTGTACGGCACCAGACCGCGAGAGTTGCGTTTGATATAGGCCCAAATAGCTGTGTTGCATTTACCACTATACTCCGTGCGCTTCCCTGTTCAATTGATAGGGGCGGCACCACGAATAAAGAGAAGTCAAAAGAAGATTCATTCAACTCTAAAAATTGTGAAACTCGCCGCTTCCCGGTGCTGGTGTTTTTTGTAATTATAACCCTATCCCTAAGATCCTGCTTAACCGTGTAGAACTCTTCTTGTAGAGTGTTTCCGCTGAAAATTAATTTAGTATAGCCGCTTTCTTCCAAATTTATAGCAGACCACGGTTCTAATGGTTCTGCATTATAGCAGCAATTTCCGCCTGTTCCTACTACTAGGTAAACTGGGAAGTGAGTTTCTTTCTCGCCAGTTTCATAAACTACGTTATATGTGTCTTGGTTATTTTCAACGTCTGGATCTGCAAGTGGATATGTTCGTTCATATTTATGCTCATGTGCTTGAATTACAAGGTCAATGCCGTGTTTTCTAAAAACTGGTTCAAATATCTGCCGTAATCTTTTTGTATGGGATATTGGGTTGCCTGAAGCACTCGCGTATAAGTTAAAGTGTACAACTATCACTTTCCAAACTATATTCCGCGGCATTGAAGCTAAGTCTCGTTCAAGCCAATTTTTTACATCTTCCCACTGATCTTCAAAACTGTAATCATCCGGCTCCTCGCCTAAGTCGAGAAAAGAAAAATGTGCGTTTCCATAGTTAATTGAATAGGCCCGTTCGTTGAGATAGGGATAAGCGGCGTTTCCTGGCAAGGTAAAGCGGTTTATAAATGTAAATAAGTTTTTACTACGCGGGCCAAAAAAGTCGTATTCATGGTTTCCAACTGCTGCCATTACAATTGTTTTGGAGGCTAGAGGTTGTATATGGTTAAAGAACACATCTACTTTACTTTCATTTTTGGTATAAGCTAAGTCGCCATCTATGATAGCTAAGTCTGGGTTGATTGACTCTGCTGCATTTGGAACATTTATTGCCCAGTATCCCTGGTCGCCCCATACCACTACGGTGAAGTTGTTGTTTGAACCAACTACTGGCGCCGTTTTGAATGAATATGCTGCGCTCCAGTTAATGCCATCTCCCACGCGGTAATAATACCTAGTTGCAGGTGAAAGCGAGAGCGTTGCAGTATGCATATACCCTCCATATCCTTCGTATTGGTATTGCTTCCCGTGTACGGTAAAGTTCAGGTTGTCACTTGTCCCATACTGCACTAACGTGTCCGTAGCCACTGGCGTTTGCCACGTTACACTAATAGACGTAGAGGGATCGGAAGTTGTTGAGAGGTGTATTTGGCTTGGTGGCTCAACGGCTAAAGCTGGCACTACAAGCAGTAATACTACTAAAAGGTATAGTTTCATGTGTGATTATAAATCACAGCAGGATAAAAAGCGTTGCTTAGTCACAGTGAGGTGCGAGTGGGTGAATTGTAAGTTTATAGCAAGGTGCAGAAATAATGCGAAAATTGCTGCTTCTTGCTAGATAGCAAACCGCTAAAGTAATCCGACGAAATAGCAGCGGTTTGCTATATAATAACCTGGTTTTAGTTAGCCTATTGTATGTCTGAATATGCTGGTTTGAGTGACGGGGAAGCTAGGGGCCTTCAGCATAAGTTTGGCAAGAATGAGTTTCGAAAAGAGCGCGGCCATGTTTTTGAGCTGTTGTATTCGAATTTTGTAAATCCGCTTTCTCTGCTTTTAGTTTTAGTTGCCATTGTTAGTTACGTGTTGGGCGAGCAAATCAGTTCGTTTATCATTTTTGCTTTAATTTTGCTCAACGGGATACTGGGGTTTTACCAAGAGTATAAATCCGAACAAGCTAGTGAAAAGCTAATAAAGCAAATTACTTTTTTTGCAAAGGTTAAGCGCAGCGGCGTGTGGAAGTCAATTGCAGTTTCTGAACTTGTACCTGGCGACGTAGTGAGAGTAGAGATTGGCGACCGCGTGCCTGCTGATCTAAAGTTATTTTCAGCTGAAGATTTACTTGTAGACGAGTCGGTTATAACTGGCGAATCCTATCCGTTGAGAAAAGAAGTTTCCAAAGACGAACGGCTTGGCATTGCGTACATGGGTACGATTGTTTCAGCAGGAGCTGGCGAAGGGATTGTAACGGCTATTTCAATCAACACTGCGTTTGGCAAAACAGCTGCGCTTATTGCTGAAACTCAGGCAGTGAGCTCTTTTGACATTCACATTCGTAAAATGAGCAAGACGCTTGTAAAAATAGTGCTTGCCAGTGTGCTTGTAATTTTTATAATCAATGCTATTCTTGGCAAGAGCGTAATTGCTTCGCTGTTATTTGCAGTTGCCTTAGCCGTTGGGCTTGTGCCTGAAGCGCTGTCTGTAATTTTAACCATTACGCTGTCAAGAGGGGCGTTGGCACTTAACAAGCATGGAGTCATTGTTAAACGGTTGTCGGCAATTGAAGACCTTGGAAACGTTGACATATTATGTACCGATAAAACTGGCACGCTAACTGAGAATAACGTGGTTGTAAACAGTGTTTTGAATATAAGTGGAAAGCAGGATGAAACGGTGTTTGAATATGCTGCGGTTTGCATGGCTGATCCGACTCATTCTAATCCAATTGATACTGCAATTGCGTCGAGGTTAAGCGCGGATAAGAAACTGCAAAAAAAGGTTGATGGCTACAAGAAAATTTCCGTGCTGGAGTTTGACTACGACCGGAGAAGAATGAGCGTGTTAGTTCAAATTCCTTCGTCACATACTTCGGCTTTAAGTACTTCTGCTTCGCGCACTTTGTCTTCGAGCATTTCGGCTTCGCATTTACTAGTTACAAAAGGCTCTCCCGAATCGATAATTGAAATTTCTGACCTAACGCCGTCGCAGAAGGAAAGCGCAACAAAAGTTTACCACCAGCTGGGTGAAGAGGGTTACCGCGCTATTGCAGTTGCAGTTAAAGAAGTGAAAGGAACGAAGTCCACTATTTCTGTTGAAGATGAACGCGGGTTAAAGTTTCTAGGTTTCATAACTTTCTTTGACCCGCCTAAAAAATCAGTTAAAGAAGTTTTGCACCTTGCAAAGAGGCTTAATTTGTTCATAAAGCTAATGAGCGGCGACAGCCCGGCAATTGCAATACATACTGCTCGCGCAGTTGGGTTTGAATTCACAGACGCGCAAGTAATGACTGGATTAGAATTAGAGCAACTGATTAAATTCAAGGAACGGGTCAAAGAGCAAAAGTTGAAGGACAAAATAGAAAGTACAGTTATATTTGCCCGCGTTTCGCCAGAGCAAAAGCATTTCCTTATTAAAAAACTTCGAGACTATGGCCATTCAGTTGCATTTCTTGGCGATGGAGTTAACGATGCCCCAGCTATAAAAGAAGCTGATGTTGGCATATCAGTTAACAATGGCTCTGACATTACAAAAGAAGCTGCGGATATAATTTTGCTGAACAAGAGTTTAACTGCGATTATCCAAGGGGTAAGCGGAGGCAGGAAGATTTTTACCAACGTTGTAAAATACATGGTAAATACCCTAGCTGGCAACTTCGGCGACTTGTACACAATTGGCGTAGCTTCTGCGTTCATGCCATTTATTCCCCTTACGCCAGTGCAACTTCTGCTGGCGAATTTCTTAACCGACGCTCCAATGGTTTCAATTTCAACTGACAACGTTGACGACGAAGAGCTTGTAAAGCCAAAGAAGTGGGACGTTTGGGGAATATTGAAAATAGGTGCAATTTTTGGCGTTATCAGCACCCTGTTCGATGTGCTTGTTATTTTGTATTTCATAAATGCAGGCGCTTCTATTTTCCGCACTGCTCTTTTCCTCGAGGTTATATTTTCAGAAATAATAATTATATCTTCGCTGCGCAGCAACAAACCCTTCTTCAAAGCCGAGCCACTTAGCATTCCGCTCATCGCTTCTATTTTGTTCACAGTGATAGTGGGATTTTTGCTCGTATACTCACCGTATGGAAGTTACTTTGGCTTTACTCCTCTAAGTTGGAATGAACTTTCGGTGATATTAGTAATTGTTGCAGGTTATTTTGTTGCAACTGAAATCGTGAAAAACATCTATGCAAAGATTCTGGCCAAGAGTGCAGTTGTTGATGAAAAAGCCCTGGCACTAGTAAGAAAAAAGATTGTGGCTGATTTACGTTGAAGTAATACTGCTGCTATAGCAAACTGCAGAAGTAATCCGACTAAATTGCTGCTGTTGCAAAATGCTAAGAGCATTTTGACTTGCATTTTGCAAGTCATTTTGCGAAGCAAAATGCAATTTGCTATCTAGCAAGCCGCCAGATAATTCGGAAGACTTGCGCGGCTTGCTATAGAATAACTCAACGTATATATAGCGCATTGAGATAATCTATTTAAAATATTTAGGAGGGGTTTGTAAAAATGAATATGAATATGTGTAACACTTGTAGTGGAGTATCTGGTTTACTGGTGCTTCTAGGCGGTTTGTCGCTTCTTGGCTTTGGATTGGGCTATTTAGAAGGTTCAATGGGCCACGTAGCTTCGGGAGTGTTCTTTTCACTCTATGGATTAGCAGTATTAGCGCACGCTGGCGGAATGTGTCCAAACTGCAAAGTGCCATCAAGAGGCAGGTAATTTAGCTTTTTAGCTATTACTGTGAAACCGCCTTAATCGGCGGTTATTCTTTCTTTTCTTTTGTCTTATTGTTTTTCCAGTCTATTCTCTTATTATTTTTTTCCGTTCTCTTATTATATAGATTTTAAAATGACTCTACTTCTTTCTAACTGTAAAATCTATACCTACCGCGGCATGCCTGCAGGAGATATTCTAATTTCTGATGAAGGCAAAATTTCTGCCATTGGCAATAATTTAACCGCGGATAAAACAATTAATCTAAATGGAAAACTAATTTTGCCTGGCTTAATTGACCCGCACGTCCACCTGCGCGATCCAGGAGCCACGCATAAAGAAGATTTCTACACTGGTACGAGCGCAGCGCTTGCCGGCGGCGTGACAACTATACTTGACATGCCTAACAACTCTCCTTCTGTAGTTTCCCAGCGTGAAATAGATGAAAAGCAAGCCATTGCAGCACAAAAAGCAGTTTGTGATTACGGTTTTTACATCGGTGTAACTTCTGCAAATGCCCACGAAGCTCAGGAGTCAAGCGCGGTGGCAATGAAATTATATTTAGGTGCAACAACTGGAAACTTGCTGGTTGAAGATAATGCCGCTTTAGAAGAAATTTTTTCCACTTATAAGAAAGTAATTTCGGTTCATGCAGAAGATAATCAGTGTATGGCTCAATATGGCCAAAAGGTAGAGCACATCGCGCAAAACCACAATGAACTCCGGCCGCCACAATGTGCTGAAATTGCTTTGCAGAAGGCAATTACTATGGCTGAAAAATATACTGCTAAATTACACGTTGCCCATTTGTCAACCGCCAGCGAAATTGAACTTATTAAGAAAGCCAAGCAGCGCGGGTTGAAAATTTCATGCGAAGTTACGCCGCATCACTTATTCTTAACTGATGAAGCTACTGTTGCGTTGGGTAATTTCGCAAAAGTTAACCCTCCCCTGCGAAGCGAAGCTGACCAACAAGCATTATGGCAGAATCTTGGTGTAATGGATTGCATTGCAACTGACCATGCGCCCCATACGGTGGAAGAAAAGCAAATGCCTTACGACTCTGCACCAAGCGGCTTGCCTGGATTGGAAACCACTTTGCCATTGCTTCTCGATGCTTACAACAATAAAAGAATAAGTTTAGAAACTATTGTGCGCTTAACTTCTTTTGGCCCAGCGCAAGTATTTGGTATTAATGGCAAGGGAAAGATAGAAGTTGGCGCGGATGCAGATTTTGTTGTTGTGGACCTGCAAAAGGAAAATAAATTAGTGGGTGAAAAGTTAAAGACAAAATGCAAGTGGACTCCATTCGAAGGTAAACTGTGCCGCGGTGCAGTTGTACAAACTTTTCTGCGTGGAAAAGAAGCTTTTGACGGAGAAAACATTTTACTAAAAGGCGGGGAAGGAAAGCATGTCACTTACGGCTAACAAAGTTTTTGGAATTAATTTTGCACCGGCGATTTTCAACGCCAGCGGAGCATGGTGCGCAGCTGAAAGCGAATTGCACCAGTTAGGAAAAAGCAAGAGCGGAGCGATTGCTATAAAATCAACTACGTTGCAACCGCGCACTGGCAATGCAAAGCCCCGCTTTTTTTCTGATGATTTAGGCACCTTGAATTCAATGGGCTTACCGAACCTCGGGCCTGAAAAATATGTGGAGATAATTGCAGATTTAAGGCAGTACAGAAAACCAATTATTGCCAGTATCGCGGGAATGGAGCCAGCTCATTTTCTTCGAATTGCTGAACAGTACTTGCGTGCTGGTGTCGATGCAGTGGAAGTTAATTTATCCTGCCCTAATTTAGCAGGCAAGCCCCAAATAGCATTTGACTTCACTACAAGCAAGGAAATTTTACGCGACGTAAAACAACTTGCTGGCGCAACTCCGGTTGGCGTAAAGCTGCCTCCTTACCCTGACCCCATTTTCAACAAACAAATGGCTGAAATTGTAAAAGAATTGAATATTGACTTTCTCACTTGCATTAACAGCTTGCCGCACTGCTCTTTTATAGATGCGAAAAAAGAAGAATTTGTAATAAAGAACAAGTTCGGTGGGTTGGGTGGCGCGTATATCAAACCAATTGCTCTTGGACAAATTCATAGGTTTTACGAATTGCTTGAAGGAAAAATTCCAATCATCGGTTGCGGTGGGATTACAAACGGCAGCGACATTGTAGAACATTTCCTTGCTGGAGCAAGTGTGGTGCAAGTTGCCAGCCAGTTGATGAAAGAAGGGCCGCAAGTGTTCGAGCGGCTAGAGGGAGAATTTAGAGCTGAACTGGAAAAGAAAAACTGCGCTGCTGGAGATTTAACTGGTCGTGCAAAGCCGCGTGAAAACCAGAAAGAAGGAATATTAGACTATTAAGGTAAAAATTAAAGTGATAAAATGACTTTCAACCAATCCCAATTTAACGATTTCATCATTTCCAGCGGAGCGGTTGGATTCTTCAATGAACCAATTAAACTTAGCTCAGGAAGAATGTCGAACTGGTATGTTAACCTGCGTAAAATTTCCTACGATGTTTTTCTCCTTGACAAGATGGCGGATTTTGTGATTGAATTTGTTTCTGATTTGCAGTTGAAGCAGGACTGCTTTTACGGCGTGCCTGAAGGTGCAACAAAATTAGGGATAATAGCCCAGTTCAAATTCGCTAAAATGCAAGCGAATTACGGTGCCGGAAAATATTGTTTGCCAATGGGCCGCGGAAAGCTAAAGGAACATGGTGCTCCTGAAGATCGGGTTTTTGAAGGTAAGCCACGTGGAAGAACAATAGTAATAGAAGACGTTACTACTACTGGAGATTCCCTACTTAGGGTTATAGACCAACTTCGCACTGAAAAAGTTGAGATAATCGCCGCAATTGGCGTTGTCAACCGCAACGAGAAAAGAGACGATGGCAAAACAGTTGCACAGGCCGTGCAAGAAAAGGGTTTGAATTATTATCAAATGGCCAATGCGGTTGAATTGCTTCCCCTTGCGTTCCGCAAATTGCAGCCTGGAGAAGAAGCTGCGCGGTTAGTTGAAAATTACTTCGCAACTTACGGAGCGGAAAAAATAAACTTAGCGTAAATTGGTGTAAACAAATGTCGATCATAAAAAGAGACAAGAGCATTGAAATCGCCTGCGACGTGAGCCTTGACAAGTTTGAAAAACTAGTGCAGGAAACTACTGATATTGAAGCAGTAGGCGCTTACAAGATTGGCTTTTATCTTGGTTTAGGTTGGAGTTTACCCGAAGTTGTAAAAGTTGCACGGCAATACACTGACAAACCGTTGATCTATGACCATCAAAAAGCTTCTACTGACATTCCTGAAACTGGAAAGAAATTCGCAGAGATTTGCAAATCCTCCGGAATAGACGCAGTGATTTTGCTTCCGCAATCTGGACCTGAAACGGAAAAAAGTTGGATTAAAGCTTGCCAAGATGAAAGTTTGCAAGTAATTGTAGGTGGTTTAATGACTCACAAAAATTACGTTGCAAGCCAAGGTGGCTTCATCACTGACGAAGCAGTGCCGCGCATTTACGAAATAGCTGCCGATTTAGGAGTAAAGGAATTTGTAGTTCCTGGAAATAAACCAGAAGAAATAAGAAAAATAAAAAATATACTGGAGAAAAAAGGAATTAACGAGCCCATTTTTCACTCGCCTGGTTTAGTTGCACAAGGTGGAAAAATAACTGAAGCTGCACAAGCAGCTGGCAAATATTGGCATGCAATAGTAGGCCGAGGAATATACGAATCACAAGATTTCAAAAAAGCCACACTTGAATACGCGTCGCAACTTTAACCCAATTGCCCAGCCGTGTTTTTAACAAAATTACCTTGCAGCATTTATAATTTGTTCAAAACTCAATTCAGCCCTTTGGCCTTCGCCTTCAATTGCACAAATACTGCGCTGCTTATTACATGCTGCTGTAAGTGATTTAGTTCCAGCAGCCGTACTAACTCGGCAACTATAGCTCTTTAACGTAGGAGTTGCATCCTCGTTGCAAGTGCAGCTGAACACCGCCCACGCGTTGCTTCCAGCTGTTTTTTTCACTTGCTGCAAACAAGCCGCTTCAACGAATTGCAAATTCAACACATTCCAATAATCTTCGGTAGTGGCATTTGCCGGTAAGGAAGCCAACGCGGATTCAACTGTTTCCTGCACTTGAGTTCCGCCTGCAGGATGCCCCGCTAAACGCGGTGCTAAATCAATAACCCCAAAACCAGCTGCGGCTACTAGAACTACAGCTGCCAGCGCTATTAAAATTATAAGAAATTTATTCATACAGTTAGATACGCCTTGGCGATTTAATAAACTAATCTGGAAAATTCCATACAACTATAGCTATTCTGTTTTGCTTTTCCCTCGGCCTTTTTATTCTCCGGTTTCATTCACTTTAGCATGGCTTTAATCCAACTTATTTCACTTGCAATGGACGTTGCAATAGTCGTACTGATCCTTATATTCCTCTACTTGTTGTTTGAACGTTTCATCAAAGCACAGTTAATACAAGGGCCTAACCAAAGACAAAACGCGCGGTTCCAAAGCCCACAAGACGAAACTATGGAAACAATTGAGGAAGAAAAAGCCCTTCAAGTTTCACTTCTCGAAGACGAAAACAAAAAGCTTCTCGCAGGGATGAAAAAAGTCCGAACTGACTATGCAAAAGGCCGCGCAACAGTAACAAATTATCGTAGAATAATGGCCGAAAACAAAGAAAAAATAGAGGACAATAAAGTCAGAATAAAAGCACTATCGAAGTAACGCTTAAAAATACTCCAAAACACCTCTAAAATGGCGATAAAAACGTGCTAAAAAATGTGCCACAACCTTTAAATAGAATTTAAAAGCTAAATACTACGGTATTTCGCAGCTTTAATCGCTGCGCTTTTTTGCATTTTGCAAAGCAAAATGACTTCGCAAAATGCAAGTCAAAATGCTTAGAGCATTTTGCGAATTCTACGACAATGCCTTGACAAAACCATGTCTTGGGGTAGATGCGTCCGTAGGTAATTTTAGACACTAGCTTGTCGTATCCATCTCTCTCATTCATTTATGCGAGGACGGATACCGTAAACTAAATAATGTCTGCATTTGCCTAAGGCAAATGTCTTTCCAAATGCAGAGTCAAATGCCGTGAGGCATTTGTAAATGCGCTAGTGAATGACCATTATGGAAATTCAAGTAAAACACGCCCAGAGTTTTGCATCAAAATTGCAAGCCCGTGTTTTGAATTTGACGTAGGAGTAGATCCAAGGCGATTTAGAAATAAGTGTCAACCAGCCCAGTTTCTTTAAATAATTAGCGATCAGTACGAGGCACTCGCAAGAGTGTCTCGCAATACCAGTTGATCCTGCTGGAGGACACCGCTATCGGATTGCGATTAAGCCATGCAAGTTCAAAGGTTAGACTTCTAACCTTAGCGAACGGCTGAGTAACACGTAGTCAACTTACCCTAGAGAGTGGAATAACGACGCGAAAGTGTCGATAATGCTACATAGTTCTCTTCACCTGGAATAGAGAAGAGAATTAAACGGGCCACGAATTGGAGTGGTTCCGCTCTAGGATGGGACTGCGGCTGATTAGGCTGTTGGAGGTGTAATAGACCCCCAAACCTATAATCAGTAGGGGCTATGGGAGTAGTAGCCTCCAGATGGGCACTGAGACAAGGGCCCAAGCCCTCCGGGGTGCAGCAGGCGCGAAAATTCCGCAATGCACGAACCTCTTTTTCTTTAGGAAAGAAAAAGACCTTCACGAGAAAAAGAAAAGCTTCAACGCTCTTTCTTTTAGTCGAGGTTTTCTTTCTACCAGAAAGAAAAAGTCGGTGCAAAAGTGTGACGGGGGCAGTCCGAGTGATTTCCGAAAGGGAATCTTTTGCTCAGCTTGAATAGCTGGGAGAATAAGTGGTGGGTAAATCCTGTGCCAGCCGCCAGCGACAATAATTCACGGAGTTGTTGCCGGTAAGCGGTAATACAGGTAGCACGAGTGGTGTCCACGAATATTGAGTCTAAAGCGCCCGTAGCCGGCTTGGTAAATCTTCTGTCAAATCTCTCAGCTTAACTGAGAGGCGCGCAGGAGACACTGCCTCGCTTGGGAGTGGAGGAGGTTTGAGGTACTGCAGGGGGAACGGTAAAATGTTGTAATCCTTGCAGGACCACCAGTGGCGAAAGCGTCAAACCAAGACACGTCCGACGGTGAGGGGCGAAGGCTAGGGGAGCAAACCGGATTAGATCGAACTTTTTCTTTTGGGAAAAGAAAAACTTCGATGAAAAAGAAAAGACTAGGTCTTTCTTTTAATGAAAGTTCTGCATTTGACAAAGTCAAATGACTCACAAATGCAGAGTCAAATGCCAAGGGGCATTTGTGATTTCTTTCTTCAGAAAGAAAAATTTCCTGAAAACCCGGGTAGTCCTATTGCAGTAAATGATGCAGACTTGGCGTTGCACTCGCTTCGAGCAAGTGCAGTGTCGTAGGGAAGCCGTTTAGTCTGCCACTTGGGGAGTACGGTCGCAAGATTGAAACAAACTTTTCTTTCTTAAAAAGAAAGAAAACTTTGATGAAAAGAAAGAAGAAAAGTTTTGCAAAAAACTTAAAGGAATTGGCGGGGGAGCACCACAAGCCGTGGATGCT
>OBEQ011816382.1_pt1 | contig 12548 bp, 8 predicted proteins | sample 1670901 | NCBI WGS metagenome assembly OBEQ01 (sample SAMEA104232315, study PRJEB22302) | groundwater metagenome | biome: forest; feature: aquifer; material: groundwater | place: USA | collected 2011-08-07 | depth 5.4 m | reverse complement strand
CATTCCCCATATCGGTTTACGCGTACGTCTCGATAGCAGCAATGTGGGTTTGTTTCACAAAGCCGGTGGTGAAGAGTCAAAGTTTGGCTTACCTATGATGGATGTTTTTGAAGTTTGCGAAATACTCAAAGAAAGAAAATGTGAACATTATCTGACGTCGTTACATTTTCATTTGGGAACACAAATATCTCAGTTACTCCACGTTCAACAAAGTGCTGTTGAATGTTGTCATCTATTGACGGAAATTAGTAAATTAGGCTTTGCAATTACAACCATTGACGTCGGTGGCGGCATAGCGATTGATTATGAAGGTAGCCATAGCAGTCACCAGCATTCGCGAGATTACGATATTCAACAATATGCGGACGCTATAGTGAGTCAGCTCACCGCCACCTGCCGAGCCCATGGCCTGCCACAACCGCAAATTCTTACCGAGTCGGGACGTTATCTGGCGTCACATCACGCGGTCTTCATAGCCGATATCATTCACGCTGAGCGCCCCAGTGACGAAAGCATCACACAACTTAAAGTGAGCTATTCTGTGGCAAGTACGGAGATGTGGCGCATATTCATGAATGCAGAAAATGTCACGCGGGCAGAAACCTTCAATCAAGCCACCATGGCACTGCATAAAACCAAAGAATATTTTCGACGCGGAAAAATAAATCTAGTCGAGCGGGTAGGCGTAGAAAAGGTTTACTTAAAAATTTGTCATTATCTGGAAAAAGAGATAGGCGGCACAGCCTTTATTAACGAGATTGGCAAAGAATTAAAAACTAAATGTTACGTCAATTTCTCTTTGTTTCAAATGTTGATGGATCACTGGGGGATAAAACAAATATTTCCTATATTACCTTTAACCCATTTAACTGAACCGATCGGCGACCGCATAGGGATTTATGACATCACTTGTGACTCTGATGGCGTGATAGGTAGCTTTTGTCATGCCGACTCTTTTGAGGGCTCATTACCAGTCCCGTTTTATAATGCATCCGCCCCCTATTTGCTGGGCTTTTTTCTTATGGGAGCCTATCAAGAAACCCTGGCTGGGCTGCATAACCTGCTGGCCAAGCCCGATGTTGTAGACGTAGATATGGATAATGATGGGCAATATTTTATCTCTAGCGTGACCAAGGGCGTCACCGTTTCAGAAGTTCTCGGGGTCATGCACTTTAACGGCGGTGAAGCAGGCGTGAGGCCTATGGCGGACGATGCTGAAGAGCACTTGAACCACGATGAATTTCTCCGTGTGCAACATCTACTGCAATCTATGATGAACGGCGGGACCTACTTCGACCGGATGTAGGTTAGGTTGAGGAACTGCAAAAAATTAACTCAATACTTTACCTTTTCTGCCAAAAAATTTTCCTCCGGAAAGACATAGGTGCCAAATACCTTGTCCCACAAGGTAATCATTAAGCCATAATTCTTATTCAAGTCGGCGTGATGATAGAGATGATAAGAACCCCAGGCAAAATAACGCGTGATGTTTCCTGTTAGGCGTCCGTTGTGATCCAACACTCCCTCGCTTAAGTACACTTCATAAAAATAATGGAAAATCAGTAGTGGTATTCCATACTCTGGCCAGATAAAGGTAATGACTACTATCGGTAGTGTTAACGCCATAATGACATCGAGTGAAGTTAAGAGATCGCCCAGCCAAAAGAAATACTGTCCTAACGCTGGCTTTCTTACCGGCTGTACCTTGAAATAGGGTATGCGGTGATGTGCAACATGGACTAACCACAGAGGGTTTTTATGCGAATGAATATGCGCACAGCGATGTATCCAATAGCTGCAAAAAGTCCACAGGAGAAAACATAATAAAACGGATACTGTGTAATGCAGAAAAAAGTCTATCGACATGTTTTATCTCAAGCGTGTATCTCGAAAAAACCAATAAATATTTTAGCTAAGTATATCGTTAAAGAATGCTTTCTACTCAATTCCACAAGATTTTATTTCTTTAATAGTAGCTTGTTGACAGTATCTTAGGAATAGTGCGCTAAAAATCAGTCGTTAAGCCAGATTATCGCTAACACAAATATTTAAACTTTGTTTCATTCTAAGCACTTCGTTGCCCACTAAATCTGCCTGGTCTAACCTTTCTTTAAACATTCGAATTTCGATGTTTTTTCATCTATTGATAATGTATCAGCTAGATAAAATTTTTAAATTAAACTCAGAAACATTGCTGTATTCCGCAATTATATTTGTCATTTCTATATTGTGAAGTTATAGCAAAATGTAACATCTCATACGTAAGACGGAGAGAAAAATGTCTAGAGAAAAAGCAGGTGGAGCGGTTGCTCCGAAGGAAAGAATCAATATTACTTACAAACCAACTATTGGTAATGCCAAGGATGCGATCGAGTTGCCTCTAAAAGCATTAGTCATTGGCGATTGGACACAGCAGCCCGATGATCGCACTGTAGAAGCCCGCAAGCCGGTGAATATCAATAGTGAAAACTTCGATCAAGTGCTCCAAGAACAAGGCTTAAAGCTTTCGTTCACAGTGAAGAACCATCTTGTTGAGGGTAAAAATTCTGACCTCGATATCAATTTGGCTATCAATTCTTTGAGTGATCTAACACCCGATAAATTGATGGAAAATATTGGCGAGTTAAAAGAAATACTCAATATGCGTGAAGCCTTACAAGCCTTAAAAGGGCCTTTAGGTAACGTACCACTTATGCGTCGCACTATTCACAACATGCTCACTGACGATAAACAAAAAGTGGCATTAATGAAAGAGCTTGGCATCAAGCCAGAAGCTTAATAGGTATCTAAGCTTCCCAAAAGTAAGCTTTTGAAATGTAGGTCATGAAAATTAATTAGTTTGTGTTTATTGAAAGTGATGGAGTTGTAATATGGCAGCTAAAACCTCAACTGCGGTTAGTGTTTCTAGTAAAGACACCCTAGTGGGACAAATAGTAAATTTCACCCGTCTACCCGAAGGTGAAGAAAGTTATGAAATTGCAAAACAAGGCGTACAAGCCTTGCTAAAAGAAGTTTTTACCAAGAAAGAAGAAAGTGCGCGTATCGATAAGAATTACGTTGATCATCTGATCGAAGAACTCGATAAGCGTCTAAGCCTGCAAATGGATGAAATCCTGCATCACCCTGCGTTCAAAGCCATTGAAACACCTTGGCGCAGCTTGAAATTTTTAGTCGATCGAACTGACTTCAAAGAAAATATCAAAGTGCAGTATTTTAATGTAACCAAAGCGGATCTGTTAAGTGACTTCGAAGAGTCAGCCGATGTCAGCGAGTCAGGATTATTTCGACAAGTCTACACTGAAGAATTTGGTCAATACGGTGGCGAGCCAGTTGGTGTGATTATTGGTAACTATGATATTACGCCCTCCACAGAAGACATGAAATTTTTAGGTTATATGGCGCAGTTGTCTGCGATGACTCATGCACCTTTTATTGCTGCAGCTGATGAGAGCTTCTTTGGTCTTGCAGACTACAGTGATCTTTCTCAAATCAAACAGCTAGAAGCGATTTTTGAAGGTCCACAGTACAATAAATGGCGTGAACTGCGTGACCAAGATGTAGCACGCAATATCGGTTTAGCGATGCCACGTTTTATGTTGCGATCAACTTATGGCGACGACATTATCGTGAAGTCGTTCAATTACAAAGAAGCGATTAGCAGCAAAAAAGACTATGTCTGGGGCAACGCTGCATTTGCTTACGGCACTCGTCTGACTGACAGCTTTGCACAATATCGATGGTGCCCGAATATAATTGGGCCACAATCCGGTGGTGCGATCAAAGATATGCCAGTGCATATTGTTGAGAAAGAGGGCAAACCCACAGTGATGGGCCCAGTTGAAACAGTCGTTTCAGATCGTAAAGAATTTGAGTTGGCCGAACTAGGGTTCATCCCACTGACTTTGCGTAAAGAGTCCAACAGTGCTGTGTTCTTCTCTTCTCATTCAATCCAACGAGCACGTCAGTTTGGCAATGATGAGGAAGGCAAACAAGCCGAGTTAAATTACAAACTTGGTACGCAATTACCTTACCTCTTTATCATTACCCGTTTAGCGCATTACATCAAAGTGTTACAACGCGAAAATCTGGGTAGTTGGAAAGGCCGAGCAGAGCTCGAAGCTGAACTCAACAAATGGATCCGTCAGTATGTGGCTGATCAAGAAAATCCCTCAGCATCAACTCGTAGCCAACGACCATTGCGCAAAGCAAGTGTCGACGTTACTGAAACACAAGGTGACGATGGTTGGTATGAGATTAATTTGTCAGTCACTCCACACTTCAAGTTTATGGGAGCCAATTTTACCTTGTCTCTTACTAGCATGATTGCTGGGGAATAACGTACATAGCGATTAACAACCACATTTAAGCGGATAACAATCCGCTTAATTAAGGAGAATACAATGCCTACAGAAATATATATGTCGGTTAGCGACCCAGATGGATGCCTAAGTGAAGAGGCATGTTCTAAAGAAAGTATCGGCTCGTTCTTCAAATCAGGTTTTGGCGAACACAGCTTGATTTTAAGTTACGATCATAAAGTATCAGTGCCAGTAAACAGCCTGACAGGCCAGGTTACAGGTACACGCAAGCATGAGTATCTGGAAGTCACTAAACTTATTGATAAGAGCTCACCTTTGCTTCTCAATGAGTTGGTTGCACCCTCAGAGTTACAAGTGGGCTTTGAGTTTTATCGCACACCTGATGAAACCAGCGCTGGCGAAAAAGTTCATTACTATTCGGTTAAGCTTTCACGAGCCAAGATCGTTAGTATTGAAACTATTTCACCCGATATTCTGAATCCTGCTAACGAAGGTTATACACCCTACGAAAGAGTCGTTTTCACTTACGGCGCTATCGAAGTGAACCATGAAGTTTGCGGCACCAACGCCATAGACGATTGGTCAGGTGAAGGCTAAGCTGATAGTACTGCTGAGACAACTGCTCACTTGTGAGCAGTTGTTTTTCGCGGGATATCGTGTTTGCGAGAAGTCGCTTTAAAGAACAAAAAGTACAGGTTTAAATCGGATTAGTTGTAGTTTCCGACCCAGGGCTAATGACTCAGTTGTCGGCCCAGCCTATGGAGTGTATGGGTTATGAATTATTGCAAAAAGGGATTTTCATTCAAGATTTTCTTCGCCCTTATCTGTTTATCGAATTTATATAGCTGCAGTAATATACCTTTTATCTCAAAGGAATCAACGGAACAAGTCGCTGGCCTATCGCAAAGTGGCGCCGAAGAAGGCGCAGTATCCAATGAAGATAAAGCGGCGCAAGCTCTGCAATTAGGCACATCTTTTTTGTCAGGTCCTAAAATTGTGGAAGATTGGCGTTGGGATGATCACGGCCGACGCTGGACATTTTTACAAGAAACACCAGAGCCCAAAATAGAAATGGATGCCTGGGCTTTTGCCAAAGGCGTTATTGCCTTTGAAGTTGCAGCAGCGCAACAGTTGAATGATTATAAAAGTCGCTCACACACATTAACCTTAAAAGTTTTTCAGCTAGCCGATCCGCAAGCTTTCAGTCGATTGGTGAAAACCCCCTCTGGCTTACAGCAGCTATTGATTGAAGAACAGGTCGACGAAAGTATTTTAGCGAGCAATAAATTATTGGTTGAACCCAATGGTTCCACCAACCTCACGTTAGATCGCACTGAATCAGCAAGGTTTATCGGTATCGTCGCAGGTTACTACAATTTAAAAGGTGAGACAGTATCGCGTCTCGTGCCTATCGTGGGCATGGATGACAACCCAAAAAAGATCGATCAAGGTATTGTTATAGAGACTTGGCTCTGGCTAAAAGGTTTATTTGTCAGTGATGCGCAGGTTGCGGCCGACGAAGCGGCAAGTAAATTACCGATTCGGCCAGCTAAATTACACATGCAACTGACTCTCGGTCCGGTGGCTATTGATCATTTGGACATTAATGTTAAATGAAGAGCAACTTAAATAGCAGATTAGGTTACGAGTTTAAGAGAAAAAATTAATTAAAATTACTCAACAATATTGGAGGTCCGAACATAGGTTCGGGAAAACAATTTGGATATCGGCAGACAAGTTTATTGGCATCAAGGCTTATTTTTGCAACCACAACATTTTCAATACATTGATCAGTACAACAGGTCATTGGCATTGTCGTCAGTGCAGATTTCGGAATCTTATCCTTGGGGTTATTACCAATTAAAAATAAATACTGACACGCTCAATTCCGGGATTATTGAAATCTCCCGTATGGATTGTCTATTGCGTGACGGTACCTTTGTTTCTTGGCCAAATAATTGCGAGCTTTGTCCGCGTAATTTTGATGCCAATTGGGAAGATCGCACCAAACCTTTCATGATCTATCTTGGTGTGCATCACGCGTCAGAAAAAAATCCCAACGTAACGGTCTATCACGAATCAACCGGTAAGCCGAATGCGATGACTCGTTATGTTTCAAGCGCAGAAGGTCAACCGCTAAATGATCTTTATGATGGTGACAAGAGTACGGTACTAAAACAACTCTCACTCAATGCCGCCATTTATTTTGAACACGAAATCGAAGGATTGGACGATATAGAGTTGTTACCTCTCGCACGATTGCGGGTTGAGGGTAATGACGTGGTATTGTGCCAGCACTATATTCCGCCGTTGTTGTCATTGAAAGCATCGCCAGTCATTCAAGGTCATTTGCATTCGTTAAAAAACAATTTACTCAGCCGAGCAACAATTTTAGAAAGCTCAAAAAGCACAGCAGGCGTGGCCTCTACTAGCGGCTTCAATCCTGCCACAATGAAAAGTAGATTCGCCTTACAGGTGCTCTCGCGCTATATCTCCCAGTTTTTGAATTATGTTGAAGCTCCACATAGCCAGGCTGTTGAAGTGTATGGAACCTTGCGTGGCTTAATTAGTGAACTGAGTATATTTTCCGAAAAATTCAGCATGACTGGTGAATCAAATGAAACCGGGCTTGAATCGTTGCCTGCGTATCACCATGATCGATTGGGCGAAATTTTTAAAGTGGCGATGGATATTGTCGGTGTTTTGCTGAATGAGTTAACCTCTGGCCCCGAGTTATTCGTTCAACTGAAAAAAGTTGAAGCCAATAAATTTTCTGGCGCATTGTCACAGGAGTTCTTTAACAATCGTAATAGTGTTTATCTCCTGCTGCACACCGAGCAAAATATCAAACCATATCTTGAGTCATTCTTAAAATTTTCCAAGTTGGGCGCCAGCGGTCAAGTCGAAATCTATGCTCGCCGTTCATTGCCCGGCGTTCGTGTGGTGCATATTGAAGGCCGACCATTGGGCGTTAGCGTACAACCCAACACCCATTATTTTATGATAGAGCGTGAAGGTTTTGAGTGGGGTTATGTAAAAGATCTTGGTCAAATCGGCTTGGTTTGGGATGGTCAACCAGAAGATATGACGGTTGATATTGTGGCCGTTAGAGGTTAGTCAACCGATTTGATGCAGATGATACTGAAATAAGTAATGCAACAAGTAGTATGAGGAAGTAAGCGCATGACCCTTATTGATAGATATTCAAAAGTATTTGCCTATCTAACTGAACAATTTTCAGAAAACGCAGCTCGAGCTCAGCTTGATTACCAAACTTTTCGCACCCAATTGATTCAATTAATTGGTGAACAAGATCTGCTTTGCCAGCAGGATGGTTATGTGCATGAGTACTGTGCCAACGCCAAATTTGCGATAGTGGTATTTCTGGATGAGTTTATTCAAAAATCGTCCTGGGCGGGTAGAGCGACCTGGGTAGAAGAATTACTTCAGCGCGAGATCTTCAGCACCACCAACGGCGGAGTTGAATTTTTTGAACATTTGCACAAACTCAATCCTTATAATCCGAGTGAGCGCGATGTGCGAGAAATTTACTACTACTGTTTAGTGTTAGGCTTTGAGGGTAAATATTACAACAATGATCAAAAGGCTTTACACGAACTGATTGAGCATAATTTTGAATTGTTAGCGGATGGTAAACTCGATGGCCGCTTGTTCAACGAAGCCTATTCGACTGAGTCAACTGATCAAACGATTCCGAAAGTCAAAACAAACTGGAAACCTCTCTGGTTGGCAGCGCCATTCATTGGCGTATCGGTGCTCTATTTTGTTTTGCGATTGGATGTGGTGAATGCCACTCAAACACTAGTGGCAAGCTTGTAAAAAAATCACCGTAGCCTGGGTGGAGCGAAGCGCAACCCGGGAGACTGACCCAGATGAAAGATTGATTCCCGGGTTGCGCTTCACTCCACCCAGGCTATGTTAACAGCGTTAGAAATAACTAATTTGCAAGGAATGGCGCAGTGAAAAAATTTCTTAAATTTTTATTGATTGTATCTATCTGGGTAGTTATTGCGGCGGCGATCTTAGGTATTGCGACAGTCATAGAATACGACCCATTCTATCATGCGGTTTATCTCTTAGTGGGTATTTTTGTTGGCTGGTACGGGGTAAAACTGACGTGGAAATTAATCATTCGCTATCGCGCTAAACAGCGTGTTCAGCAACTCGTGAATGTTGAAAAGACCGGAGACGAGTCCTTTGGTTTCTTTAAAATGCTGACCTCATGGAATCAGTATTCTGATCTGGATATGCGCTTTAAAGAAATTATCCGCTTTTTCCAGGCCAGTGAGTTAAAACAACATGGTGATCCCTTATACGTATTGCCTTGGTATCTGGTGTTGGGTGACGCTAACAGCGATAAAGAACATCTTATCAAAAATTCAAAGTTGCATGCTCCAACCCTCGACCATGAATCGCTGCACTGCGATGACGGTACGGCAGAGTGGTGCTTACATAACAAGGGTGTCTTTATTGATATACCTGCGAAATATTCTGACAAAGATTCGCAGACTGCCGATCCTCAATGGCTCGAATTGTTGCAGTTGTTAACCAAGTATCGTGCTGAACAACCTATCAATGGGATTGTGATCGCGATCTCCGCTCAAACATTATTAGAAACAAGTCGCGATGATTTGGCAAAAATGGGTACGCGCTATCGTCGCTTGTTAGAAGATTGCGCGCAGCTTACTAATGTGCATGTGCCGGTCAGCTTGGTCGTAACCAGACTGGATCTTTTACCTGGCATGAACAATATCATCGCCATGCTAACGGAAAAACAACGCGAGGAAGTGATTGGTAAACTCAATATTGGCGTTGAACCTGCTGCCGAATTGGTGGGAGACGTGCTTGACCAGCTGTCTCGTCGATTAAAACAGTTTATGTTAGTTTGGATTAAACAACACCAAGGTAACTCAGATGTATTGCGCCTAGTAGATCGGTTGGAAAAGCTTAACAGACCGCTAAAACAATTTACCGAAGCGGCATTTGAAGAAAATGTCTTTCAAGCAACACCCAAAGTACGAGGGTTGTATTTTTCGGCGAGATTCATGGCCGCGGAAGAGAAGGCACCTTCATCAATTTTTGTGAAAGATCTCTTTACGGTTATTCTGCCGCGTGATCGAAATACCATTACAGCCTTACCTTGGGCGAGACGCAGACAGCTATTAGCTATGCGTCATGCTTTTATGATTGGTGGGTTGGCTACCGTGTTGCTTGCAACGGGACTGACTTACACCTATTGGACGGATATAGCTACGCTAGCTGAAATCGACCAATTCTACCGTCGTGCCATGGACACCGGAGAGACCTACGCCAGCCAGATCGGCAATCTAGAGCTCTATGGTCAGGTGATTGATAAAATTCAGGACAACAATTTTTTCCCCTGGTACTCATTGAATAAAGAGCCAGAATTTGTCACTAAATTAAAAGTCGATTTTTCACGACGAGTAGAACAAAAGCTTATCGCACCTATTGATCAACGTTTTCAAGGTGCCATGCAAAAAGATGGGTATCGTTATTCTTCGGTGGATGAGGCAGTGAATTACACCGGTCTATTGGTGCGTAGAATTAATATCTTAAAGCAGTTTCAGAATGGCGCGGATTTGGCGGAATTAGAAATATTACCCAGTGCCTATGATCTGACAACTATCACTGCCAATGAGCAAAGCAGTCTTGAAAAAAATAACACGGCAACCGTCGGTGAAGGCGATGCTCAAGTCATGGATCAAGAGCAGGTCGACACCATCAATAAATTGTATTTGCAAAGTTTGCTTTGGTCCCGTTTAGATCAAACTCGCAAAGCCGAAGTTACCATCGCACAACTCGACGAATTTCGCGGTGTATTAGCAAAATTGATTGGTGGCAGTGAAAAAAATCTGGATTGGTTAGTGGTTTGGGTCAATAAAGATCGCGAAGCAAAATCCTATCGTATCAGCGACTATTGGAGCATAGGTGGGGTAGATCTTCCCGATGATGTCGAAGTCAGCTTTGCCTACACCACAAAGGGTAAAGAGAAACTGGACCTGTTCATTGATGAGATAAAAAATGCCATCGACGGCGCTGACGAAGATGTTAAGTCCAGCTTGTTAACCCGCATAGACGTTTTTTATCGCAACTATAAAGAAGACTATTATAAAAATTGGGGCAAATTTGCTACCAATTTCCACACTGGCTCCAGTATGTTGAACGGTCGAAGCGAATGGCTCACTATGGCTAATAACTTGGCTGGCAATCGCAACATTTACTTTCGTGTGCTCAGTTTGATTGATGAAGAGCTTAAGCCCTACCGTGATGACCCCGCTGCTCCCGATTGGGTGGCGATGAGTAATTATTATCAGCAGATGTTGGCCTATGGTCCTGATAAGGGTCCGAATAACTCCAAACGCAATAAAGTATTGACTGGTCTGGCGTTGAAGGTAATCAAATCACTCGGGCCTGTCGGGGCACAAATTGCGGGCGCCGCCGTTGCAGTTAATAAAGAAAAGACAAAAATAGACAAGGCATCGGTTCAAAAGCCCACTGTTGATGAACGCATGGTGCAGTTAGAAGAAGCGTCCAAGCTGCTAGATACCTACGAAAAAGCCTTGGCCGACTTTGTGTATAACTCTGAAATTCGCTCAATATCTTATGATTCAGTCGCCTCCATGTTTAACAGCCCAGATAACCCCGCGGCCAGCAAAAGTGCTTTTGGTGTTGCCTATGGAACTGTGCAGAAATTGCAGTCATTGGTTGGCAAACCCACCAAAGAAAACGAGGCATTTTGGAGTCTCTATTTGGGGCCTTTAGCATTGATGCAAGATTTTATGATGCAAGAGAGCAATTGTTACCTCAATGAATTCTGGAATGACAATTTCTTAGCTGAACTCGAAGGGGTCCCCGCAGAGAAACGCGATGAATTTATCTTCGGTGCTTCCGGTAAGCTGTGGCCTATTATAGATACGGATTTTAAACCCTTTGTAAAACGCCAAAACTCCACAGGTTATATCCCAGTGAAAGCCAATGGCAGAAATATGGCCATACGCGGAGAGTTTCTTAATTACATTTCAAAAATCAAAGAAACCTCCATGCTGCCGACCTCCTATACGATTTTCCTCAGTGGCTACCCCACCAGTGTGAATGCTGATTCGCTAGCGCTGGTCAGTCAGGTAGATATTGAATTGAATTGTCCAGATGGAAATTTCTTGATGGAGAATAAAAATTTCCCGGTGTCAGGTAAATTTGTTTGGACACCTGCCTGCGGTGATACTGAAGTTATTCTCCACATCGGTTCCACCGAAATCCGCAAAGTATTTGGCGGAAAATATGGCTTCGCCGATTTTCTTCGCACCATGGGAACCGGGCATTACCGTTTACGCCCCGATGATTTCCCTGAGCAAAAACATGCGTTGCGTGAAAGCGGTGTCAGTTACATCGATATTCAATTGGATATCGATGGCGGCAAAGCATTGTTAGATGCGATCAGTCGCAGACCTGTTGATGTACCAGCAGAAGTTGCTACTTGCTGGCAATTGTAGTTTTCGTAGGATGGGTGAAGCGAAGCGTAACCCATCATTTTTTGCCAATTGAATTTGATGGGTTATGCTTCGCTCCACCCATCCTACAAACTGGCAATTGTAGTTAGTTGTAGAAAGGAATGAGTGTGTCATCGATAGAAAAATATATGTTAAGGCTCAATGATGAAACCGGCACCATATTGCCCTTTCGTTTGTTAGTTATGGGTGAGTTTTCTTTGGCTTGCTCACAAGAGGATTATGAGCAAGCTCGTCCAATCAGCGTGGATAAAAATAATTTTTCATCGGTATTGTCGGCGCAACAGGTAAGCTGTCGCGTACAACTTTACAATAGTCCCTTCGCACTCGCTCTAGCGAAGATTGTCGGTGTACCTGATTTCAGTTGGCCGATTCGTTTGCTCGATGATTTTAATCCAGAGCGAATTGCGCAGGTCGAGCCTTGTGTCAGTTATGCTGAGCGGCTATTATTTTCTTTGATTGAATGCAAGCGCATTGCACGCCCTGGTGAGCTTATCGCGCTCGATCAATTCAGCGCTGCAGAACTCAAATTATTAGCTGTCGAAGAGCCTGCACTTAACCGCGATCAATTGGATTTCGTTATCACGGATCTACGCTTTAACATTAATCAGATGCTCAACCAACTTATTCACGACAAGTCTTTACAAGCGGTCGAATCGGCGTGGCGCGGGCTCTATTGGTT
>OBEQ011572551.1_pt1 | contig 12549 bp, 11 predicted proteins | sample 1670901 | NCBI WGS metagenome assembly OBEQ01 (sample SAMEA104232315, study PRJEB22302) | groundwater metagenome | biome: forest; feature: aquifer; material: groundwater | place: USA | collected 2011-08-07 | depth 5.4 m | reverse complement strand
TGCTTGCGGCAAGTATGTTTTTTGCCGGTGCTGCAGCGAGTGGCGACAATGCGGATGGTCGAAACATCCGTACAGTGTCGACGCGATGCTCCCACAAAAATCATGCGCCATGCAAAAGTGCAGCACCTGCACAGAAAAAGCCTCGCCGCTTTGCGGGCAAGTTCAATTCGGGACCCCTCGACGGCTCAGCAGTGCAGCGTCGCGAAAGCCTCGCGTATGAGAATCTTGTTGCGGACGAGTTAAAGCTGCCCCGCTTCCAAACGCTTGATGAGATCAAAAAAGCGATTGCAAGTGGGACACTCGATCATGTCGCAGATGAAACCGAGACGTTCCGTATCGATGATGCGACAAAATTGAGCTGGAAAGAAAGAAAATTTGTTCCGGTGGTTGATCTCGATCGACGTTATCTGCAAACCTGGACATATGCGTATCTCCAACAACTTGCTCATGATTTCATGAGTGAGGCAGGTGGCACGGCGGATTATCCGAAACCGAAGGTGACGTCGATGGTGCGGGATCTCGACTATCAGCTCCATGTCGTGAAAAGTGTCGCGAAGTGTAAAACACCGGAAACATGTTCAACACATCTGACGGGAGCGACGTTCGACGTGTCATTCAAAAACATGAGTAGAGCGCAGTATGACTGGATGTATACCCGTCTCTCGCGTGATCGCGCAGCCGGTGTGGTCAATGCGATCCACGAACCGGCGAGCGGATGCTTTCACATCTTCGTTTTGCCACCGGATGAAAAGCTCTCGGCTCCAAAGTGAATTTATGCCCCCGTTGTATTTATACCGGGGGCATTTTTCTTTGCTGGTAAAACCTCTTCTGGGGGTTCTATGGTGATAAAAAATTTGATACAAGCTCCTTGGGTATCTTTGTATCGCCTATCGTTATCCATTGCACATGCTTATTTTTGCGAAACCAAGTATATTGTCGTTTCGCATATTGAAAAATTTCTTTCTCGAGCTGGTCAAGCATTTCAGTTCGGGTGATCTTCTTTTGGAGATACCGTGCGACGTGGCGGTATTCAAGTCCAAGATCCTCCATGCGTTTCCAGGATAGACCCTCCTTGTGCAGGTGTTCAACCTCACGGAGCATTCCTTGTCTTATGCGTTTCTGCAGCCTTTCATGAATGCGCAAGAGTAATACATCATTCGGGACCTCAATCCCGATAAAGAGTGTGTCGTAGGGGGAACTCGTTTTGAGCTTCGGCACGCTTCCGAGCTGCTCCACGATCTCAAGTGCGCGAATAAGCCGGTGAGGATTATGTGAATCAATGCTCATGGCCCGCTCGGGATCTTTTTTTTGTAGCAACTCGTACATTTCTTGGGCGCTCAACCTTGAAAGTTTTTTTCGTAAAACAGTGTTGGCTTTTACCGGTGGCAAGTCCAATCCGTCTGTGACCGCGCGTATATAGAACCCGGTACCTCCGCAGAGGATGGGAAGTTTTTTTGTTTTCCGCATGCGCGCGATTGCTTGGTCAGCATGTTTCTTGAACTGCGCGACACTGAACACTCGCGTGGGGGAAGCGATGTCGAGGAGGTGGTGGGAGACACCGCGCATTTCTTTCTTGGTGACCTTTCCCGTACCGATATTTAAGCCGCGATATACTTGACGTGAATCTGCAGAAATGACCTCTCCGTTAAATTGGAGAGCAAGATCGACCGCCAAGTCGCTCTTTCCGGAAGCGGTGGGGCCAACAATGGCGACGATTTTTTGCATATTTTTCTTGAGCTGTCCGAAAACCTGCTTTCGAGGATAAATCTTCAGATTTTGTGCGGGACGAAGTAAAAATTTTTGAGGACTAGCCTTAGCTAATTTGAAAAAATTTTCACAAGTATCCGCACAGAATCTGGATATTTAGACCGGAACTGAGGTTTTTGGGCATGCTCCATTATACAGAAACATGCTATGATGGGAATCACTTCTTAATCGTTAACCCAGAAACACTATGGAAATGGAAGACTATATCGAATCACTACGCATCGGAGACAAATTGCCCGAACTTACTTTTGCCGCGTATGATCCTAAAAAAGACGTCGAGGTCACTTTGCAGACAAAAGATTATCTCGGAAAAAAGTGGCTCATCTTCTTTTTTTACCCCGCAGATTTTACGTTCATCTGCCCCACGGAGCTTGAAGAAATGGCGGAGCATTATGCGGAGTTCGAAAAAGAGGGAGTAGAAATACTTTCTGTTTCGACTGACACCGTTTTTGTACACAAGGCATGGCATGATCATTCCGATGCGATCAAAAAAGTAAAATTCCCCATGGTCGCGGATCCGACGGGAAATCTCTCGAAACTTTTCAACGTCTATATTGCTCATGGAGGGGATGCAGGCTTAGCCTCACGAGGCACCTTTATCGTCGACCCCGAGGGCATGCTGAAGACGATCGAGATCCACGACAATTCGATCGGTCGCAGCGCAAAAGAGACATTGCGCAAACTAAAAGCCGCAAAATTCGTGCGTGATAACGGGGGAGTACAAGTATGCCCCGCGGCCTGGGAACCGGGTGATGACACACTTAAACCGGGAATGGACTTGGTGGGAAAGATCTAAGATGCAGAAAATCCGCGAAAGCGGATTTTTTCTGGGGGACTCATTCTGGGGATTTGGCGAGACTGAGATCGCATTTCCCGTCCGGAGGAGGGGGTCACTTTGGACTGGCGAAATCAAAAATAAGATTGGGTATAAGGGTGTTGGGGATGTGTTATCATGTTTCTGATAGCTGTATTACTGGATGTAAATTTTATATGTCAGATCAAATTATTAAAAAAGAGGATGAATGGTTGGTTGAGTTTTTTAAACATTTTGAAACGATACTTGCACCAAAGAGGTCAGAACTAAAGGACTGGTCTAAGGCAGCAGATTTCCATATCTTCAGTACGTTCTTGATTAGGGATATTCAAGACATTCAAGAACATTTAAAAAACGCTGATGACCAGTATCTCTATTATGTTTGTAGGCATATTTTTAATATTATCGATTGGATCGAACTTATGATTGTTTCCGGTCTTTCAAATTTTGGTATTGCTTTTGAAAACGTTTTTGATAAGCAATTTGGAGATAGATACATTCTGCAGAATTTGTATGATGCATGTTTTGAAAGATGGATTTCTCAAAAGAAAGGGCAATGGAAAATTGGAGAAAATTTTTATAACATCCTCGATGGTAAGTTATATTACCGTAACCGTTTTGGAGAGTGGTTTGAAGTCGAAAGAAGAACGGTTTTTGATCTTCTGCCAAACAAAGAGTTTATCGAAAATAATGATTTAATCGAACGGTTAAATGGTGAGTATAAAGAAACTTGGTACGACGCAATAATCAAAAAATGGGAAGATAAAAAATATCAGGGAGTATTATCAGATGATTTTTTGAAATTCAATAAGGAAGAAACGAGTCCCGAAGAATATTCTCATTTTACAATTGAGCACATCAAGACATTGATAAAAAATCCGGTATCGATCGGGGAACTGGAACGCTGGAATAATGGCAAGATTTTGGACATAGAACACATTGTAAAAATAGCTTCTGGCGTATTGGACATCGTAACAAAGAGGAGAAAAGATAATTGTCACACCATATATCTCTTACGAGATTGCCTACTGTTCTATGAGGCACACAAGACCCTGGACCTCCTGAATTCAGAGCAGACTTCCGCTGATCAAATACTGGTTGGGCGAAAGTTACTCACACATGAACTAAGAGAATGGGGGTATTATATAGTAACGCTCGAATCTCTTTATATAGCGCATGATCGCTATCCAGAAAATTTTAGAGATTTTTACAATGAGTATGCAAGACTACTGGATATGTTCGTCTCTTTGAATCCAGGGTTCGCAACCATTGTATCTCATCTTGCTGAGTACGTGACGGAACATATTCAAACAGATAAAAATAAGATAGTCGTTTTCGACACAGGATTTCAAGGATCGATAGCACTATTGATAAAATACATAATAGACCACCATATTAAGCGAGGCAACGACAAGACCATGGAGACGGATGTGAAAATTGGGGTGGGTGCCGAGTGGTCTAAGGCTTTGTTTGGAGATAGGTATGAGGGTGACTGTTTCCCGTTTCTGAATCGTCTGCAATTAATGGCAAGAAGTGATGAATTATTTCATTATAAACAGCGAAGTCTACATTCAGGCAAGCTCCAGATTGTAATGGGTAATAAACAATCGCAGCACAAATCCGCCATTGAACTAATAGTTCTCGTGATGGTAACTTTATTGGCAGAAGGTGAGTGAAAGAACCGTCCTACTATATCCAAGTTAATTTTGGTGGCTTGGTTTTGCTCTTCTTGGGACATACACACGGATTTTTTTTGCAAACCTCGCAAATATTATTTGCGGTCACATTGGTGGGTTCCACCGCGTCATCCTCATCTTTTCTCTGTTCGTCACTCATATCGTTTAATTTGTTAAATAAGCCCCTATGCTGCGTTGAAATTATCTAGCATGGTACAACTTTTTTGAATGTATTCCTTTGACATTTCTAAATCTGCAGGCAAAGTCGAAATTATATGCCCCGATGAATCTCTGGGTGCGTCAGCTGGCTTCAGGCGTCCTTGTGCGTCAATAGCAATACCCGGAAACTCTTTTGCGATTGGTTCAAGTAAGTCCATAGAATTCGGTCCCAATCCTCCAGCCACGGCGAGACCCAAATAAGGAAGCTCAGTATGGATTAATCTCAGCAAAGGCAAAAGACCTCCTGCTTCCATGTCTTTGCCCATTCCCATACTCATATCAAGCAGGGCAAAGTCAATTGATTCTTCGTACTCACGAAGCCTGTTTACCACTTCCTCGGGTTCACTATTTACAGCGTTGATTGCAAATTTTCCAATTTGTAAAACAATAACGATATTTGGATATTTTTCCTTAAATTTCTTTAGTTCATTAGAGTCAGGCCAAGTTACATCAAGTTGAATTGCGTGGAGATTTTCTCCTCCATATTGAACACATAATTCGAGGTTTTTAAGAATGTCTGGAGATTCTTCCGCCTTCCATGGTCCGTTAGGGCCATATAAGTCAGCATAATGTATGGTATTCAGAACATCCGGGTCGTCAGTAAATCCACCCGCAATTTCTTCCGTGGTTGGAAACTCTTTACTTACCTCTTCGCGCACTTTCTTGGGAACCGGTAAGTCGGGATCCAAGACAATAGGATGCGTCATGACCCCAATCATAATCTTTCGATCCGGATTTTTTCTATTTAGTCGAAGCTCATCAGCCATGGCTCGAGCTTGTTCGGGACTAATTACATCGCAAACACCAAAATAGCGATCGCGCTCCATATTATGCAATTGCTTTTCTGCGTCGGCATAATCGCTAGCCTTTCCTGATTCAACTTTTTCACGAAGCATCTCTGCTTCTTTTTGTGCTACTCCTTCCGAATATTTTTCCATATTATGATTATGACGCGTGTAAGATATCCACTGCATCGCACGGTATCCTCTAATGCCTTTTATTTTTTTGTATATTTGGGTAAGTGCTGGAACTAATCTTAGAGATTTAGTAGGCCTTCGCGATACGATTTCGCCCTCCCAAATTCTGCCCTTGTTTTTACTGGTGCCGGAGGCGGGACTTGAACCCGCACCTCTTACGAGACACGATTTTGAGTCGTGCGCGGCTACCATTACGCCACTCCGGCTTGAACTTACCAATACTACTTTCTCTCGTCCAAAAAATCAATAAAATAGACACTTGAAAGTGTCTAGAAGCCGGAGAGAAATAACAGCCCGATGAGTCCGCATCCGATGATCTCGATCTTATCGTATGGCTGCTTGAAATGCCACCCACGGATGATGTATAAACCCATCATGAAAAACGAATAGACTGCCATGAGTTTCCGAGCATCGCGAGCATCAGGAATGAAAACCGTACTTAGGAACACGAGAAGAAACCCACAAAGCGCACACATGACAAATCGCTCAAAATTGCGCATGAGATCTCCTGCGGAAAGTTCTTTATTCTCAGTAGCAAATACATACGGAATAACAATTGTCTTGCGCTGACGAGTGTCTGATGTATCATTACGATGGTATGAATCAGAAGGAGGACAACATGAGTGAGCATGGAGATAGAGAAGGTGTAGAGACAGAAGAGGTAGCCCCTAAGTATTGGGCGCGTGTCTTTATTGATGCTGTGGGGATGTATACTCAGCAAAATACGGATCCGGTCGACAACCAATTTCTCCTCGACGCGGTCGCGGCGATCAAGCGTGGAAAGCTGGAGATCACCGAAGACATCAGTACGCCGCATAAGTATCTCAAAAAATACGGTCCTAACTACTGACCACATCACGAACGCACGGATCACCCGCGCGTTTTTTGTCTCGTTTAAATTATGAAGTCTCGTCATACTTATCCCACCCTTTTCCACATTAGTTGCGAATGTAGAGCTCTGCTATAATCTCCTCATGTCTGAATTCGTGAACAATGCAATATTCTGGATCGAGCTTGAGAAGATCAAACCCAATCCTTTTCAGCCGCGTAAGGAGTTCGATGAAAAGCATCTCAATGATCTTGCGGATTCTATCCGCCAGTACGGCGTGCTTCAGCCGATTGTCGTGACAAGGAACGATGTTCCGCGCCCCGATGGTGGTCTTGATGTCCAATATGAACTCGTTGCCGGAGAGCGACGTTTGCGTGCGTCGAAACTTGCCGGAGTGGCGAGGATCCCGGCGACCATTCAGGCCGGGATTATGGATCCGCGACTGAAGCTTGAGCTCGCTATCGTCGAGAATCTGCAACGCGAAGATTTGAACCCTGTTGACCGCGCCATTTCCTTCGCACGCCTCGCGAACGAGTTTAGCCTTAAACATGTTGAGATCGCACGAAAAGTCGGCAAAAGCCGCGAATATGTTTCCAACAGCCTTCGCCTTTTGGTATTGCCGCAGGAAATTCTCGATGCGCTCGCACAAGGGAAGATCACCGAAGGCCATGCCCGCCCGCTTATGATGCTTGGAGATCGTATCGAGGAGCAGGGGACGCTCTACAAAGAGATCATGATGAAAAAGCTCACGGTCCGTGAGGCGGAGCAGATTGCACGGCATATTGCGCATGACAAGGTGCGCAAGAAGCTTCAACGTGACCCGGAGATGGACCGTATCGAAAAAGAACTTGCAGAGTCCTTGGGGACGCGTGTTTCGATCGAACAGCGGCAGGTGGGAGGTAAGCTTGTCATTGATTTCTTTTCAAGCGAAGATCTCCGGCTCCTCTTGGATAAGGTGCATTTTGCCGAACAACTGAAAGCCATGCGCACTATGCGCGAGGATGAGGCGCGCACCGCGAGCGCGATGATCGCCATCGAAGACAGCACGCCGATAGCACTTTCTGCGACCAATGATGCCCCGGCGGAACTCGTCGAAACAATGCACGACCAGTCCATTCTTGTGGAGGGGGGGGTGACTGAAGAGTTGATACACAGCATCGACCAAGATTCGCTTCTAGGAGCGCCTTATGATGATCGTGCGACCGATGAGCGCAAGGAGGATGAAGAGGGGCTCTACTCCGTCTCATCTTTCTCAATTTAAGAATGAGCGCAAGGGCTTACAAAACTGGATGAAATTTTAGGTGAGGTAGAGCTATTGGGAACCCATTCTGATGGGAGCTCTACCGCAAGACCTTTTCAGTTTTTTTCTGAAAAACGAAAAGGTGTACCGCGCCTGTAAGGCGGCGAGATGAGCGTGTCCGCAAGGACGTACTCATTGTACGTTCTTCGGACCGCTCGTCGAAGCCAACGACAAAGTTCGCCAGTTTTGTAAGCCCCTTATCTTGAACGTTCTTTTGCGCGTGTTTCTTCTTCGCGCTGCAGATAAGAGCGGATATGCCGCTTCGCAAATGTTGTACGGGCGTATTCAAGCCATTTTTGTGACGGCTTCGACGCTTTCTTGGTAATGATCTCTACGATGTCGCCGTTTTGAAGCGGCGTATCAAGCGAAACAAATTTGTCATTAACTTTTGCGCCTGACGTATGGTCTCCGATGTCCGAATGGATCGCATAGGCGAAGTCGATCGGACTTGAGTCTCGCGGAAGATCGATGACATCTCCGTCCGGGGTGAAGATGAAGACGCGGTCTTCGAAGAAGTCCATTTTGAGACTTTCGAGGTAATCTCCCGATGCACCGCCATGCTTCTGAAGGTTTGAAATTTGATTCACCCAGTCGAGGTTGGTCGGAAGCGCCGCTCCACTTTTAATATCGCTTTCTTTGTATGCGAAATGTGCCGCAACCCCGAACGCGGCGCCAAGGTTCATTTCTTCGGTGCGCAATTGCACTTCGACGATGGCACCATCGCCGGTAAATATCGTGGTATGCAGCGACTGATAACCGTTGGGTTTAGGGAATGCGATATAGTCCTTGATCCTGCCCGGGAGTGGCCGCCAGACGCTATGGATGATACCAAGTGCGCGATAGCAGTCGGCCAAGGTTGGGACGATAACGCGAATAGCTGAAACGTCATAAATTTTTCCAATATCCATTTCATGGCGCACAAGTTTTTTGTATAAACTATAGGTGCGTTTGATGCGGTATTCGCCATGTACATTGAGTATCCCGCTTTTTGCAAGTTCTACCTGGATATCGCGATATACTTTTTCAAGTTTTTTCTCACTATCACGGCTCCGCTCCCGGATAAGTGCTTGCACTTTTTCGTACTCCAGGGGGTACGCAAAGGGGAATGCATAGTCTTCGAGCTGGCCCTTGATCTTACCGATTGAAAGGCGGTTGGCGAGCGGGGCATAGATCTCAAGTGTCTCAAGTGCGATGCGGCGCTGTTTCTCCTTGGGTACATACTTGAGAGTACTGACGTTATGAAGGCGGTCCGCAAGCTTGATGATGATGACACGCAGATCTTTTGCGGTCGAAACGAAGAGTTTGCGCAGACTCTCAACATGCCGTTCGATACCATGATATTTGAGCTTGCCGAGCTTTGTGACGCCATCAACGAGAAAACGAATTTCTTTCCCGAATTCCTTTTCGATATCCGCCTCTGAAACTTTCGCATCCTCGACTGTGTCATGGAGAAGCCCTGCGGCGACAACGGTCGCATCCATGCCCATCTCCGCGAGCGTGTACCCAACCGCTGAGACATGCACGAAATAAGGCGCACCCGAATAGCGTTTTTGCCCGTGATGTGCATTTTCTGCATATGCATAGGCACGAGAAACAAGCTCAGCATCTTCTGTTTTCTTGCTCTGCATCGCGGAGAGGATATCTGGGAGTGGCTTGACATGTTCCATAAAAACTATCATACTCCATGATAGTAATTTTGCAAATTTCGCTCACATACATTCGAAAGGTCCACCATGACTCAGGTTCGTCAGTTTCCCGAGGTGCCCGAACTCGTCTCCCGCACGTACATAGGGCTACGCTATGCCTTCGACTGCATTCATGCCAACTGGAATGAACTCCGGGGGACACTGAGCCATGGCTATCCGAATTGTCATACCATCGCGCGAGCGATCGCGCGGCGTTTCGAGCATCTGCGTGTTGTTGATGGATTCATCCCATTCATTTGCAAGCCCAGCAAAGAGTACGATGGTCCGAAGCAAATGCTGGTAACGGAGCTAGGCGGAAAGATCAGCATGAGTCCTGTTGTGTCTGACCACAAAGAGCATTCGTGGCTTGAATTTTGTGAGCATCCCGGCTTCATCATCGACACCGCACCCATTGGTGCACTTCCCGTCGTGAGTAGTCCCATCCTCATCTTCCGTGACCAGTGGGCATTTCCCTATATTGAAGAAGTGCTCCCGGGCTCCTCCCTCGAGAATATTCGCGAAGAAGATGTGAGAGGGTTTGCCGATCTCTTGCGTCGTGCAGTCCTTCATCAAAGAGAGCTCACATAAGCACAAAACCGCTCGCCTCGCACGAGCGGCTTTTTTATACTTGACTTACCTTGCGTATATGCAATAACCAAGTAAGTGTCTTATGCATTCTAAGGAGTGCGATGATGAGTGATAACTTTAGGGTTAGTTGTCCGTGCTGCACACATTCAGATGTGGGTCCGGCCCATATATCCGAGTGCTTATTGAAATTATTGAGGAGGAAAGATTATGTGCCGACGCTTTGGAGGGAGCCCTTTCGGAGACTTTCGTTGGCAAAGATCGCGATGTTCCATAGATTTTTCCGCACAGTTCCGTCTGAGCTTATTGGGGGAGTGTGGCTCTGCGCGCACTGCGGCATGCACGGCGTAGTGATAGATAGAGCGCTCCCCAGAACATGCTCGGTGGAAACATGCGGCCAAGACACGGTTGTCAGCGGATTGCTCTTTATGGGACTCACCTTCAATCAGAAAAAATGATCCGCCCCATCAGGAGGCGGATCTTTTTTAAAACAGCGACCCGCAGGTCGCTGTACTTGTACTCAGGAAACTTGGTGAGCCAACGCTTTCACTTTTTCATGCGCCGCGATGTCTGCGAGAGCACCCTGAATGCCGCCGATGACCGCGCGTGTCTTGGCGAGGGTTTCGAGTACAACCCCGCATTCTTGTGGGCGTGGATCGACCGTGAGCCAATATTTCCAATTGAACTCAACTCCTCGACGACGCTGCTCCATTTCCGCATGCTCAACGATTGCATTCCGTAATTCTTTCTGCGCGAGATCCCGGAGTTTTTTCATCCCATCATAGGTCGATCGAAATGCTTCAGCGGGTAATTTGGATGATGGACATGCGCCATGCGAAGGGCTTGCCATCGAGCAAAGCATCTTGAATGTCAGCTCATCATTGGTATCACCCGGAGTTCCGAGCCAGTATCGTGCGCATTCGCTCACCATCGCTCTCCGGGTTTCAAGTAGTGCAAAGACATATTTATCTCGGTGCTCAGGTATGGTCTCTGGTTTTTCTATGGGCATCATCCAAAAACGCGCACGGATGAATTCGAGCAACTCGTTTCTCAGCTCTTCACGAAGAACATCTTCGAGCTTCCGGCTGGGATAGAAAGGATGCATCATTCCGAACGGTGGGTGGATGCTGCCACCAAGTCTCGCACGTCTCAGAAAGAGTTCTGTGTGGCTCAGCGCCTGAGACACCAACCGAAAAGCGCCGTATGCCGCTGCATCATTGCACACACTTGCGAGTGTATCAAATACCTCGATCAGATAGGGGAGATGCTTTTCTTTGGGCATTTTGCGCGCCCAATCAACGCCGATATATTCGATGAGCGAGCAGTCGGAAATGCGGAAATGGTCTCGAGAGTAGTATTTAGATTTTTCAGAAAGTTCTTCATATGGGCAATCAACAAATCCCACATGAAGTAAGCTGTCTGGACCCGGATACATGATGGTCGAACCATCAGGGCGAGTTTCAGTTATCATTTCAATTTCCTTTAAAGAACATAGGCTCCGAAGAGCAATGTACCCAGCTTCTGTCCGAAGACATCCGCAAGGCAGTTGGTGCCGGCGAACCGACATATTTGTTCTAGCACAGAAAGAAAAAGAGGCACTCTTTACACCCATCAAAATAAAAAGCCCGGCTGTTGGTCCGGGACTTTGACGCGCGATACGTCGCTTGTTTTCACGTTGTTTTCGGTCGCCACTTTGCTTCGGTCTCTTCGAGCACTTTGCGGAGAGGTTCTGCAAGTGTAGTAAGCACGTCGTGGTGGAATTCGTATTCTTCGGGCAACGGAACACGCAGAAGGATCTCGCGAGCGTACGCGACTGCGTCTGCATTTTCACTATATGCGTTTGCTTCAGGGACGCCTACTTCCACGCGCAGTTGGAGTTCATATTGCGGATTGAGCAGGCTAAACAACGACTCGAAAGTCTTCATGTGCAGAACAAGCTTTTCCAGCTGCTTGCGCACGAGCGGGAAGGGGTAGTCTTCTTCTGTGCGCTCCGCCTTCCTGAAAGGGTCATTATGCATATTGAACATATGAGGAGCATACTCACGCACAACCTCATTGCTTCTCATGCTTACTTTCCAGAATTCCCCTTCGGCCGGAGAAACAAGTGCGACCTCTGAAGAAGGTCCGTAAAAGACAATTTTCTGTGACATGCGATACCTCGCGGATTGGCGGTCATTGGGTACTCACTACAACTTGTCTACCACATACTATGTTTTTGTCAAGTCACACAGATATGTTTTAGGGGGGGGTTGTGGTTCGGGCACTCGCGGTTTGAGCAGCGTTCAGAGATGGTCTTTGGTCACAAGTCGATTTTGTTCCGTCGAAGGAAAATTTAGGTATCGTTTTCGGTCACAAATATTTTACTTGCCGTCGCAAGTAAAATTTCGCGACCCCGGCGCAGTATCGCGCTTTGCTAAGCGCGATATACTTTGCGCCCGACCAAGACAAAACCACACAACGCAGGTTGTGTGGTTTTGTCATCAAGATTTTGGTTTGAGTTTGTGTGGATTATGGTTTGGACATTCCCTATTGGAGCACCTCTCCGGTATCGTCTTGGTCCCATCCATCATGAGGGATTGGCAAAGAGAACAGATATTCCCTGTTGGTTTCGCTTTGATCGCGAGTTTGCACTTGGGATAGTTCGAGCAACTGTAGAAAGGTCCGAATCGTCCGCGACGCGCGACGAGCTCGCCGTCT
>OBEQ010947615.1_pt1 | contig 12549 bp, 15 predicted proteins | sample 1670901 | NCBI WGS metagenome assembly OBEQ01 (sample SAMEA104232315, study PRJEB22302) | groundwater metagenome | biome: forest; feature: aquifer; material: groundwater | place: USA | collected 2011-08-07 | depth 5.4 m | reverse complement strand
TAAATCTTTTTTTTGGCTTTACAATAATCCAAATCCTGGGCATCCGTATTGATAGCGATGAATTCAATGCCTTTGATGCCGATGTCTTCGCTCATGCGCGAAACAGCATTGCCGCCGCCACCGCCGACGCCGATGACTTTTATTTTAGCCGCGTAAGTGCTGGAAATATTGGAATTTTTTTTAGATGGCGTCATGATGAAAAATATTTTAGACCTAAGTTAAGGTAAAAAATAACGTAAGGCTTTTTTGAAAACGCTCTTAAATGGCAAATTTACTGACTTAGACTCTAAGGTTTTATCGTAACCACACAAAAGTAAACCTAAGGCACCGATGAATTCTGGATCTTCTAACCTGGCCTGTAATTTACTGTCGGTAATTTCCAGGGCCGTGACATCGGGCACGCCAATCTGGGTAGACAATTTCAACTCTTGCCGCGTTAAATCAACAATGCCTGGCAGTTTAACCCCGCCACCCACTAAAACCACGCCAGCTGGCAACTGCCCAGCTTTGCCAAGGTACTTAAGATCATTATTAATAAACTCCAGAATTTCCGCAAGCCTAACTTCTATGACGTCGGCAATAAATTTCTTGGAAGCATAACCCTTGGCGCGCGCGTCAATTTTGGCAAAATCAACCGTATCCCGAGCCGACGCTTCTTTTGATAAAGCTGAACCAAAAGAAAGTTTAACGGTTTCGGCAATTTCAATAGGCACTTTTAATCCAATAGCCAAATCGTTGGTAATATTGCCGGCACCAACCGGAAAAACAGCTGTGTGTAAGAGTTTATTTTCCTCATAAACGCACATGCTAGTCTTGCCGAATCCGATATCAATAAGGACTACGCCCAACTCTTTCTGGCTTTTTGATAACACTGCACGAGCATCTGCCAGCGGCGTCAAAATCAGGCCGCCTAAACTGCCGCCTAAAACTTCCACGCACTTGGTCAGATTTTTTATGGCTGGCACAAACGAATCAATGATTAGACTATTAACTTCTAAACGGTTACCCACCATACCAATAGGATCACGGATATCACGCACGCCATCAACGATAAATTCCTTAACTAAGGAATGAATTACCATGCGATTCGGAGCAATATTAATGGCTTGAGCGCTTTGAATCGCCCGATTAATGTCATCCTGATAAATCTCATAATCAGCGCGTGAAACAGCTACTACGCCCACTGACGATTGAACTTTCAAATCGCTACTGCCAACGCCTAAAAATATATTATTAACAGCTGCTTTGGATATTTTCCTGATTTCTGAGAGAGCGACGGCTAACGCTTGAGTAACATCGCTTAAATCATTCACTACACCTCGACGCAAACCGGCTGAAGGGATTTTTAAAAGCTCGATCAGCGACAATTGGCCCCCCGATTTAATCTCGCCAACTGCGGTCTTGATGCTTTTTGATCCAACATCTAGGCCGACAATATAGTTGCTCATAGTAATTCGTAATCGACAAATATGATCATCCCCGCTTTCTTTAAACTTAAATTAAAATGATGCGGTGGAATCAATTGCTAATTTCTTAATCAGATACTGTTCGCGCTTACGCATCTTTATTGTATCATTTCTTGTCCGATGGTCATAACCAAAAAGATGCAAAAAACCATGGATAACCATAAACTGCAAGTTTTGACCTTGCGAATTGATATAATCGGGGTCCAAATAAAGTTCTCCTAAAAATTCGCCTGGGTTGTCCGGGTACGGAAAATCCTTAGCCGCTGGAAATGCTAGAACATTGAAACGGCGATAAGGTTTTTTAACCAATTTTTCATTCAAAAAATCCTTCAGCGGTTTGTTTTTGCTGATTGAATTGCTGGTTTTCAAAAAAAAATTGGCGTTAATCCAAGTCCGGCTATCGATCAGATAAATAACTAGGCTGGCATTTGGCTTCGCAGAAAATTTCAGCAGCTGACCAGTTGTATGCTTAACTTTATTTACAAATTTTTTAAATTTTCCACCTACGACTAAAACTTGTATCCTGCCCTTATTCACTGGCTTAATTTCTTTTTTAAAATGTCTGAAATAATTTTAGCATCTGCCTTGCCGCGCAATTCAGCCATAACTATTTTCATGGCTTGTCCGAAATCAGAAACTTTATTTTTATTTACTATTCGATCAACTACTTTCTCAATGCTCGAAAAATCCATTTGGGCTGGTAAATATTTCAATATAATAGTTGCCTCTTGTTTTTCCTTATCAGCTAAATCCTGCCTTTGACCTTTCTCAAATGCTTCACTAGCCTCCCGGCGTTTTTTGACTTCGGTGCTTAAAATTTGGATAACTTCTTCATCTGTCAAATTGTCAGTGCCCTTTTTGGCCCACTTTTCCAAGGCTTTATTATGGATAACCGAAACTATCATTCTTAAAACGCTGGTGCCTAATTGGTTGCCGGCTTTTAAAAATCCTTTAAGGTCATTGCTGAGCTGTTCTTGTAATGACATATTTTTAAATTAATAAGCCTACACTATCAAACCGAGTTTTTTGGCTTTTTCAATTTCCACTTTTTTCCTAGCTTTAGCCAAAGCAGAAACGCGCCGCTTCAGCCGGCTGGTTGGCCGGGCATAGTAGCGCCGCTTTTTAGCCTCTCGTAAAATGCCGCTTTGCTGGGTTCTTTTAGTAAAGCGGTAAATCATAGAACTGGTTGATTCGCCTTCACGTTTTTTAACTTGCATAAATTGTTAGTATATCTTAACTGCTTTTGATTTTTTCCGCAAGATCAATCAAAGTTTCATTAGAAGGATTATTAACGACTGAATGTATAGAACCGCCGCCATCATCGGCAAATCTGGGCAATAAATGAATATGCAAATGGTCAATAACTTGACCGGCGGCCTTGCCGTGATTAATGGCTATGGTAAAACCATGAGGTTTCAATGCGCTATTGAGTTTGGTAATTACTTTTTTGACCGTTAGAAAAACTGGTTTGAGTTCTGAATCTGGCAAATCTAAAATGTTTTCAGAATGTACCTTAGATATTACCATAGTATGACCTGGCGCTCTCTGATTAATGTCCAAGAAGGCCATCGTTTTGGCATCTTCATAAACTATTTGGGCTTCTTTTTCTTTTTTAGCTATTTTACAGAATAAACAATCCATGAACTTAGTGCGATGCCAATATACCAATACATGCTAATGATACTAATAACATACGAATTAGTATTTTATTAGTTACATTAGTAATTATTTGCAGATTAGTATCTTATTTTATTTCAACCTTTTCTTGAGCGTATCAACCAGCTTATTTAACGGTACGGTTTCCTGGACGCCGGTTTTTAAATCGCGGAAAATCACCGTCTCTTCATGAGCTTCTTTTTGGCCAAATATTAAAGCCAGCGGGGAGCCGAACTTATCTGCCGCTCGCAACTGGGCTTGTAAAGATTCTTTGCCGAATGATTCAATAACATCAATGCCGGCTTTGCGCAGATGCTCTATTAAAGTCAGGCCTTTCTTTTTAGCCAATTCCCCGATATGAATGAGAAAAATCTTAGTCCGAGGCTTGATGCGTAAATTAATGTTTTGCAGATTAATAACTTCCAAAATCCGTTCCACGCCAGCCGCACAGCCGACCGCCGGCGAATTTCTGCCGCCTAAAAGCTCAATCAAATAATCGTAACGCCCGCCGCCGCCGAGGGCGAAATCAACGCCTTGAACCATGACTTCAAAAACCGTCTTAGTGTAATAATCCAAACCGCGCACTAAATAATGGTCAAGCGTGTAAGACACGGCCAGCTCATCCAAATAGCTAAGCACCGATTTAAAGTGGCTGTTACACTGATTACACAGGTGATCAATGATAATGGGCGCCTCTTTTTTTAATTCTTTGCATTTTTCCTCTTTGCAATCTAAAAGCCGTAAAGGATTGGTTTCTAAACGCCTTTGACAATCAGCACAGAGCTGGCTCTTCAAACTTTTATAATGGCTTTGCAACTCTTTTTTGTAAGCAGGTCGGCAATTTTTACAACCGATACTGTTGATAATTATGTTTAAATCCTTGATTTTTAAATCCTCTAAAAGACGGTATAAAGCCAAAATTATTTGGGCGTCATAAATCGGATCACCTTCGTTGCTTATGATTTCAAAATCAATCTGATGAAACTGACGATAACGTCCGGCCTGAGGCTGTTCATGGCGAAACATCGGACCCTCAAAAAATATTTTAACCGGCTGACTCATTTGGCTCAGGCCATTTTGGATATAAGACCTGGCAATAGAGGCTGTGGCTTCTGGGCGCAATACCAAGCGTTCCTTACTCTTAGTTACTAAAGAGTACATCTGTTTTTCAATAATATCGGTGGTTTCTCCGACTGAACGTTCAAATAATTCAGCGTGTTCCAAAATTGGCGTGTCCAAACGGTTGAAATTGTAAAAATCGGCTATTTCTTTAGTAGTTTTTCTGATCTTTTCCCAGACTAATTGATCCTGCGGCAAGATATCGTGCATGCCTTTAGGATTTTGAATCGGCGGTAATTTATTGGCTTTGTTTTTTGGCATTTATCTGGTAATCACAACTACTGGATTTGATAATTCGGGGCTGAAAAAACGTGAAATTCATTAATCGGCAAAATACGGACCTTAGCTAAACCGATGATATCTGCACGACTGACCGCGCCCCAATTTCTGGAATCAAAACTGTGATAGCGATTGTCGCCCATGACAAAATATTGATTTTTCTCCAGCTTGAAATCAAAATTATCATTGGATTCGCCGCCTGGTGGTAAATAAGTTTCATCCAAAATAATTTGTTCAGTGCCATTGAAAATTTTTATGGTGCCGCCTTGAGAAACCACCCGCTCGCCTGGCAAGCCGATTATTCTTTTTATGAAAAATAATGATTTATCCTGCGGATATTTAAGAACTATAATCTCGCCGCGTCCCGGCTCTCTTAGGCGATAAGTTATTTCATCAATCAGAATATAATTGCCGTCGGTAAAAGTCGGCGACATACTGGCCCCGCTAACCACAAATGGCTGGACTAAATAGGTTCTAATCAAAAAAACAGTCGCTGCCGCAATCAAGACTACTTCTAAAATTTCCCATATTCCTGAAAGAAAATTCTTAATCCAAGTGGAGTTCATATTAGTTTAATATACAATAGTTTACTATAATAAAAGCTAAACAGCAAGCCGAATAAACAAGTATATGAACCTCAAACTCATCATTGGTCTAGGTAATCCGGATAAGCAATATGCGGCAACTTATCACAATATTGGTCTGTTATTCATAGATTTTTTGAAAGCTAATGCGCACGATGTTAATTTAGATCTAGGCGCTGTTGATGTGCTGAAATCCGGAGTTTATATGAACGAATCCGGAGTTTTTGTCGCTCTAGCCTTAAAAAAAACCAAAGCTAAAACTGAACAGTTATTAATCGTCCATGATGACAGCGATCTTGAAATCGGAGCCTATAAATTCAGCTTTAACAGAAACGCCGGCGGCCATCATGGTGTAGCTAGCGTCATTAAAAGTCTGAACAGCAAACTGTTCTGGCGTTTGCGCATCGGTATCCGCCCAAAAAATGAAAAAGTCCGGCACAAAGCCGAAGCTCTGGTGTTAAAAAAAATCGGCGCGGCCGATCAGAAGATTTTACTGCAAGAATTTAAAATTATGACTGAAAAGCTAAATCTTAAGCGTAATTTTGATAATAAAATTAACTAATCCAGAAGGGTCGGTTTTTATGTTGGACAAAGGTAAATCAACGGTCTGAAAAATGGCCTGCTGGGTTAGTTTATCTTTAAAAGCCAGTGCTTCAGCTTCATTGTCTGATGAGCCGGTAATTAAGATATTTGCCTGGTCAATCACGAAAGTTTTCAGAATTACCTGAGTGCCGGCTAAATCTTTGAATTTTGAAAAAACCACCGACCAGCTGGAAGTATTTTTTTTGGCTGCCAGAGCCAGACTTACCACTTTATTAAACTCAGTGGCGTTTGTCTGTAATTTATTAACTTCATCAAGATTGATGTTGGTCGGGTTTACAGAAAGCACCGCTTGCAAGTCCGTCGCTTGTCTGACTAAAAAAACATCGGTGGTGATAAAAAGTATGGTGGAGAAAATTATGACTGTTAAGGAAATTTTACTCCACAAACTAGTAAAGCTTGCTAAGCGCGCTTGCCAATATTGGACTTGCACCGGTTCATTAGTCAAACTGATGGCATTATCAAGAGGGCGTGGGATTAAGCCACGCAGACTACCGCCCAAAACCGGCAACCATGGCGCCGTTAAGGTCGGGAAGCGACTATCAGTTAATTTAATAACCTTGATTGAAAAATTAGTCTCAATGAAGCTGGTTATTTCTTCAGTTAAAGAAGAACTACTTAGCAACGCTTCGGCTATGGCGCCGTCCCATCGGCTGGCATAAAAATTCAGCACTTTTTTAATGTCTTGAAGCAGAAAATTCTTAAGGCCGGATTGAGAGATAGTCTTTTCGCCAAGTTCATCTTGAATGGACTGCCATGAATGAAAATGATTAAAATGCAGATTGGCATTTCTAATGAGCATCAAAGCAATGCCTTCGGCGACAACTTCAACCACTAAATAAGCATTATTAGCCTTGACGTAAGGCTGTCGTGTCGCCAGCCGAACCAAAGCTAAAGCGGGAAATTCAACGGCGGCAATTATAAAGTTGGCGTCCGCCAAAGCTTCGGAAAATTGATTGACTAAATCAGCCGGCGCGAAAGAACCCAGTAGCTCTTCTTTGCCGCCTTCAGAGAAACTTTCGCCAATTTTCTGCCAGCCCGCGTAAGCAGTTTTAAAATCAATCGGGGAGATCATCTGCAAATTAAGCTCGGCCGCTTCAGCTAAGCCTTTATCCTCTAGAATGGGCACGGCGAATGCTTGGGTATAGACTACGGTCGGCGGTAGTATGAAAATTACATGCAACGGCTTATCTTTAGGCATAACCTGGGCGTGTAAATTCTTAAGCGCTTCTTTAAAAGCAACGGCGTTTTTAATCTTACCGTCAACAACGATGCCGGGCGGCAAACGCAAAGAAGCTGAAGAGAATTTATTATTTTCCTTCAATAACAAAAATCTGATTGCGGTATCGGTAACGGCCAAACTGCCGATTGGTGGCAAGGGATTTAAAAGATTGAGGTATTTTTTTAAAAAACCAATTTTCATATTGAGATCTCCCGGATAAATTCAATTTTGGTACCTTTACTGACTGAGTCAATTTCAACACAGGATTCTAATTTATGTTTTTTGCCCAAAACACTGCCGATGGCTGTGATTTGAATTTTTTGAGGATCAGTTACACAGCCACCCTTGTTGATAGTAATATCCACATTAGCATCGCCAACCGGCAAAGAATAACTGGCACTAGTATCGCCCTTAACTACCCTTAGTAAGCCGTCATTAATGCCGGATTTGGCGGCGGCCAGCGCTTCGGCTGAAAGTCGGATGCCGAAATTGGTAAAATTCAATAAATAGCCTAAAAAAGCTACCGCTAACCCGATTTCAACAATAATGGATCCTAAAATTAAAGTGATGCCTAATGAAGCCACGCCTTTTACATCAAAGTGATTTTTGAGATTTGAGATTTGAGATTTGAGATTTGTCATGGGCTCCAATTAATAATAACATCCTCAACCACTGGAGTTATGACCGAAGGACAGCCGGATTGGCAGAGATCCAGATAAATTTTATAGCGGATATAGCGCTTGTTGTTATGCTCTTTGGTGATTTTTATTGGAGTATCATCCAAGGCCGGACCGTAATAATCAGTGGGGACGCCATTAGGTCCGAGATATGTCCAACTGCCGATGCTGACATCGCAGATCGGCGGATTAGTAGCGCCATTGGGACAATCCGAAGACGCGATCTGAAACCGGACAGCGCCCTGATTAAGCGTGCCTTGCCAGAGAATTGAGTTGAAAGCCGCGCCGCAGTTAATGGTGGCCGGACAGGTATCAAAAATACTTGATGTTAAATCGCCGCTGGCTGGCCCGCCTCCGCCACTGCTGGGCTTCCAGCTTGTCTTAACTTTATATCAACGGGGCCGCAGGGTGATGTGCCGTACAAATCTCCTGTATGATCGCAATTAAAACTTATCCAGCCAATTACGTCATTCCAGGCCCAACCCACAAAATTACCTTGCGTTGCTCCTGGAGCAACGATAATTTGAACTTGATAAGTCGGGAAAGTGCAGGTCCAGCCGGTGCCACTCCAGCCTGAACCCCTGCTGGTGCTATTGCCGCAAAAACTGATCCAACCGATTCTATCGCTCCAAGCCCAACCAGCCAGATTGGCAAAATTGCCGGTCACGCCGAGATTGGTCACACCCCAATTGTTGGCGCCACTGCCACAATCAGAACCATTAGGCGTCGTGTTGCAATCCAAAGCTAAAAAATCTACCTGTGAAGAGGCGTAGCCTTTGATATTTGTATCTGTTACTTGAACACTGCCGTTGCAAAAATCAATCCAGCCGATTACATCACTCCAGGCATAATGCTCATTGGCGCTAGCGCTGATATTCGAACTGGCGCTGCAGTCTTGAGCCAGAGCTATTGGAAAACTAAAAAAAGCAAGATTTAAAACGAAGCCTGCCGGCACTAAAACTTTAAATATTATCCTAACTATTAAAATCATTTGATTTTTATTGAGCCGGTGGCGCTGTTGTAATCAACATTGCCAGAATCTGCATAATAAGCCCTGCCCGGAGTTAAAACTGTATTATCAGTCGGCGTAGTTGGGCCGCCGCTCCAATCGGTTTGCGTAAAGCTCAAATTAAGATTGCGCGTCAAATACTTAACAAAAGTGACGTTAGAATTACCGGCCGGAGCCTGCCAGGAAGTTATGACAGTAATTTTTTGAGTGGAGGGATCTTCGTCAGTGGAAGTATAATTAGCCTCAATATTATTGCTGGCATCGCGTGAAACATTTTCCAGATAAAAATATCTGGTGTAAACAATGCCGTTTAAATTTACGGTTTCGTCGCCGATTACCGAAGATAAAGGTGTTGTCGTGCTGATATAATAATGTTGAGGGGCTTTCTGAAGATTATAAATACCGTAATTGCCGGTACAACTGGCTGGGCAATACCATTTATATTCAGAAACTATCGTCGCCTTATCAATTAAGTCCTGGCTTAAAAAAGACGCGCCTTGGATAAATTTATTTTGCGCACTGCTTTTTAAGCTGACGGTAATCAAAGTTACCGCACCACTGATTAAAATAAAACCGACCGTCACCGCTACCAAAATCTCAACTAAGGATTGCCCTTCGTTATTTTTGATTTTTTCTACCAGAGATGCCTGCCTACCAAAACCTCGACACGGGCGGCGATTTTTGCTTTTAATAATATCTAATCGCTCCATAAGCATTTACTGTTATAGTTTTTAACTTAGTCGGATCGTTTTTAATTCTGATCTTAACTGACGAGCTGGCAATCACTGGTATACCGGAAATAGTTTGAAAAAATATGTCTGTAGACGCGCCGGTAGCCGGATCCGCAAATTCAATGCCGGGCTTTAATATATTATATGTGATTATCGTACCGGGATAACTAGTGCCCCTGAATGCCTGGTAAAAGCCTGTGGTATTGGAAGGATTTTCAAAATGCACGCCCCACTGTTCCACGGAACCGGCGGTAATGCTGTCTTGGGTAATGGAACGCTGTTGAGCGTCCCGTAAAACCGCCACGATATTTTTGGCGTCAAAATCCAAATCTTGGCCGACCCGATAATTGGGCAAATAGATTACTGTCAGAGCTCCAAAAATAACTAAAAGGCCCAAAGAGATTAAAATCTCAATCAACGTCATGCCTTTTTGGTTGCCCATAAATTTCATAATCTATCTAATGGCTAATAAATTTTAGAACTGCCCTACCAACTGATAAATAGGCACAATAATCGCCAGGGCAATAGCCGCCACAATACCACCGATCATCAAGAGCAATGCCGGCTCTAAGAATGAAACCAAGGTTTTCAATGAGCTGTCTATTTCCAATTCATAAAAATCGCTTAAGGTTTTGAGAATCTCATCCAAATGGCCGGCTTTTTCAGAAATGGCCACCAGATTAGTGACTACTTTCGGGAAAGCCACTTCGTTTCTAAAGGCATCACCAATGGTCAAGCCACGCACCACGCCTTCATTGGCAATTCGGCGCAAGCTGGCCGCGATATCTTCATAACCGACGGCACTGGCCGTGATTTCTAGAGATTCCACAATCGGCAAACCGGATTTCATCAGTGAGCCTAACGTTTCGGCAAATCTCTGCAAAGCCAGTTCTTTGATAATCTTTCTGACAAATGGAGTATTATTTAAAAATTTGTTTAATAACTCCCGGCCCATTTGAACTTTGGAGAAAAAATAGCTTAAAAATGAAACCATCACTATGACCACTGCTAAGATAATCCAAATATATTTTCCTAAAAATAAGCCAATGGCAAAAACTACCCGCGAGAATAGTGGCGGATTAAAGCCACCGCCATTGAAGACATCGGCAATTTTGGGCAAAGCGAAAGTAACCAAAAATGTCAAAATAATAACCGCCATGACTAACAGCAATGTTGGATAAACCAAGGCGGCGCGAATGCGGCCGCGTAGTTCATTTTCCTTGACTAAAGAAGTGTTTAAATCCTGAAAGACCTGGTCTAAATTTCCTGATGATTCGCCGGCTTTAATCAGATTCACGAACACCGAGGAAAAAAATTTCGGATATTTGGCAAAAGTGGTATGGAACGGCTGGCCTTTTTCCAGGCCGGTACGGATTTCTATCAATAAGGCCTTGATGATGGGTTTTTCAAAATCCGCTATTAAAATATCAATGGCCTTGAAAAGATCAATGCCAGATCTCAACATTAAAGCCAGATATTTGGTCAAAAAAACTTTGTCGCTCAAAGTTATTTTTTCTCCGAAAATCCGGTGCGCGGCTTTGCCCATACTGGTGCTATCGGTAGTTCTAATTGTGATCGGTTTGAGGCCTTGAGCAGCTAAATAGCTTAAAACTTCGGCCTGATTCTTAGCCTCTAAATCGCCTTCTTTGACCTTGTCGTCCTGCTGAAAAGCTTTGTAGTGAAAATTCATAAGTAATCGCTAATATACGTATTAAAACCAAATATACGAATAAAAATTAAACACTATTTACTATCCTTCTATATTTTACACCATCTTGGGTGAAATAAATAATGATAGCGAGTTTTAATTCGGTCATTTTTAGATAGGCCAGCAGTTGCTTAATATGGACATAACCAATTCTAGGCCTAACCTTAAGTTCAATAATAATCTTATTATCAACTAAAAAATCAGGCCTATAATCACCAATTATCTTATCATTATAGAGAAGATGAAAAGTTTTTTCCTTTTCAAAAGAAATATTTCCGCTTTCAAATTCTTCAGCTAAAGCTCTAGCATAGTAGATTTCTTTATGCCCAAGTCCAAGTTTATTTAAAACTTTAAACGCCGATCCAATAATTTGATAGCTTAATTCTGGATATAGCAGGTTAGTTTTGGAAATCTGCTCCATGAAGATTCGTATATTTTGCAAGAATTCGTATATTAGTGATTACTCTCTAATCACGCGCAAAATCTCCTCCAGCGTAGTCATGCCGCGTTCTACTTTTCTCAAACCGTCGTCAAACATAGTCAGGTACTCTTCCTTTTTGGCAATGGCTCGTAAACCGTCCAAGTTAAAGTTCGGATCCACAATATAACGCCGGATGCCTTCACTAACATTTAAAATTTCAAAAATGCCAATGCGGCCTTTAAAGCCGGTGTGATTGCAGGAAGCACAACCCTTGCCTCGAAACATAGTTTTGGGAATCTGATATTTGGATTTAAAGCCCAGCAGATCAATTTGATTCTGAATGGCTTTCATCATCTCCGGATCAACCTTATAGGAAGCGACGCAGGTAAGACATAAGCGGCGTACCAGACGTTGAGCGATAATCACATTCAAAACAGCTGAAGCTAAAAAGGGCGCCACTTTTAAATCTACGAACCGAGGGATGGCCGTCGGCGCATCATTGGTGTGCAAGCTGGATAATACTAAGTGACCGGTCAAAGCTGAATGCACGGAAATTTCCGCGGTTTCTTCGTCGCGGATTTCACCAACCATAATAACATTCGGATCTTGACGTAAGATCGCGCGCAAGCCGTTGGCGAAAGTTATGCCAGCCGCCGGATTAACCTGAATCTGATTCACATACTTCATGTAATACTCAATCGGGTCTTCAATACTGACAATGTTAATTTCCGGCTTGTTAATCGCGCTCATTATTGAATACAAAGTAGTGGTTTTACCCGAACCGGTCGGGCCGGTAACTAAAATCATGCCGTAGGTCCTGGCAATATTTTCCTTGATGACCTTAACCATATCGGGCAACAAGCCTAGTTCTTCAAAAGACAAGGGCCGCTCGGTGGCGGATAATAAACGCATCTGGACTTTCTCGCCGTAGAAAGTCGGAATCACGGACACGCGGATATCCACGATATCACTGGCGATCTTGTAGCGGAACCGGCCGTCTTGAGGTTTGTAATGCTCATCCAATTTGAGACTGGATAATAGTTTAAAACGGGCAATTAAAACAGATTGTACTTCTTT
>OBEQ012670046.1_pt1 | contig 12550 bp, 14 predicted proteins | sample 1670901 | NCBI WGS metagenome assembly OBEQ01 (sample SAMEA104232315, study PRJEB22302) | groundwater metagenome | biome: forest; feature: aquifer; material: groundwater | place: USA | collected 2011-08-07 | depth 5.4 m | reverse complement strand
TTGTTAAGCCAAACTCTCTGCGTAGCTCAGAATTATCTTGCCGATGAAAGAAGTTGATGTCGACTGGGTATGGCACAACTGCGACGCTAACTTTGCCCTCTGCTACTTTTCTAGCGGCGTCAGCGTATACTTTATTGGCGGCCGTAAGCAATTGTGGTTTCGCTAAGTCTAATATACTCCTCACAAAGCTCAATTCTGCATCAAAACTATTCATCCCGCCTATTAATCTTTGCCCCCATAGAGGAGTGCTGTGAACAGAAACCATGATTGGAGAATCATGTATGTTACACAGCCCAACTGCCAGTAACGCAAAGTACCCATGTGCATGAATTAAGCTTGGTTTTATCTGCTTAATTAGCTTATGTAGTTCTGCTGGGGCTGTTATTACGTCTAGGTTCGCATCGCTCTCAACCCATTAATTTCGTAGACCCTGAACGGATAGTCCTTAGTGTTACGCTCCCGATTGGGCTCCACGGCAACAGAAACACTCACGCCTGCCTTATGTAAAAGCTTGGCAGAGTTTAAAACATACGTCTCGCCCCCACCTATTACCGGATGAAATTTTGGCGAGACAATCAATATATTCATGCTATTTTTTATTACGGTTAAACCAAATATTCAAAGCAGCTAATAGGTTAATGTTATCGAACTGTCTTTTTGCTATCTTGTCAGTTAGCTGTTTCTTAGACATCCACACTGTTTCAATGAATTCGTCCTCATCTTCTGCAAGCTTGTACTTAAAGAGCTCGGTACAAGCTACAACATATTGCTTTTTATTAGACAATCTATTATGCGTATAAAATGAGCCGAGTATTTCCGATTTTCTTGAGCTATATCCGGATTCTTCAGCAAGTTCACGTAGTGCTGCAGCTATAATAGACTCCCCTTCTTTTGTGCTGCCGCCGGGCAGTTGCCACATAACTTTATTCGGTGGATAGCTGTATTCTCTCTGAACTAACACCTGATTTTTTACATTCGTTGCAACCACAATAACTGAATGGGTGGAAGCGGCTGCATGACGAATGTAAGTAGTCTTTGGGCCATTAGGTAGTAGGACTAGATCTTCCGTTATCTTTAGTTGCTTATGATTAAGAATGACTTTCGAGGAAAGGGTTTTCCAAGTTTTTGCTTTTTTCGTCATGAAGCCTCACTTCGCTCAAAATTACTTAATATTAAATTATGAAACTGAATATTGCTTGCGTCAATGGCTACTCTCTATATTTAACCACAAAATGTTAGCGAATTACCTCGTCAAATGTAGAAAAGTTAATTTGAGTGTGGGAAAACGAAGCGTGACACAAAAATGACGCTTATTCCGTGTTTTTTGTCGCCAAGGCTGTTATAACAACAAGGCTCGCCTCAAGGCCGTCCACGAAAAATTCCACCGCAAAAAAGCCTAAATCATTTATAAAATTAGAAGCGAAAGTTGATAAGCTTGAAAATGCCTACGGCAACACTAGGTCGCCCGGGATGGCCATAGCAGTCAGAGCGTTGATCTGCTTCAAAGAGGTGGAGTCGTTGACTAACGCCGGGTTACTGCTTAGCTGGCAGCGTAGTGCTAGCAAGTACCATAACAGCCTGCTTCGCCGTTACCTGCTCAAGGGGACGGACTTTACCATTCTCACATAGGATGAACTGGGTAGCATTGTGGAGGAGATCCACCGCCCAAGGAAATGTCTGGACTATACCACACCGATCGAGGTATTCTTGGCTGAGATTAATAAATTAAACGGGCTAGTGTTTGTATAAGATTTAGAATTCAGGAGCATGAAGGACCAAAAAATAGTATATTTTGTGCGTCACGGGCAAAGCCAAGATAATGTTGCCCCGCTTTTTCAGTCACCAGACTCTTGTCTAAACCCAAAAGGACGCGAGCAAGCATCAAAGATCGCGGATAGGATTTCTAAGTTAAAGTTCGCAGCACTGCTCAGTAGTTCGCTACCACGTGCAACCGAAACCGCTGAAATTATAGGCCAGACCACAAACTGTACTCCTGAACTATCAGACCTATTTGTCGAACGAATAAAACCATCAAGCATCAACGGTAAACTTTATAATGACGCAGGTGCTAGCGCAGTTTGGAGGAATTGGGAAAAGAGCCTATATACACCTGGAATGCGAGTGGAAGATGGCGAGAACTTTGATGATATCGTTAGACGAACAGACCAAGCTTTAAAGCTACTAAAATCCCGCTCAGAGCATTCGATAGTCGTGGTCACGCATGGTTATTTTTTGCGTTCAATCATTGCGCGGGTTTTGCTTCAAGACCAGCTTTCCGGTGACGCCTTTCGCGAAATACAGAGGCTTGCCAGCATGGAAAATACAGGACTAACGGTCTTGCGTTATTCGGACGCCTTTGAAGAAAAGCCGTGTTGGAGACTTTGGATTTATAACGATCACGCGCACCTCGCCGAGTAATTATTCAACATTTAGCTGGGCCAAATCCGACCTGATTCAAAAAAGATAATCATAAGCTCACAATTACTTCATAGATTTTTTACGAGGCGGTCGAATTTAAAATATGCAACTTTAATGCCATGCCCCATACTTTACTCTTTTTGGGTCTTTAGCGAGCCACGAAAAATTCCACCGCTCTAAGAAGTTTAATTGTATTTTCAACTATCGTCAGACGATAGTCTGGAAGTATTTCTATAGCTTTTTGAGTACTTAAAAGGTAGTAGGTTCTTAATTTCAAGACAATACTGCTTTAAATTCCTTGGCTATTCACGATTATTTTAAGAATAGTTCAGCTTGTGCTGGATACTCTCTTTTTCTAAAAATTAATAACCCCGTAGACAAAAGGTTTTGGTTTTCGTTAAAAACCTCCATAATATTTTTTAAACGAATGTGTGCACGCTTTTTTATCTCATCGTCAGTAATAAAACTAGTCATAGATCGACAGTATTTATCTATTTCTGTCCTTGAACGAATTGGAATAGTTGTAATATCTTCATAGAATAACTCCAGCTTTTCGTCCTGTTTATATAAATTAAACCAGTATTTTTTATCCCATGGTAGAATTTTTATTTTCATAATTTCATATAGAGATTGGAGCAGCTCGGCAGAGGGTTTATCATGATAAAACATAACCATATCAGCCACGAACCCCCATGGTCTACATACCCTTACCATTTCAGATATCGCCCTGTTTTTATCCTGTACAAAAGCTATTGATCCAGCACTAAAAACAAGGTCGAACTTTTCGTCCTCCTCCATAAGACCCATTACGTCTCCCACCAAAAAATCAATGGAACTTTCATACGAATCGTTTGAAGTAATTCTTTTTGCGACTTTAATCATAGCTGGGTCTATATCCACGCCAGTGGCTTTTGAGTGAGTCAAGTGAACAATTTCCCGTGTCGAGAAACCTGTACTACATCCGATGTGCAAAACATTACTACTACTATTAATAAATGTTTTCTCTGCTAGTTTAATAATTTGTTCTCTTCCTCCTGGTGGGCGATTTTCCTCGCCAAGAAATGCCATAAATTCGGTGTATGACATCTTATCAATTTCTTTCATGTGTGTATGGCTAGTAGCTGCAAATATTTAGCACTGTAGTTTATTTTGACAATCTATATACTCGGCTCATTTTACTCATTGTATAGCAGCTTGGCCTTTGTTGATGGCTATTTTATACTAATAGGTCTAATAGCACAGCTATGAATAGGCATTACAAGACTCCGAAAAGAATATACGGGTCAGATTTGAATGACTCTGATCTCTTACTGAATTATGTTGAAGATAAAGAAACACTGGACAATATTCTCGCTTCTTTTGGTATTTATTCATACAAAAAAATAAGTAAATATCCAGTACACTACTCAGCTACTTGTAAAAAAGCGATTGTAGGTACAAAAGATGGATTATATTTCTTAAAAGAAAAGGCAAAATATTCAGATGATGATAGAAAAGTAGATTTTTGCGCCAAATATCAAGACTATCTTTCTAATAGATTAAGACAGGTGCCTACATTACTTAAAACAGGTGATGGAAATCCTTATGTTAGGTATGGGAATCGCGTGTATATATTGAGTAGCTATATTTCTGGCTCTTGCTTCATGGGCAAAGAGAGGCAGCTTGAATCAGCAGCTTATCATTTAGCCAAAATACACAATTTGTCTTTCGGTTTTATAAAAGCAGTTAATAGTGTCGGTAAAGCTACTAACAAGATTAATAGTGTGGCTTCGAGCAGGCGTTTTATCCAGCTTGCAGACAACCTAACCTCAACAAGCAAGTCCAAAATTAAACAATTGGCTATAAGCAATTTAGACACGCATCTACGTTCAATGGAAGATCGACCCCAACCTGGGGTTAGTACTGCGATACATGGAGACTATATTCCAAGCAACCTGTTATTCAGCCCTGCTAGTGGAGAAGTTGTTGGTATTTTTGATTTTGATAATTGCGGTATAGGTTACATAGAGAAAGATGTTGCCGAATCTCTAATGTCATTTTGCTCAGGTTTAAATTATAAAGGAAGTAGTTCAAATTTAGCCGCACCAATTTCAAGAAAAATAGACAATGCTCAAGCTCTTAGTTTTTTAAGTTCTTACTGTAGGAATGCGGAATTTGTTACCTTAGATAAGAATTTTATAGACAGAGTTATTGATGAAATAATGGTACAGTGGCCTGGTATTATGTGTTTAGGTATCGTCCGTGGAGATTTTGGTTATTTAGATATATTGAGCGCACTAGACTTTATCTCTAATACCGAAACTCTGAGGTCTTCCCTTAAGAAGAATTTACTTCAGGGAATCAACAAGGTAGGTAAAAATGTACGGCTATAAAATGAGTATTAAAACGGATAGGGATGATCTACTTTTACTTAGGCCCTATGAAGAGGAAGAAGCCGAAAATATGATTGAAGGCTTGCAATCACTAGAGGTTTGCCAATATATTGAACTACCAAATGCCCAAACATTACCTGATGAAAAAGAATTCCTTCAAAAATGTAGAGATGAAAGAAACAGAAGGGATTGGGCTGTATGTGTCGACTCCGACGGAATAAGCGGCGGTAAAGCAATCGGTACTTTAAGTTTAACTCTAGATGAAAACATGATGTCTAAGGCTCGCTTTGGAGAAACTGGTATGGTTATTTATGACAGAAATTATTGGGGCGTAGGCATTTTTTCAGCGGCAGCTTTAGCCCGAACACTTTATGCTTTTGACATAGAAAATGTTTCGGCGATTCACTCAACTACCCTGCGCTCCAACAAAGCGAGCGTCAAGGTCTTAAATAAGCTTGGTTATGTAAAAACGGGCACAAGATATCGTTCTCTTTTTATTTCTGGTCAGGTGATTCACAAAGATGAATACCTGCAAGTAAACCCGGTGGATGAATCTTGGAATAGCTTTTGGGGCAAAAGCGAGATACCTAAAAAGTTTATACGAGCCCGAGACTTGTGTATAAGCGGGTTATTAAAAGCAAGGGAGCAAGTAAAGTTTCCTTAGGGTAGTATGAGTACATAGGAATTAACAATGAATAAATTTATCGTAAATGTCGAGGTTGTAATCATACATAAAGATAAATGGCTGCTAGTACGTAGGTCGAGTAGTGAAAGTCATGCTGCGGGTTTATTATCTCTTGTAGGCGGTAAGGTCGATGTAGACGATAGTAAAAATAATACTCTGGAGTACGCTGCCCTAAGAGAAATAAATGAAGAAATTGGTGTTAAGCTTGATCGGAAACTTATTTATGTTCATTCTAGCCAATTCGTATCAGAGCGCGGTAATAATGTGTTAGATGTTGTTTTTTCGTTAGTCCTAAGTGAGCGACCAAAAATTAAGCCAAGCGAGGAAATTGCACAATATTTGTGGCTTAACTATGGAGAGATCACAAAAAAAGAAGATTTACCACAATGGGTAAAAAATAGCATAGAAAAAGCCTATATTAAAAAATCCGCAGGCCCTGGTATCTTACCAACAATTTAATGTACGAAGAATCTCATCACATAAAAAATCTTATAGAATCCAGATATTATATGAATCTTGTTCTGTTGCGAAGCGTTTTATCAAAATCAATAGATGATTTTTTCCACAAAATAAAAATGCCAAAGGTCGATCTTTATATGATTTCAGATTCTGTATCCTCACCCATGGGCCCAGGGTCTGACTCAACCCCACTAGCCATAAGATTTGACGGCAGAGACACATATCTTGTAGACTCTGCCCAATTCGGGATGGAGCCCTTAGTACAAAAGCATTTTAGCGGGGTGTACTGCTACTTGCCATCATTTAGGGGAGAAAAACCGGACGCAAGACATTTAAATCAATTCTATCACTGTGAAGCTGAACTTCGGGCTGACTTTCCTTCTGCCATCAACATAGCTGAGAAAATGATTGTAAATGTATTGAAGAAGGTGCTTTCTAGTGATTCGGTTCACTTGAATAAGGATAGGGTGATGAAAATCATGCAGATCCTAAAAAAGAATTTTTTAATGATTACTCAAGATGAAGCTATTGAGATTATAGGAAATAAATTCAAGTATGTTGAGCATCATAAATTCGGTAAGAAAATAACCTTAGAAGGCGAAAAAAAGCTTTTAGGTCATTTCGGGAATAATCATTTGCTTTGGCTATACAATTTTGACCGCGACATAGTAGCTTTTTATCAAAAACCAAATCCTGATCACAAAGACAAGGTAATTGCTGCAGATTTACTACTGCCACAAATATTCAATAAAGGGTTCTACGGCGAGGTGCTAGGCTTGGGTCAAAGGCAAGATAGCGCATCAGAAATAGTTGAGTCGATTAAAAGGCAGAAATTAGTTAATGGTGATCAATATAACTGGTATATTGAAATGAGAAATAATATTAATTACAAGTCCACATCTGGTTTTGGGCTCGGGATAGAGCGACTAGTATCATGGATTTTAGGTAGTGACCACATAGCAGATTCGTCGCTCTACCCGGTTTTGAGAGGTAACAAAGCAGAGTACTAAAAAGAGGAGTCGTATAAGTCAGCATTATTTGACATTCGTATTACTTACACAAGGATATTTAGCCTAGTAGCTAATTGTTATTTTTTGGCTTGTTGAATCCACTTTAACCATGCCTCCAACAGGCAATACAATCTGTGGATCAGTATGGCCAAAATCTATGTTTTGTATGATTGGTATTTCTTCATTATATTCCCTAATCGTACTTAATATAACTCGCCTTTGCTTATTCCTATAAGCGGATTTTTCAGCAGTAGATTTCTGTTTATCGAATTCCCAAGCTTTTGGACGACCAATTAGTACGGCCCGAAATTTATTAAACCAATCGCGCTTCGCCATACCAACTAGTAAATATTCCACCAACCATGGTTCAGGAATGTCTCCAGCTGATTCCAAAAATAAAACAGTGTCAAATAAATCATTCTCACTAGGCAAGTATTTTCCGACAGTAAATTCCTCTAATAATGACTCCATGCACCCTCCCCACAAAACGCCTTTTGTGTTTTTCGTTCCACTCCAAAACCAGCCATCGTTTAGCTCCATCTTGCGCGGCTTATTTAAGTTTTCTTTAATTGACCAGTCGAGGCTTTCATCATTAAACTCTTCAGATACATCAAGATCTGCTTCGCCACCTTCGAATAGAGCTTTTTTGATATATTTGACTGTCAAATCATGCATGTTCTCTTGCATAGCGTACTGAGTCATAATACTGCCGCCGTAATACGAGGGGATCCCAAGGCACCAAAGGAAATTATGTAAATGGGTATTATCGCTATAGCCAAAAAATGGCTTTGGATTATTAACGAATACTTGTGGTTCTAGATATTTAAGCAATTCAATTTGATCATCTCCTCCGATTGACGCAATAACGGCCTTGTTTGAAGTATCTTTAAAAGCTTCCATAACATCTTGTGCCCTTGCCTTCAAAGGCGCCTTCATCTGCCTAGTAGTGGGGTATTCTATAGAAACTAGCCCAAAGACATCATGCAGACGCTTTAATCCAAGGTCTTGAACCCACGGGAAAAGCCCTGGTAAGCCCTCTGAGGGCGAGATAATACCCACTTGATCTCCTTCTTTTAGCTTAGGCAAGTCTATAAATTGCTTCATAAATTGATTGTAGCAGATCACAAAAGAAGCGATAAAACCAGTTAATTTTCCCGTGCTGACTGTATGATCCTTGGGTAGTCTTGTTGCTAGAAAGACTTCTAGAGTGTTAGGCCAATAGGGATAGGATTCGGCCTGATCGGGATTGTTCAACTTTTTATTAACAGCGTTTAGAAGTTGGGTGGAATAGGGCGAATTTACCGGTGTAGTGGCGGATGTATAAATTCTGCCTGAGGAAACCCCGTTCATCGTTTACGAAAAAGTTGCCCGCCGAACGGCGGCGTTGTTTTTTACAATGCAGGCAGCCAAAAATTCCACCGGAAAGCTTAACAACAATGTCTATTTATTAATTATCTTATCTGTGGGTACGTCGACTAGCTCATGGGCCTTTTGCCCTGTTCGGCGCGAGTATTCTTTACACAGCTGATACCCGTAGGTATAGCCGAACCAGCGTGGTAGTTTTAGTTTTTCTGAACCAAAAAACCAGTCAGGGTGGTTATAGTTCTTCGAAAAAAAATGTTTCTGGGCATTAGCAACATTGTCTTCACTTATTTTAACCAAGGAATAAATTGGAGCTTTTCCAATCTGCTCTTCTTCGAAAAGACAGGCTAAACCTTCCGCAACCAAGTCATTAGCTAAATTCTTGGTCCAGCCAAGCTTTTGGAAACGCTTGGCATGGTGCAATTCATGAATAAGTTGACTGTGCAGCTCTACTTTATTGAAACCTTTAACAGCATCCACAGATATGTAGACTGAATGGCCGTCGTCATTCGTAAAGCCGCCGACGCCTAACTCGGGAATCGCAAAGTTCGGCAGGTGTCTGACAACCACATCGACTTTATCGAGTGAAAGCAACGTCCGGCTAAGAGCCGTGGCTTTTTTCCAAACCGAACTTATATCTTTTACATAATCGTCAAGAATTCCGGTCGAATTTAAAATATGCAACTTTAAAGCCATGCCCTAATTTTACTCCTTTTTGGGTTCTATAAACCGGTAATAGTTGCAAAATAATGTAAAGCTGGCCTGGCATTGCCATTTTAACACTCCGTGATAAAATGAAAGTACTGTCGCTCGAAAAGTTTTAGAGCATTGCTCTAGCAACATTACAGAGTGATGTTCGTTCACAACTCGACTACTTCTACGAAACTTCGACATAAACCTGCGATCTCGCTAGGAGGTGGGGTCGATGAAGCACCGATTGATGCTTCTGGTGCTGCTGGTAGCCGCTTTGTTTGGGCTGACCAGCAGCCAGAAGATCGCTGCGGACAACCTACCGGTAGTCCAGCTAATGCTGGTGCTGCCGGCCGACGGGGTTGTCCACTCTTACCAAACCGACGGTTCACTCCAGCGTAGCTGGGAAGCTGCGCAGGAGCTGCTCGCCCGGATCTCGGGCGGCTATAGCTTCCGGGTGGCACCGGACATCAAAACATTCCGGATCAGTGTCACCGATGCCTGGATTCAACAAAACGTCCGTCCCAACATGGGTTGGCTCTGGCTTGGTGGCGAAATTGGCCTCGAATTGTTCAAGGCCGGATACGACGTTCAGCACACCCAATACATCACGTATTACGACGGCGACCCTGGCGGAGCGTGCAGCAGTCCTGCCGCACCTGACTGGGCTGATGGCTGGAAGGATGGACTTGTCGGGGCTGTCTTTCTGACCCCACGCTGCGGCGGCTTCGATCCAGCCTACCCCCTTAGTTTCCTATGGCGGGCGGCATTGACAGTTCATGTCGGCGTTAACGCTCTTGGGGCTGTGCCGCCTTGTGCACCACACAACTCCAGCTACTTCTACGTTTCGGACGATCCTCTGGATCTGATGAGCAACGCGGAAAGTTGGAGCTGGGATTGGCGTAATGCCGGTCAGGTCGTCCTGGATGCAAACCACGATGACTATTTCGACCCGTCGGGTCGAGCCATCGGTACCTGCCGGGCTGACCAAAACCTTGCCAACAGCCCCTACCTCGAACGCGGAGTGTACTTTGAGCTCCGCGTGAATGTCCAGGGCAATGGCCAGGTGGCAATCAACGGCCAGCCCTGTCCCAGTCCATGCGATCGCTGGCTGCCCAAAAGCACTGTTCAGCTGTCGGCCACTACTAGTGGAAGCCAGCAAGTGGTCTGGAGCGGAGCCTGCTCGGGCACGAGCTCGAGCTGTTCGGTGATCTTGGCCGGCAACGCGTCGGTGACGGCGACGTTTAAGGCTAAGGCCAAGATGGTCAAATTGACCGTCCGGGTCCACGGCCATGGCAAAGTGGTGGCCACACCGGCCGTCGGCCGGTGCACGTTGTCCACCCCTAACTGTGATCTCACGCAAGGTACGAGAGTTGGTCTGAAGGCCGTTCCGGCCCACGACTGGCACTTCGTCCGGTGGAGCGGCTACGGCCCCTGCACCACGAAGCTCTCCTGCACGGTCACAGTCGACCAAGGGCGAACGCTCACCGCAGTGTTCGCTCACAACTAAGAAGTAGCACGAGCGACAGAGGGGCCGTCCTAGGACGGCCCCTCTCAATTTTATGTTTAGGTCTGGGAAGCGTAATACTTTAAATAATCACGGCAGTTAGTCTTTAGTTTCGGCTCCAAGCTATCACAAAGTTGAGTAGCTTTACTGGCGCGGTTAGAAAGTAAGAGCACTTCCACGACGCCGCGGATACAATAGTCGCGAGACTCAAAAGTTGGTCCCGGCAAACAGATAGCTTTGGTAAGCCGGTTATTATTAAGGCTCGCGTCTTTACTATCATCATTCAAGCTATAAAGCTTGTAGCAATTGTTAACAAAGATGTCAAAGCTTTGGCTGCAAACTCCATAAACTTTAGCAAAGTCGTAATTATCAATCGGCAATTTGAATGGCACCTGGACGAAGTAGCATATCGGCTTATATTTATCATCCAAAATAGTGCAAGGATACATCGGGTTGGTTGCATTTTGAATGGTCAAGGCTGCATCTAGATCGTCTGGAGGATGGTTTTCGTCAATCAGTAGCTGCATAAAAACTCCTTCGTAGCAAACATGTTGTTTAGCTAAAGAACCAAGGCGATCGCAAGCTACCGAGGAAGCTAAAACAGAGTGGTTAAGCGATTCCATCAGGCCGTGCCCAAGCCCGTGAAGACAGTAGCGAAATAGGCCTATATCGCTAGCCGGAGCAACTGACCCACAAACCTCGTTGAGATTATTGATTAGATATTGAACGCCTTTTTGCTTAGATAAGCCTTCTATGGCTCCATGGTAGTAGCCAGACTGACAGTAGCTATCACCTTGAGCGAATGTATCGGCTAAGTTAGCCTCCTTAAGATACGCCGCTCGACCAATTACGTGAGTGAGTTCATGGCACTGGGCCCTAACATAAGCAATTTTAGGATATTGAATTTTAAGTAAACCAAAGGCAGCTTTGGGGCCTTGTTGTTGAACAATCGAGTTCAGTTCGCCGTTATAACAGCCAAAGGTTACGGTCTGATTAGCTACACACCTATCGAACTGACCGCTAGCTATTACCGAAGTTGAAGACAGTTTGAGATAACTAATTAAGACAACTACGAGCAGCGAGATAATATCCAAAAATTGCCGATTCATTTTTATAGCTGCTCGCATATATTTAATTATAGGCGGCCCCGAGCGATCTTAGTACTAATGGCAGGCGCGTCTACTGATCAATTCTTAAGCTGTTAAAAACAGACTGCCGGGTTGGCTGACTATTCAGCCAGTCGTTTAAAGCCGTAAAGAAGGCAAAGTAATATCTTGTTTGTTTACCTAAAGCCACTACTAGCTCGCCTTGCATTGAGCGCGTTGAGCCGTTTTCAAAATGCAAGATTGTATAATCGTACTTCCAGGCGTTGGACTTTATTTGAGAGTTGGTAAACGACGATTGTTGGCCTATGCTAATTTTATAGCCGGGCGGTAGTTTAGACTCCAGGAGATTTGTTAAATTGCTGCGCCAGTTTTTATAGCCCTCACTTTGGGAGTCATTATTGTTTATGGCAGTGTTAAAATCGGCTAAGAATTTTGAGGAGTAGGCTTTATCAAACAAAGTGCTATTGGCGTACAGGCCACCAGTGACAGTGCCGTTAGTCGTTTGCGAAAAACCAACCGGCTTAGTGGTCGAGTTATCCTTTACGAAGCCTGGTGGCTGCTTAAAGCTCATGCCGGTTTGGGGACTCTGCCCCGACAGCACGTATGTATGAAGGTTATCTTTATTCAAAGAGTGACGGAATAGAGCTACATAACCCAGGCTGCCCAGTAGGGTAAAAAGAAGTATGGCTAAAATAGCCGGTTTAAAAAGGCTGGTTTTGGTTTTTAGAGCCCGGGCAACATCTCGAATAACCGTTACGAGTCCTAGGGGCGGAAGCAATAAGCCTATCAGGGCCAATTTAAGATACTGCGACCTCGAGTCTGGAGGCTGGACTTTTGTTGAGGAATGATTTGGGGTATTTTCAGAATTCATTTGATTTCCTTAATTTTAGCAAGGCCAGCCTTTAGGCGGAGGACAAACATAATAGGAGTCGGGGGGTGGG
>OBEQ010299694.1_pt1 | contig 12550 bp, 22 predicted proteins | sample 1670901 | NCBI WGS metagenome assembly OBEQ01 (sample SAMEA104232315, study PRJEB22302) | groundwater metagenome | biome: forest; feature: aquifer; material: groundwater | place: USA | collected 2011-08-07 | depth 5.4 m | reverse complement strand
TTCCCTGCCGCCGGATGATCTTGCACTTGCTGCAGATCCGCTTGACTGAGGCCCGGACTTTCATGTAAGGCGTCCCTTCTTCTCGCGAGGTTACACCAGCGTCGTCAGAACCGCCGGCCCCTCGTTCATGATCGCGACCGTATGCTCAAAATGCGCGGCCAGCGAGCGGTCCCTGGTCACCGCGGTCCAGCCGTCCTGCAGAATTTCCAGCTCGTGCCCGCCCAGCGTCGCCATCGGCTCGATCGCGAGCACCATGCCGGCCTTCAATCGCAATCCGGTATGCGGCGGGCCGAAGTTCGGAATCGGCGGCTCCTCATGCAGCGCCCGCCCGATGCCGTGCCCCACGAACTCCCGCACGACGCCGAACCCGTCCTGTTCCAGCCGGCACTGCACCGCGTGCGAAATGTCCGAGAGCCGGTTCCCGACGACCGCCTGCGCGATGCCGCACTCGAGCGCCTGCCGCGTCGCATCGATGAGCCGTTGGGCCGTCCGGGGCACCGCCCCGACCGTCACCGTCGTCGCCGCGTCCGCGTACAGGCCGTGCAGGATCGCGCCGGCGTCGATGCTCACCACATCCCCTTCGCGGACCTTCCGGTCGCCGGGAATGCCGTGCACGATCTCTTCGTTAATCGAGACGCAGATCGTCGCGGGAAATCCCCGGTATCCCAGAAACGCCGGCTCGGCCCCCTTCTGGCGGATGAAAGCCAGCGCTTTCTCATCCAGCGCCTTGGTCGTCATCCCCGGCTCGATCGCCGCGGCCAGATGCGCCAGCAGCTCCGCGACAATGCGGCCGGCGTCCCGCATCTGCGTGATTTCCTGGGGCGTCTTCAGCTCGACCATCGCTTCATCTAGGCGCGCAGCCATCCTTTTCGGCGCAGCAGCTTCAGCGAACGATTGAAGACCGTTTCAATGTGCCCGCGGCCGTCCATCCGGTGCAGCAGTCCGGCCCGCTGGTAATAGCGCAGCAGCGGCGAAGACGCGCGCCGGTCGATCGCCAGGCGCTTGCGAATCGTCACCGGCTCATCGTCCTTCCGCACGATCAGCTTGCCCTGGCACCGGTCGCACCGGCCGGAGCGCTTGGGCCGCATCGTGCGCAAATGGTAGTTGGCCCCGCACCGGCCGCACACGCGGCGGCCGCTCAGCCGGCGCACCAGCAGCGGCTCCGGCGAGGTGAGAGCCACCGCGGCGTCCAGGGGCGCCTTGCGTTTCCTGAGCACGCGGCTTAACCCGGCGGCCTGCGCCTGCGTCCGCGGGAAGCCGTCCAGCACGAATCCTTTGGCCAGCTTCTCCGGCGTCAGCCGGCTCGCCATCACCTGCACGACCAGCGGATCCGGCACCAATTGCCCGCTCGCCACATAGGCGTGCACCCGGCGGCCCAGCGGCGTGCGCTTCGCGATCTCGTGCCGGAAGATTTCCCCGGTCGAGAGATGCGGCACGCCCAGCCGCTCTTCCCATAAAAATGCCAAAGAACCTTTACCCGCCCCCGGCGGACCCAGCAGGACAATGCGCACGTTACCGGCGGCCGCGCATCCGGGCGGATTTAAAAAAGCCCTCATAGTGCCGCATGAGCAGGTGCGATTCGATCTGCTTCATGGTGTCCAGCGTCACGCCGACGACGATCAGCAAGCTGGTGCCGCCGAAGAAGCTGGCCACCCGCGAGGGGATCTTCATCCACGCCATGATAATATCCGGCAGAATCGCGATCCCGACCAGATAGATCGCCGCCACGAACGTCATGCGGGTCAGAATCCCGTCCAGGTGCTCCACGGTCGGCTGCCCCGGGCGGATGCCGGGCACGAAGGCGCCGACTTTCTTCATATGCTCGGCCGCTTCGATAAACTGATGCGCGGTCAGCGCCGTGCTGAAATAGGTGAAGAACAGGATCAAGACCGCGTAGCAGACATTAAAGACCAGCGAAGTCCGGGAAAACCATTCCGTCAGCCCCTGCAGCTGCGGCACGAACCCGGCCACCTGGATCGGAAAGTACAACAGCGACACGGCGAATATGATCGGCAGCACGCCGCCGGCGTTGACCTTCAGCGGCAGGTAGGTGCTCTGCCCGCCGTAGATCTTCCGCCCCACGACCCGCCGCGCGTACTGCACCGGAATGCGGCGCTGGCCCTGCTCCACGAAAATGACCAGCATCACAATCGCGACGAAGAACGCCCCCATGGCCGCCAGGATCAGCGGCTGCAGCGGCGACTGGCTGCCGCTGGGCCCCAGCTGCACGCTGATGTCCCGGATCGCCAGCGGGATGCGCCCCACGATGGAGGCGGTCATCAGCAAACTCATGCCGTTGCCGATGCCCCGCTCGGTGATCTGCTCGGCCAGCCACATGATCAGCGCCATCCCGCCGGTCATGGTCAGCACCGTCAACAACCGGAATCCGACGCCGGGATACAGCACGATCTGCGCGTGGAACTGCGCCGGGATCGCCTTCTCCAGCAGCATCGCGTACATGTAGGAGTTCACGACCGCCAGCAGCACCGTCGCGTAGCGCGAATACTGGTGCAGCTTCCGGTAGCCGGTCATGCCCTCTTTGCGCAGCTTCTCGAGGGCCGGAATCGCCGTCGCCAGCAGCGTCTCGACGATGATCGTGGCACTGATGTAGGGCATGATGCCCAGCGCGAAGATCGTCGCGTGCGACAGGGCGCCGCCGGTGAACATGTCGAGCAGATTCAGCAGCCCGCCGCCGCTGGCCGCCGCCAGCTCGTCGAAGATCCGCCCCAGCTCGCGCCCGTTGATGCCGGGCACCGGCACGAAGATGCCGATCTCGTAGATCGCCAGCATGGCGAGGGTGAAGAGGAGCTTTTTCCGGAGCTCCGGAATGCTCCAGGCATTCACCAACGCGCTCAGCAACCTAAACATTCAAAATACTAATTGTCAATGAGCTCCACCGTGCCGCCGGCCTTCTGCACTTTTGCCTTGGCCGACTCGCTGGCGCGGTGAACCCGAATCACGACCCGCTTTGTCAAAGAACCGTCTCCCAACAGCTTGATGGTGCGCGTCGCGTCATGAATCAATCCAAGCGTCTTGAGCCGCTCCGGCGTCACCTGATCGCCGTCCTGGCACCGATTGAGCTGATCCACATTCACAATCTGGGCGTCGCGCGGCCGGCCGGTCGCCTTCTGGCGGAAGCCGCGCTTGGGCACCCGGCGGATGAGCGGGCTGCGTCCGCCCTCAAATCCCGGCCGCTTGCCGGAGCCGGTGCGGGCGCGCTGTCCTTTTTGACCGCGGGTGGACGTTTTCCCGTGCCCGGAGCCGATGCCCCGGCCGACGCGCTTGCGCCGGTGCCGGGCACCCGGAACCGCCGGGATGGTGGTGACGTTCATGATTCGGTGACCTCGACGACCAATCGCAGCCGGTCACGGAAGGCGTCCGCGCTTTCCAGCCGCTGCAACCCTTCCAGGGTCGCCTTCACCAGATTGACCGCGTTGCTGGAGCCAAGGCTTTTCGAGAGAATGTCGCGGATGCCGGCGGCTTCACACACCGCGCGCACCGGGCCGCCCGCGATGATGCCGGTGCCCGGGCTGGCCGGCTTGAGCAGCACCTTGCAGGCGTCGTAGCTGCCGATGACTTCGTGCGGAATGGTGGTGCCCTTCAGCGGGATGGTGACCATGTTGCGCTGCGCGATTTGGAACCCTTTGCGGATCGCATCCGAGGCTTCATTCGATTTGCCCAGGGCCATGCCGACGCGCCCCTTGCCGTCGCCGACGACCGCCAGCGCGTTGAACGCCAACCGTTTGCCGCCCTTATGCACTTTGGCGACGCGATTGATGCTGATCAACTTTTCCATAAACTCGCTTTGAGACTGCGGCCCCCGCGGTCCGCCCCGCTGTCCGTCGCGCGCCATTAGACCTGCACCCCTCCTGCCCGCACCGCGTCCGCCAACGCCTTCACGCGGCCGTGATACAAATAGCCGCCCCGGTCAAAGACCACCTTGGTGACGCCTTTTTGCGAGGCATCCTTGGCCACGAGGACGCCAAGCTCTTTGGCCGCGGCCAGATTGCCCGTGCCCTTCAAATGCTTCAGCCGCTCATCCTTGGTCGACCAGCCCTGCAGCGTCTTGCCGGCGACATCATCCACCAGCTGGGCATACAGGTGCTTATGGCTGCGGAAGACCGCCAATCGCGGCCGCTCCGACATCCCGATTACCTTCTTGCGCAGCCGGCGATGCCGCGCCTGCCGTCCCGCTTCCCGCAGGTTCGCAATGCCCTTCATGGCCGTGATCTTTTTCATCGTGGATTAGCCTGCCTTTGCGCCGGAACCGGTGGCCGCCTTGCCGGCCTTGCGGCGGATGATTTCGCCGGCATACTTGATGCCCTTGCCTTTGTACGGCTCCGGCGGCGCGACGTGCCGCAGGTTGGCGGCGAACTGGCCGACCGCCTGCTTATCGGCGCCCTTGATATGAAGGATCGTCGGTTTCGGCACTTCCACCGTGATCCCTTCAGGCACCGGCACGATCACCGGGTGCGAGAAGCCCACGTACAAGGACAGGTTCTTGCCCTGCAACTGCGCCCGGTAGCCCACGCCGACGATTTCCAACTCCTTCGAGAAGCCGTTGGCGCTGCCCTGCACCATGTTGTTGATCAGCGCGCGGTAGAGGCCATGCAGCGCGTTGTCCGAGGCCTCGGTGCCGGAGCAGGCCACCGCCACTTTCTGCTCGTTCAGCGTGACCGTGATGGAGGGCGGAAGGGCGAGCGACAGCTTGCCCTTCGGGCCTTCGACCAGCAGCTGCTGGCCTTCCTGTTTGACTTTGAGCCCCTGCGGGACCGTGATAGGCGCGCGTCCGATCCGTGACATCAGCTCACCACACGTAGCACATGATTTCACCGCCGATCTTCTGGCGGTAGGCGTCCCGTTCCGTCATGACGCCTTTGGAGGTGGTGACGATCGCCGTGCCCAGGCCGCCCAACACCCGCGGCAGTTCACGCGCCTTGCTGTACTTTCTGGCGCCCGGATTGGAGATCCGGATCAGCTGGGTGATCGCCGGCGTTTTCTTGGCGTATTTGAGGTAGACGCGCAGCTGCCGCTGCGTCACATCTTCGCCGATGGTCTTGTGGGTGCGGATGAACCCTTCCTTCTTCAGCACCTCGACGATCTGCGCCATCGGCTTCGAGAGCCGCACTTCCACCGTGGGATGGCCGGCCCGCGAGGCGTTGCGGATTTTGGTCAGGCCGTTGGCGATCGGATCGCTAATAGCACCCATTACCAACTCGCCTTCGTCAGCCCGGGGATTTCCCCGCGCCAGGCCATCTCACGGAAGCACATCCGGCACAACCCGAACCGCCGGTAAAAGCCTCGGCGCCGGCCGCAGCGCTGGCAGCGGTTGACCGCCCGGGTTTTGAATTTCGGCGTGCGCTTTGCCCGTTCCAGCCAGGATGTCTTTGCCATCGCTTATGCAGACCCCGTCGATTTTTGAGCGAACGGAAACTTGAATCCCTTCAACAGCGCGAAGGCCTCGTCGCGCGACCTGGAGCGGATAACGACACAGATATCCATCCCCAGCGGAAACTGCACCCGGTCGACCTGGATTTCAGGAAAGATGGTGTGCTCCTTCAGCCCGAAGCTGTAGTTGCCGTGCTCATCGAAGCCGTTCGGACTCAGCCCGCGGAAATCCCGGATGCGCGGCAGCGCCACATTGACCAGCCGGTCCAGAAACTCGTACATCCGCACGCGCCGCAGCGTCACTTTGCAGCCTACCGGGTCGTTCTCCCGGATCTTGAAGTTGGAAATCGCCTTCTTGGCGCGCGTCACGAGCGGCCGTTGGCCGGTGATAAGGCCCAGGTCCCGCTGGACCGCCTCAAGGACCTTGGCGTCGTGGGCGGCTTCCCCGCAGCCCACGTTGACGACGATTTTCTCAAGGCGCGCCGCGCCCATCGCATTCTTGTGCTGGAACTGTTTCGCCAGCCCGGGCGCGAGCTCCTTGCGGTAGCGGTCCAACGACGCGGGTATTCTCTTTGACGCGGCGGCGGGGGCCATCACAGCGTCCCCTTGCACCGGTGGCAGATGCGCTGCTTCTCGCCGGATGCATCCACCTGCCAGCCCATCCGCGACGGACGGTGGCACTTCTGGCAGGTCAGCGCCAGCTTCGAGATCGCGATCGCGGTTTCCCGCGGCACGATGCCGCCGGCCTGGTTCTGCTGGCTGCGGCGGTCGAAATGCTTCATGATGTTGATGTGTTCGACCAGCGCGCGGTCGCGCTCCGGCCACACCTGCAGCACCTTGCCGCTCTTGCCGCGGTCTTTGCCGCTGAGCACCGTCACCGTATCGCCTTTCTTGATGCCCGCCATCACACCACTTCCGGGGCTAAGGAGATGATCTTCATGAACCGTTTCTCGCGCAGCTCGCGGGCGACCGGCCCGAACACTCGGGTCCCTTTCGGGTTGTTCTGCGGGTCGATCAGCACCACCGCGTTGGAGTCGAATTTCAGCGTCGTGCCGTCCGTCCGGCGGATCGGAGCCCTCGTGCGCACCACGACGCAGCGCACGACCTCGCCCTTCTTGGCCAGGGCATCCGGGTCAGCTTCGCGCACGTGCACGGTGATTACGTCGCCTACATCCGCGGTCGGCTTGTTGGCGCGGCCGATCACCCCGATGGCCCACACTTTCTTGACCCCGGAGTTATCCGCCACCTCCAACTGCGTCCGCATTGCAATCATGCTGATCTCCGCGCGGCCTCAGGCCGCGGCGGCCTCCGGAGCGGACGGTTCCTGGGGCTTGTGAATCCGCTTCGGGCGGGCCGGCTCTTCTTCCTTGCCCGGCACCGGCGGAGCGCTCGAGGCGCGCTTCAAAATCTCGACGAGCCGCCAGCGCTTGTCCTTCGAGATCGGGCGGGTTTCCATGATCTTGACCCAGTCGCCGATGGCGGCTTCGCGCTTTTCGTCGTGCGCCTTGAACTTGTTCGTATGCTTGATGACCCGGGTGTACTTCGGGTGGCGGACCAGATGGCTGACCTTGACCACGATCGTCTTCAGCATCTTGTTGCTGACGACGACCCCGATGCGGATCTTGCGCTTGGCCCGAGCCGTATCCACGGCGGATGGCTGAGCGGTCGGCATGAGTTACGCGTCCTTCCGTTTCTCTGACAAGATGGTTTCAATGCGGGCGATCTGCCGGCGGATGACCGGCAGATGGTGCGACTGCTGCAGCGATCCGTCACGCGCCTTCAGCCGGCCCTGCCACAATTCGTTCCTCAATTGGGAGAGCTGGGCGCGCACCTCCCCTTCCGGCAATCCCCGCAGCGTTTTCGCGTCAGGCCGTTTGTCCGCCATCACCCGGTAATCTCATCTTTGCGGCTGACCATTCTGGTTCTCAGCGGCAGTTTGCACGCCGCCAGCCGGAACGTTTCCTTGGCGATCATCTCCGGAATCCCGTCCACTTCAAACAGCACGCGCCCGCGCTTGACGACGGCCACCCAGTGGTCCACGAGCCCTTTCCCGGCACCCATCGGCTTTTCCTGCCCGTGAGTGGTCACCGGCTTGTCCGGGAAAACCCGCAGCCAGGCTTTGCCGCCGCGGCTGAGCGACCGGCTGACTGCCACGCGGCAGGCTTCGATCTGTGCTGCGGTAATCCAGCCGTTCTCAAGCGCTTTCAACCCGAACTGGCCGAAGGCCAGGCGGTCGCCGCCCTTGGCCACACCTCGCCGCTTTCCGCGGAACGCTTTCCGGTACTTGATCCGTTTCGGCAGCAGCATCGGCATCTGAGAATTCCCTCGTTAGACCACCGGCTCCGCGCTCACCTGCGGCGCCGCAACCGGTTGCTGTGGAGCTGGCGTTGGGAGCTGCGGCTCGACGGCGATCCGCCGCTTCGGCTGGGCCTTGGGCCGCTCTAGCGACACCAGATCGCCCCGGCAGACCCATACTTTCGTGCCGATGCAGCCGGCCGTTGTGTGCGCGGTGGCCATGCCGAAATCGATGCGCGCGCGCAGCGTACCCAGCGGCACCTTGCCGGCGCGGTAGACTTCGCGCCGCGTCATTTCGGATCCGGCCAGCCGGCCGTCGCAGACGACCTTGATGCCCTTGCACTCTTTCGATTCCATCGCCTGCTGGATCGCGCGCTTCATGGCCCGGCGGAACGCGATGCGCTTCGTCAATTGGAAGGCCAGCGAGTCGGCGATCAGCTGGGCTTCAATCGCCGGGTTGGAAATTTCCACATAGTCGATCTTCAACTGCTGCGTGGTGCCGACGATCTTCTGCACCGTGTCCTGCAGCCGCTGGATGTTCTCGCCGCGCCGGCCGATCAGAATCCCGGGCCGCGCCGTGTGAATGGCGATACGGATCTTCTCCGCCGAGCGCTCGATGACGACTTTGGCGACTGCGGCGGAGGCCAGCTCCTTGGCCAGCAGCTCGCGGATCTTCCGGTCCTGCTGCAGCGTCTGCACGAACAGCTTCTTCGTAGGCGCGAACCAGCGCGAACGCCAGTCGTGTGAAATTTCCAGCCGCAGACACTGCGGATTGACCTTATGCCCCATCCGACTTGGCACCCTTTCGTTCCAATTCCACGGTGATATGCGTCGTGCGCTTCAGAATGCGGGCCGCCCGGCCGAAGGCCGCCGCCCGGAACCGTTTCCACGTTGGACCCTGATCAGCGACCATCTTGCTGATGACCACATCCTCTTCGCGAAGATCGGGCTGCTGCTGCCGCGCGTTGGCGAAGGCCGAAGCGATCAGCTTCGCCACCGGCTTGGCGGCGCGCTTGTTGACGGCCGACAGCAAGGTCAGCGCCTCGGAGACGGTGCGCCGGCGCAAGGGGGTGATGACGTAGCCCACCTTCCGCGGGGTCATCCGGACATGGCGCGCGATCGCTTTGGCAATCATCGTGTTATTTCTTTCCTGCCGGAGCCGCCGGGGCCGCCGCCGCCGGAGCCGCCGCCGCGGGTGCTCCCGGCTTGCCGGTCGTCGCTTCGGCCTTCTTCACGCCGCCGTGCTTGCGGAAGATACGGGTCGGTGAAAACTCGCCGAGCTTGTGGCCCACCATCGCCTCGGTCACGAAGACCGGGGTGAACGCCTTCCCGTTGTGGACCATGAAGTTCAATCCGATGAAGTCCGGCGTCACCGTCGAGCGGCGCGACCAGGTCTTGATCGGCTTGCGGTCCTTCGTCTGATTCGCAATCTGCACCTTGCGCAGCAGCGGCTCATCCACAAACGGCCCTTTCTTGATGGAACGTCCCATGCGCGCAAACTCCCCTTATGCCTGCTTGACGATCACGCGGTTGGAATACTTCTTCGGTTTTCGGGTCTTGCGGCCCTTCGTGTGCCAGCCCCACGGCGAGACCGGGTGCGGATTGCCCTGCCCCGATTTGCCTTCGCCGCCGCCGTGCGGATGGTCGACCGGATTCATCGCGACGCCGCGGACGTGCGGCTTGCGGCCCAGCCAGCGCGACCGGCCCGCCTTGCCGATGACGGTCGTCTTATGCTCCGAGCGGCCGACCTGTCCGATCGTCGCCCAGCAGTCCATGCCGACCAGGCGGACTTCGCCGGAAGGCAGCTTTACGTGCGCCGACTCGCCCTCTTTGGCCTGGATGACAGCTGAAGAGCCGGCTGAGCGGACGATCTGCCCGCCGCGCCTGGGCTGCAGTTCGATGTTGTGGATCATTTGCCCGGGTGGAATCTGGCGCAGCGGCATCGCGTTGCCGACCTTGATTTCCGCTTCAGCGCCGCCGGCCGTGATCGTATCGCCGACCGCCAATCCCTGGGGCCAGAGGATGTAGCGCTTCTCACCGTCCTGGTACTCGACGAGCGAAATCCGCGAGCTGCGGTTGGGATCGTATTCGATCGTGAGGACCTTGGCCGGCACGCCGATTTTGTCCCGCCGGTAGAAGTCCACGAGGCGGTACATCTGCTTGTGGCCGCCGCCCATGAACCGGCTGGTGATGTGGCCGTGGGCGTTGCGGCCGCCGGTCTTGGGCATCGGCGAGACCAGTTTTTTATGCGGCGTGCGCGTCGTCAGCTCGACGAAATCCGCGGTAATCTGGTAGCGCATCGTCGGGGTGGTCGGCTTATGCGTCTTAACACCCATTACTTGCCCGCCTCAGCTTTGACTTCGATCTTCTGGCCCTTGGCCAGAGTCACAAACGCCTTCTTCCAGTCGGAGCGCCGGCCCCATCGGGCCGACAGCCGCCGCCACTTGCCGTGGCACATCACGGTGTTGACATTGGTAACGGTGACGCCGAAGAGCGCCTTCACCGCCTCGCAGATCTCCGCCTTGTTGGCATCGGCGGAGACGCGCAGCAGGTACTGATCGTGCCGCAAAATGCGCGCGCCCTTCTCGGTTTGCAAGACCCGCTGGACGATGTCAGTTGGCGGACGCATCGGCACTCACTCGCTGTTCCAGCAGTTCAAACGCCGCCTTGGTGACCAGCACCTTGTGGGCGTTCAGCACATCAAAGGCGTTCAAATTCTCCGCGCTGCGCAGCTCGAAGGAGGCCAGGTTGCGCAGCGATTTGATCAACGGGTCCGTCGCATGCTCGAGCACAATGATGGACTTGCGGTCCACCTGGAAGGCCTTGGCCAGCCCGGCGAAGGGCTTGGTCTTCGGCGCATCCGCCGTCAGCTGATCGACCACCATCAGCTCCGAATCCTGCAATTTGCCCTTTAAGCTTTCGATCAGCGCCAGCCGGCGGATCGTCTGCGGCAACCGGTAGTTCATGTTGCGCGGGCGCGGGCCGAAGACGCTGCCGCCGTGCCGCCAGAGCGGCGAGCGGGTCGACCCGGCGCGGGCGCGGCCGGTGTGCTTCTGCTTGAACGGCTTTTTGCCGCCGCCGGAGACATCGCCGCGCGTCTTCGTGGAGGCGGTGCCGGCCCGCAGATTCGTGCGGTACATGGCGACCGCCTGCGAGAGCAGGCGCAGATTCACCTTGCCGTCCCAGAGCTCTTTCTTCAATTTCACTTCCCCGACCTCGCGGCCGGAGATGTCAAAGATCTTCAGCGTCATGCCGGCTTCTTGGCCTTGGCCGCCTTGGCGTTCTTGTTCAGCTTCTCGTCCTCATCCTCGAAGACCGTCTGGAAGGCCTGCGGCTTCCTGATCACGCCGGGCCGTTTCATCGATTTCGTGACCCAAACCAGTGCGTGCTCTCCGCCCGGCACCGACCCTTCCACCAGCAGGAGGTTGTTGGCCGCGTCCAGGCGCGCGATCCGCACGTTCTGCACCGTCACCCGGTCGGCACCCATGTGGCCGGGCAGGTGGTGGCCCTTCCACACGCGGCCCGGGGTCGTCGTGGAACCGATGGAGCCCGGCGCTCTGTGCGACATTGAGCCGTGCGTTTCAGGGCCGCCGCGCCAGTGCCAGCGTTTCATTCCGCCCTGGAACCCCTTGCCGACGGAAATGCCGCCCACATCGACCAGCTCATGCTCCTGAAACATCTCCACGGTCAGCTGCTGGCCCACCTTCCACTCGGCGCTTTCACCTTCCGCCGGCACGGCCGCTGCTGCGCTCTTCCCCTTGACCCTCAGCGCGGCAGGCAGACGGAACTCCTGCACGTAGCGAAACGGCGTGACACCGGCCTTCTTGAACTGGCCCAACCGCGGCTTGGTGACGTCGGATTCCTTCACCGGCTCGAAGCCCAGTTGAAGCGCCTTGGACCGCAGCTCGATCACGGTGCACGGCCCGGCCTGGATGACCGTCACCCCGCGACGGCGGCCATACTCGTCGTACACGTGCGTCATGCCCAGTTTTTTGCCCAGCAATCCGATACTCATTTGACTTCGACGTAGACCCCGGAGGGCAGGTTGAGTTTGCGCAGCGCATCGATCGTCTTGGACGTCGGGTCCAGGATGTCGATGAGCCGTTTGTGCGTCACCATCTGGAACTGTTCGCGCGCCTTCTTGTCGATGAACGGCCCGCGCAGCACGGTGAACAGCTCGCGCCGGGACGGTAGCGGCACCGGACCGGAGACTCGAGCACCCGTCCGCTGAGCGGTCTCCACGATTTCGGTCGTGGACAGGTCCAGCAGCCGGTGGTCGTAGGCCTTCAACTTGATGCGGATCTTCGGTGTCGGCGCCATTACTTGCTCCTCCCTGTCAGCTTCGCCGCGATGCCTGAAGGCACCTGCTCATACCGCGCCGGTTCCATGGAGTACGCCGCCCGGCCTTGAGAGAGCGAGCGGATCGCCGTGGCATACCCGAACATCTCCGCCAGGGGCACGAAAGCCCGAATGATGCGGCTAGTGCCGCGCAGCGTGGTCGATTCGATCTGGCCGCGCCGGGAGCCGAGGTCGCCGATGATTTCGCCCATGACCGAGTCCGGGGTCGTCACATCCACGATCATGATCGGCTCAAGCAGCACCGGCCTGCCTTTCAGAAAGCCCTGCTTGAACGCTTCGATCGCGGCGATCTTGAAGGCGATTTCCGAGGAATCGACGTCGTGATAGGAGCCGTCCAGCAGGGTCACGGCGACATCGACCACCGGATAGCCGGCCATGGGGCCGGTCCGAGCGGCTTCGATGACGCCGTCTTCCACCGCCGGGATGAACTCTTTCGGGATCTTGCCGCCGACGATTTTATTGATGAAGGTGATGCCGCTCTTCAACTCGCCCGGCTCAAGCTTGATGA
>OBEQ011813713.1_pt1 | contig 12552 bp, 14 predicted proteins | sample 1670901 | NCBI WGS metagenome assembly OBEQ01 (sample SAMEA104232315, study PRJEB22302) | groundwater metagenome | biome: forest; feature: aquifer; material: groundwater | place: USA | collected 2011-08-07 | depth 5.4 m | reverse complement strand
ATTTCAGATCCTTCTCTTAGATGTTCCCTTTCAACAATTTTCATTGGTAAAATTATACCAAAGGAATTTCCCCATTTTTTAACTTTAGTTTTAATAGTTTCCATAAGTTATACATGTATAACTATTATTTAAATCTTCCTATTAGAATTATTTAATTTTATAAACAACTTGGACTGATTGATAAATATCTTGTGGCGAAGGAGTAATATTAACATTACTTCTTACTTCAGCAGCATCAGTTGCTCCAGCTTCTCCTTTTGAAGCATAAGCATATATCGGAGGATAATTGAAAGTTCCTTGTGAAACAGATACAAGATTTCCAACACTCTTTCCTAATCCACTAGCTAAAGCTTCTGCTTTTTTTCTAGCATCTTCAGCAGCTAATTTGCTCGCTGCAGCCTTATATTGATTTTGCAATTCTTGACTTAAAGTAAATTGTATACTACTTACACTAGCTCCGTTATCAATACTAGCGTCAATAGCTTTTCCTATCTTACCAGTATCACTTGCTGGAAAGTTAATAATAAGATTATATGTAGCCAAATATCCCTTTATTTTCGAATTCCCATTGTTATAATCATATTCCGGATAAACATTAAATGATTGAGTTTTTATCTCATCTTTACTAAAACCTGCGTTCATTAATCCGCTTGTAACTTTATCATAATTCTTACTAGCTTCATTTTTAGCTGTTTCGGCATCAGCGCCTTTTCCTTCTATATTAATATAGAAATTAGTCTCATCAGGATTAGCATGTATTGTTGCTTCTCCTTGTACACTTATAGTATCAGTAGCATTAGCAGGGGCAAATTGACTAATAGCAAATAAAGACAATACAACTACTCCAACTACAACTATCAAAGTTATAGTAATTGCTTGACTTAATCCTTTTTTATTCATTTTATTTTTATATTACAAATTTTAGTATTAACAACAATAGTACAGATAACAATCCTGTAACAAATAGTAATTTATCCTTTTTAAATATTAATGCTATTAAGTTTATAGTTATAATTAGAACTCCTACTATAAGATTTTTTATCACTATCATTATTAATATTATTATCAAGTTTTTACATTTATAAATTTAATGAAAGTTAAAGGAATTATCAAAAATCTAGGGCAGAAGCATCTTCTATTCTTCTGTAACCTATAATATCACTAAGTTCTATAGTACAAAAATTATTATTAAAAACAGGGAAATTCTGTTCATTGAGACTCCTATTAGTCGCATATACAAGAACGAATTCTCTACCATCACAACCAAGTGCTGTTCCAAAAACTTCAGCCAAAAATCTTCTTCTATGGAATACTCTTTTATTATTAGTTCTTATTCCTGCTCGATAAACAGAATACCAAGTATTTCCAGGAACAGTGACTAGAGCAATTTCATGAGGAGAATTTGTTAATAACTCTAATCTTTCGTTACCTTCATATTCACTTATTCTCAAAGCTTCGGGTAAATTTAATTCTTCGAATAATACCATGATCAAAATAAAACCAATTTATATTTAAATATTTATATAAGATAAATCAATCAAACTTTTCATAGAATATTTGATTAACTGGAACACCACTCATCTTTAAAACTTCTTTAACATCTTCTATCATATTCTGTAATCCGCATAAATAATAATCTGAATTAAAAGAATCTTTTACATATTTAGCCAAGAAGTTTTGTACATATCCCGTATTCTCAAAATCTTCATCTGGTCTGCTTAAAACATTATGAAATTTAAAATTATCATACTTTTTTTCTAAATCAATAAAAACTTTATCATATAATTTATCTTTTTCAGATCTTGCTCCCTTAACTAAAATTATATTTTGAGGAAAATCTTTCTCTAAAAGATTTGTAATCATACTTACAAACGGAGCTATACCAACTCCAACTGCAACAAAAACCAAATCTCTATCAGTCTTTCGAACTAAGAAATGTCCAAAAGGACCTATTAGAGTTACTTTCTCTCCTTTCTTTAATTCACATATAACTCCTGAAATAACTCCGGGTTCAACTCTTTTAACACATACTTCAACTGTTCCTTTTACACTTGGACTATTAACTATAGAGTATGCTCTTCTAATTTTTTTTCCTTCTGCTCCTGTAATTGACTTCCCCTTAAGTTTAGGATGATTTACATCAATTCCAACTAAAACATACTGCCCAGCTTTAAAATCAAATTCTTTAGGACATTCAAGAATACAGGAAACAGTATCTTTAGTAAGCATTTTTACATCCAAAACAGTCGACTCAAATTCTTTTAACATTTTTTCTTTGCCTTTATCATATTTTCATCTCTATAAATAACTTCTCCCAAATCATTTTCATCAAAGACTTTTATCTTTAAACCTATAGTCTTTTTATAAACTTCTAATTTGAAGCGATATTTTTCATGTCCTCTCTCAGTCAAATAAATAATATGTTCTGGTTCTGGTATTGAAAAAATATCATCTATACTATCTACCTTACAAACCTCACTATCAAACTCATCCCAAGCTAATAAATCTCTAAATTCTCCAACAATATATCTGTAATATTGAACCATTTTAATAATTAAAATTTTAGGTTTTTATAGATTATGTTTATCCATTGTGGTATTCACTAGCTCATTATTGTTTAGTTTAACAGCTAAATAATTTGATAAAGGAACATTTTTATCTATTTCATAATCTTTTATTCTTATAACTTTCCAGCCAAAGGCAGATATATTTTTATCTCTTATTTCATCTTTTTTGGGATCATGCCAATATAGCGAATCATACTCAATATCTAACTTTAATGAAGGAATTCCAATATCGGCAAAAAACAATCCTCCTTCTGTCCTGAGAGGATAATTTAATTGAGCATCAGAAAATACCTCTTTTAATATGTCATATATCTCAATCTGGAGTTTTGATATATAACCTCCCTTCTTATTTTTTTGCATTTTATAATTTTTAGCAATCAAAGAATTCATATGTTTTTCAGGATATTTTATGAAAAATTCTTTTCTAATTTTAGATTGTTTTTTTCTTGTTTCTATAGTATGACCTCTACCATATAAGGGATTATTTTTTCCTTTGGATAATCCTAATTTAATATGAACTTCACTTATTTTTTTTCGAGTTTCCAAAGTATGTTTTTTACCATAAAATGGATTTCCTTTACCACTCATAACTATTTTATTATATTCACTTATTTTCTTTCTTACTTCAGATGTATGAGTTTTTCCATACATTGGATTTTTCTCACCCACAAATGTTCCCTTCTGTTTATGAACCTCTCTAATCCTTTGCCTCGTTTCCAAAGAAGGAATTATTCCATATCTAGGATTGCCTGAACCAATCATATTTTTAGAATGTTGAGGATTAAGCTCTCCCTTTTTTAGATTAAATCTATAGGCATATTCTTTACAGGTAACATCATGATATTTATTCATATGGGATTCAGTTATCATCTCAAATTCTTTATCACAAATAAGACATTTCACCATTTTTCAAACGTATAATGAAAGACTTTTATTTATACTTAGAATATCCTGTAGTATCTACCTTTTCAGCTAACTCTTTTCCAGCTGTTTCAACTATTTTTCCGTCTTTCATAACAGATACTTTATCTACCTTTAAATATTTTAGTATCCTGTTATAATGAGTTATAATTAAAACACTTTTTTCTGAATTCATAAATTTATCGACGCTGGTAGCAATAATCTCTAGGGCGTCCACATCGGTCCCGCTGTCCGTTTCGTCAAGTATAGCTAATTTAGGATTTAATGTAAGTAATTGCAATATCTCACTTTTTTTCTTCTCTCCTCCAGAAAATCCTTGATTCAAATATCTCTGTAAAAAATCTTCTTTTAATCCAAGCAACTCGGACTTTTCTTTCAAAAGTCTTCTAAAATCCATAAAAGAAATTTCTCCATTTACACTTTTATATGCTTGTTTCAAAAAATTATTTATTGTTATTCCAGAAATTTCCTCAGGATATTGAAAACTTAAAAATAATCCCATTTTAGCTCTCTCATCAGGAGCCATTTCAGTAATATCAACATTATTAAAAAATATCTTCCCTTTTGTAACCTTATAACTAGGATCTCCCATTAGAACTTTAGCCAGCGTCGATTTTCCACTACCATTGGGTCCCATAAGCACATGAACCTTTCCTTTTTCAACAGTAAGATTAACTCCTCTAAGTATTTCCCTTGTTCCTTCTTTAGTTTCTATTACAACATGTAAATCTTTAATTTCTAACATTTTTCTTCCTATCAATCAACTTTTTATATTTAATTGCAAAAGGAGGATTGGCAGGTATTTTTAGAAGTGCAATGCCTTTAGGATTTAAATCATCTGCTTCTTCATAATTAAACTTTTCTTCAAAACCCTTTTCAGTTAAATCCTTATTGACTTTTTCAACAATACCAAAGTAAACTATCTTAAAGTTCTTATCTAATATCTCATCAGTATAATCAAACAAATCAGCTTCGTATAAATACCAGTTATTAGGAATTATAGATTTAATATCAATATTCTTTTCTTCAAGAAATTCTTTTACTTTGGGTGTAATAAAAAACTCAGTTCTAAATCCCTTATATTCTCTCACATCAAGTTTTATCATTGTTTTTTCTCCAAAGCTCCTTTAACTCCATCCAAACTTAATAAGGCGCATTTTAATCTTCCAGCGCTTATTGGAATCTCCAATAATTTTAATATGTCATCCTTATTTAACCTTTTAACTTCCTCAACATTCATATTCTTTACTTTATCAGTAAGTAAACTTGCACTAGCCATGCTTATTGCACATCCTTGCCCTTTAAATTTAATATCTTTAATTTTATTATTTTCAACTAATAAATCTATTACTATTTGATCTCCACATAATGGATTGTAAACATGACTTCTGTTTGTAGCATTAACCAAACTTCCAAAATTCATTGGATTTTTGTAAAGATCTAAAATAAAATCTTTATACATTACATTTTTACTATTTAACTCGTTCAGACTTTCAATTAATTTATCAATCTCACTTTTACTATTGTAAATAGCAAGAGAAACTCTTGCAGTTCCATTTATTCCAAGCTTTTCCATTAAGGGTATATTACAATGATGTCCTCCCCTTATTGCTATGTCTTTCAAATCTAAATAACTAGCAACATCATGAGCGTGCATATCTTTCACATTAAAACTTACAATTGCAGATCCATGTCTTGGACAATAAAGTATAACATTTTTAACTTCACTTAATCTATTTATCGTATATTCTCTCAATTCTTGTTCATATCCTTCAATTTTATGAATTCCTATTTCCTGAATATACTTAACGGCTTCTCCTAAAGCTATAACTCCAGCAACATTTTGTGTTCCAGCTTCAAACCTTCCAGGTATTGTGTTCCAACTACTATCATTTAAAGTAACAGACTCAATCATATCTCCTCCAAAATTAAAAGGCCTCAACTTCTCTAATAACTCTTTTCTTCCATATAAAACTCCAACTCCCATTGGCCCATACATTTTATGTCCGGAAAAAGCCAGGAAATCACATCCTATTTCCTTAACATCAACTTTCATATGAGAAATAGATTGTGCAGCATCAACAACACTTATAGCACCAGCTTTTGCAGCCAATTTGCAAATTTCTTTTACGTTATTTATAGTTCCTAAACTGTTTGAAACGTGACAAAGACTTACTATAGCTGTATTTTCATTTATTTTCTGCTTTGCATCTTCTAAATCTAAAGTAAAATCATCTTTTACTTTAATAAATTTTAATTTAAAGCCAAAGCTTTTTGTAAGTTGTTGCCATGGAACTAAATTTGAATGATGTTCCATTTCTGTTAAAACAATTTCATTCTTTCCATTTTTTTTAGCTTCCCAATTTAACAAAGAATCAATAGTATAAACTAGAAAATTAATAGATTCTGTAGTTCCTTTGGTAAATATTATCTCATCGGGATTTGAATTAATAAATTCAGAAATTATTTTCCTAACATTCTCATAATTTTCAGTTGCTATCTGACTCATTTTGTAAACTCCTCTATGAATATTAGAATTATAATAATTGTAGAAAGCATTAATATTTTTTATGACAATTTTAGGCTTCTGTGTAGTACTTGCATTGTCCAAGAACATTACATGATTACTTTCAAACAAAGGAAAATCTTCTTTTCTCATTTTTTATAAATTAACCTTCCTTCTAACATATTTTCTCCAAAGTTTCCTCTTCCATCATTAACGAATCTTAATCTTTCAGCATCAGCAGGTGTACAAAGGTAGAGAGAAACTCTTCTACTATACTTACTCTTAAATCTCTTCTTAATTCTTCCTCTTAACTCTTCTCTTAACTCACTTTCAAGACTAGTATAATCATAATTTCTAACACTTTTTTTTGAATAATAATTTTCGTCTGTTAATAAAACAAAAATATCGATATCCGATCTTTCTTTATCCCAGTTACCATTATTATAACTTCCAAAGACTCTGACCTCAAATAATGAAGGAATTTCAGTTTTCAAAACATCTACTAATTTATCCAATTCTATTTCAACTTCATTATTATCAACAATATCAACTAATTCGCTTTTCATCTTAATTACCAATAAAAAAGAACTGCTCAGCTAAATAGCTTGCTCTCATATCATTATATTTATTTATTAACATTATCGATAAAACAATTATTCTGTCTGCTAACAGACAGAATTCTCTATTTCCAGTTCAATCAAACGGTTTAATTCAACAGCATACTCTAATGGAAGTTCCCTAATCAAAGGCTCTATGAACCCTGAAACTATCATTTTAGTTGCTTCTTCTTCACTTAAACCTCTTGACATTAAGTAAAATAATTGTTCCTCTCCAACTCTTCCTATAGCTGCTTCGTGAGCAACTTTAACATCATCTTCATTAACTTCCATACTTGGGAAAGTCATTGCCTTACTATCATTATCTAACATTAATCCATCACAAACAACACTTGACTTACTCTTTACAGCGCCAGATCTTATTTGAACAAGTCCTCTATAACTAGTAATTCCTCCTCCCTGACTTATACTCTTACTAATAACATTAGAACTTGTATGAGGAGCAAGATGATAAACTTTACATCCAGTATCTTGATACTGTCCTTTTCCAGCAAAGGCTATTCCAATATAATCTGACTTAGCATTCTCTTCAGTTAACATACTACACGGATATAACATTGTAACTTTCGAATTATGAACTATCAATCCATTACTAATAAAATTGTGATAATCATCAACTTCTATATCAAATGTTGGCTTTATTCCCGTATATTCAATTTTATTAATAGTTGCGAAGCCTATTTCATCATTAACTTTACTTTTGAAGTTTAATCCTTTTGCAGAAACAAAGTTTCTTTTAGGATTAGTTTTATCAATTCTTTCTTTCTTTCTTTCACATCTAATAGGTAAATCTTTTATTCTACTTCCATTAAGTAATATTCTGAAAGAATCTTTAACAGTAGTTTTCTTTCCTAAAATATGCATTTCTCTTGCCTTACCATGGTTAAATATTCTTGAAACTCCAAAGCCAATAGAAATACCTAAATACTTAATCGATTCTAATAGAGGTTTGTTGATACTAGTAAAATAAAGACCGCCTTTTCCAGGATGTCCATCAGAATCAAAATATCCTGCTAAAAATGAAAGTATCTCGTTTTCAGGCAAGGCAAAAACCCAATTTGGAACTTTTTTAGTATCGGCATTTCCAGAAATACCAATCTCACTAAATAATTGACATAAAACTTTTGAATTAATAATGATGTATCTTTCTTTCTTTTCAGTTACAGTATAGTTAAATAATTTTTTTAAAACTTGAACTAGATGATCTCTATAATCCTCGGTTACATGAGTTGCTATATTTATTTTATTTTGTTTAGTATCGATATGCCCATCTCCTATTAATATTCCACATAACCACATAAAATCTTCATTAGTTTTTTCAGGAATAACAATATTTTTATTATATAAATATGAAGAATTCATTTTAAATTCAGAATATTGATTATTACTATCTACAAAATTATTAATTTCAATTTTCGGTAAAATATAAGAATTTCCTTCTAGAGGAAGTTTTTTAGGAATAGCTAGAAGATCACCGACTTTTAAATCTTCTAACGGTTTCCACACTTTATAAAAAAATCCTTTTTTATGAGAAGGATCGCTTTTCTTTCTAATCAATGTTAAAAATGGATGATTAGCCGAAGCTTCAATCTCTCTTCCTGCTGCCTCCAATTTGTAAACTTTCTTCTCCCCACTAAATATCTTTGCTCTTACAATAGATTTTTTAATTTTATTTTCTTTTTCGTCAAATACATACACTTTATCCCCTGCTTCAATAGATTCAATATTTTTAGGTCCTTTAGGATTAGTAAAAACTTTCGAGTCTCCAGTAAGGCAACCCATATTTCCATTAACCCATTCTATAATTCCATTTTCTTTAACAACAGCTCTTTTTGTATTAAGATTGTAAGTATTCTTACTCCAATTTTCAATACTAGAATATCTAACTCTCGCATCTTTCAATACATGAATCTCAACGCATCCAGCATGTAAACTATTAGAAGTATATTGTGGAGCCGAACATCCTTCAATATAATGTATCTCACTTCCTTCATCAGCAATTATTAATGTATGCTCAAATTGTCCACCTTTTTTAGCATTCATTCTAAAATATGCTTGTAAAGGCTCTTTTACTTTAACATTTTTAGGTACATAAATAAAAGTTCCTCCACTCCAAACAGCAGCATGTAAAGCAGCATACTTATGCAATCTAATTGGAACGCAAGTTGTCATAAAATATTTCTTAACCATTTCAGGATATTTAATCAAAGCCTCATCCATATCTAAAAACACAACTCCTTTATCTGATAATTCTTTTTTCAAATTATGATAAACAACTTCGGAATTATGTACTATAATTCCTTCTGCTATAAAATTATGAAAGCCATCGACAGTTATATCATACACTTTTTCCATTCCGACTTTTTTTATTGATTTTATTTTGACAAACCCTATATTTTCATTAATATGTTTTCTAAAATCAGTTCCTTTTGCAGTTCCATAAGTTTTGAAATTATTTTTTGCATTAAGCCTCGTAGCTTTAGGAGGATATCTACTCTTGATTTTTTTAAGATCTCCACTAATCTCAATTTGGTAAGAGATCATTATCCTATCTTTATCAAATGGATGTTTTGATTTTATTAGGTGAATATTGGAAGGATGAAAATAGCAATATATAGACAAGTCTCTCAAATCATTAATTAAATCTCTATTAACAGATCTAAATATTAAAACATTAGACTTCCTTTCATCTGTTGGATATCCATCAGAATCTGTATATCCTGCTAAAAATGCCAGTCTTTGTTCTATCGGTAGTTTAAGTATCCATTTTGGAACTCTCTTTTCGTGAGCGTTTCCACCAAATCCATTAATATCTAAAAAATTTGCAATCGTAGTCGAATAAATTCTGATTCTATCCTTATCCCAACTAGTTATCTCGTAGCCAAATAATTTTTTAGTAACCTCCTTTAATTCATCTCTTAATTTAGATTGACTTTCAGGAACTGCTATTTCTACTGATTTTTTATCTGCATTTTTTGATTTTTTGATAAATCCATCACCAATATAGACCCCCAAGAACCACATTAAATCTTCTGAAGATTCCTCTGGTATAATAACTTTATTGTACTTATAATTAAGAGGTAACTTATATTCTGTTCCAAACTGATTTTTCCCTTTTCCAAATTCCTTTATCGCGGGAATATCTAAAATATAATTTTCACCATCATAATTAAAAGTTTTAGCTATTGCAATAAGATCTCCACTTTTAAGATATTTTAGAGATTTCCATTCTCTTTTGTATCTACCCCTTTTCATTCCATTCTGTTTATAATATGAGAGTGTTAGAAACGGATGATTTTCAGTTGTTTTAATCTTTTTATTATCTGCAATAACTTCAAAAACCTCATTATATCCTTTTTCTAAAACAGCTAGAACTTTTGATTTTTTTATCTCATTATTTTTTTCATCAAAAGCAAAAACATAATCTCCTTCTTTTACATTTTTAATTTTTACAGGACCCCTTGGATTAGTAAAAACTTGAGAATCCTCTGATAAACATTCATATTGAGCTCCAACTCCAGCTAGAACTGTTCTTTCAGCTTGTGGAATTCCCAGCCTCTCATAAGTTTTTCTAATATCTGCAGGAACATCATCCCAATTTCTTGAATTTTTAACAGAATCTGGTCTCATATAAAAATGTATTTCATCTAAATTTAAATCAGAAAGATCTGGACCCCAAGTAGGAACTGGTTTTTCATTAAACACCTTCAAGCCCTCAAGCCTTTTTTTCAACATCCATTCAGGTTCATTCTTATCTTTACTTATCTCTCTAACAAGTTCTTCACTAAGTCCCGCTTCAGCTTTATATGTCAGGTTCTCGGGATTATAATGATCATATGTTTCCCTATTAATTTCAACAGTTTCTTGTGTCATGTATATATTTAGATATAGTTAACAATAGTTAATTCTTTAAAAAGCTTACTAATCGGCCCAAAATAACTTATCAGAATAAAGAGTCTCTCTACCATTAAAATAATAAGAATCATGATGTGCACATTCACCATCTCCCCATCTTTCATCTACCAAAAAAGTTCTATCTGAAAATATTAATGCAGTAAAATATTCAGGATTTGGACTCTCAACTTCAGGATTATACTGCTTTGGATTCTTTACTTTTCTAACAGATTCAAGAGTCTTTCCAACCAAATCTTCTAAAGAAAACTGTGGCTCAAATTCAACTTTTTTAGCCCTCTTCATTGCGTATAAAATAAACTGATCTGATACTTCTTTTACACTATTTGACTCTATCACATCCATAATATAAGCAAGATCATCAACCTTATATATCTTTCTTCAAAAGCCTTAAATATTAACAATTGCTTTGAATAATATGAAATCTAAGAGAGTAATGCCTCAAGAAATTGAAGTTTGGTATCTAATTCCAGCATTAAGAAAAGAATTAACAAAAACTCTAATGCAAGATCATAAATTAAATCAAAAGCAAGTAGCTGAAATTATGAGTTTAACAGAACCAGCAATATCTCAATATTTAAATTCAAAAAGAGGCTCTGAAATTAACTTTACAAATCAGGAAAAACAAGAGATAAAAAAAGCAGCTAACAACTTAGTAAAAAATAATGAAAATTTAGTAAAAACTCTTTACAAATTGTGTATTCAATTTAGGTGAAATAAAAGTATGTGTGATATACACAAACAACATGATTCTTCTCTTCCAAAAGATTGTGATTATTGTGTTGAGTAAAATGGAACTTCTATTTGTTTGTAGAGCTAATATAGGAAGAAGCCAAATGGCAAAAGCTTTCTATAATCAATATTCTCAAAATGGCCAAGCAGAAAGTGCTGGAACAGAGGTTCATGAAAAAGAAGGAGAAAGAATAATAAATTATCCCAAAGCAAGTCCAGTTTGGGAAGTTATGGATCAAGAATGGATAGATGTAAGAAATTATACAAGAAGGCAACTGACTCCTGAAATGGTTAAAGAAGCAAATATAATTGTTGTAATTTTAAATAAAATGCAATGTCCCGTTTATTTATTAGAGAGTACAAAGGCAATTTATTGGGATGTTGAAGATCCAATGAAAGCAGATTACGAGACCCACGTGAGGGTAAAAGATCAAATAAAAGGATTAGTTCAAAAATTAATAGCAAAAGAAAGATAATCATGAAAAAAATAATTTTCATAACCATAATAGTAATATTAGTGGCTTTAACAATAACTTTTCTAACAAGTGATTTTTATAAAAATAATAATCAAAAAACAAAAGAAGTTTGTTTCAAAGAAAATTGCTATAACGTTGAAATAGCCGATACTCAACAAGAAAGAGAGCTAGGATTAATGAACAGAGAAAAATTAGATGATGATAAAGGAATGTTATTTATTTTTGAAAAAGCGGGAATTTATGGTTTTTGGATGAAAAACACCCTCATTCCTTTAGATATTATATGGATAGATGGAAATAATAAAATTGTTGATATAACAACAATGCAACCTTGCAAAATAGAAATTTGTCGAACTTATACTCCAACATCAAATGCTCTATACGTGCTAGAATTGAATGCAAATACGAGCAAAGAAATCAACTTATCTATTGGAGATAAATTAAATTTTGACCTTTAATTCTTATTTTCTAGAACGTAATACTTTTAATTGTTTTTCAGTTAAATCTAAATGTATAACGTGTTGATACATCTGGTCATATTTTTTTACATTTTTTAAAGTTCTTTTAGCTAATTTATCCAAATTTTCCCAAGAAATTAAGCTCTGCAATGAAATTTTTAATATCCGTTCGCTATAATACAATTCTGGTTTTAGTTTATAAAATCCTATAAAAGATTCTCTAGAAATTTTAACTTCTTCTAATCCCAACCTTCCTTTTATATAATCCAAATTACTATCTAAATGCCTATGATCATTTCTAACCTTCAATGGGCTTTTCATAGACTCTCCTATTGAATATTCTAGCATAAATTTATATTTTTT
>OBEQ012919176.1_pt1 | contig 12554 bp, 9 predicted proteins | sample 1670901 | NCBI WGS metagenome assembly OBEQ01 (sample SAMEA104232315, study PRJEB22302) | groundwater metagenome | biome: forest; feature: aquifer; material: groundwater | place: USA | collected 2011-08-07 | depth 5.4 m | reverse complement strand
GGCGGGCCTGCTCGAACGGCACGCTGTGCGGCTGGCCGACCAGGATGACGAGGGTGCCGGCGCCGCAGGCGAGGCGGGTGCGGGGGTCGTTGACGTCGGTCACCCACACGCGCGAGCCGGGGCGGAGGAGTTCGCGCTGAAGGTCGGCCGGGCGGGAAAAGCTGACGGGTTCGCGGGGGAACAGCTGTTTCTTCCATGCAGCCTCCAGGCCGGTATCCGGAGTGGTCAGGATGAGGGTGGCGGGCATGGAAAGGTGATGCGGAAGGTGGCGCCGGGGCGGCCGGTGTCGGGGACTATGATGGTCGCACGGTGTTCGTGCAGGATATCGGCACAAACGGCAAGTCCAAGACCCATGCCCTTGGTTTTGGTCGAGACAAAGGGGTGGAAGAGCCGGGTGCGCTGTTCGGGGGGGATGCCGGGGCCGTTGTCGCTCACCTCGAGGATGACGCTGCCGTTGGGGGAGTTACGGGAACGGAGCTCGACGCGGCGGTCGGTCGGCTGGTTCTCGAGGGCCTGAGAGGCGTTGATCAGGAGATTGAGCAGGACTTGGCGGATTGCGCCGGCGTCGGCCCAGATGGTGTCGGAGCTGGCGTCGAACGTGGTGGCAATGGCCACGTGGGTTTCGGTGGCGCGGGTGAGCATGAGCTCGGTGGTATCACGGACGACGGCGTGCAGGGAAATCCGTTCCATCTGGTGCCGGCGGGGATTCGACAGGTCGAGCAGCTGTTGGGTGAGGCTGTCGATGCGGTCGACCTCGGCGGGGATGAGGAGATTGAAGCGGCGGCGGAACTCCGGGTCGTCGAAACGGGAGGGCAGCAGGTGGGCGAAGGTCTTGATCGAGACGAGGGGGTTGCGGATCTCGTGCGCAAGGCTGGCGCCGAGCAATCCGATGGTGGCGAGTTGCTCTGACTGGCGGGCCTGCATGGTGAGGCGGGAACGGGCCAGGATGTTGTCCATGAACTCCGCGATTTCCTGGGCCTGCTGCAACTCGGGATAGGTGAAGGGACGTTGGTTCGTCTTCGTGCCGAGGACGAGCAGCAGCGAGGGAACGGGGCTGCCCCGTGGCGCCGTCACGACCAGGCCGAGGCCGAATTCGGTGAGAAACTGACGCAGGTCGACCAGGCCGGGTTCGGCCCGCTGGCGCTGGAGGCTTTCCGGCGTGCTCCAGCCGGCATGGCAGAGCGCGGCATGGGCGGAGCGGTCCTTGGCGAATTCGAGGTCGCTCGAGGCGTAGACTTCGCCGCTGTCGAAGAGCAGCCGCGAGTATCTGGTCTGACCCCAGGTGCACAGCAGTCCTTCGAAAGCGGCCATGAGCTTGTCGGGGTTGGGTTCGCTGCGGGCCAGCTCGATCACGGCGCGGCGGGTGGCGGCGACATTCTGCTCGGGGCTGAGGTGGAACCATTCGCGGGTTTTGCGCTCGAGGACAAAAGCGAGGGAACCGATCAACGCCACGCTCACCAGCAGGTCCGCCGGCGCAGGCAGGACCTTTGCCAGCAGCAAGCTGGTGCCCAATATTCCCACACAGAGTGTTAGCACCATGGCCAGACGTTGCACCACGGACAGGAAAACTTGCCGGGCATCAAAGACACGGTGGATCGTGACGGCCCAGGCGGTCAGACCATAAAAAACCAAGATGATCAGCGGGGTGAGTCGGGAGAGGAAACGTAGGTCGAAGAGATTGCCCGCGGCAGAGACAATAACAGCCAACAAGCATGCGATTCCGGCGTTTAAGATAAGAAACTGAATTTCAAGGCGGCGGATGCCAGTCTGGGCACGCCATTGTTTATATGTCTGGAAAGTGAGCAATAAATACAATCCGAGGCTGGTTATGCTATAGATCAGGTAGGTGATGCCACGCGAACGATTCGCCGACCCTGCCTCATCAAAAACGAACGACTCAGTGTAGCAAAGGCTAGCCAAGCCGCAACCGATGAGAAACCAGGCAATGGCTTCGTGGATGAACCGACGGTCGTGAAATGCGGTGGCAAGAATTGATTCCTTCATGCCCCAAAGTATCAGGGGAAAGAAGGCACCGACAGCGGAGGCTGCTCTCACCCATGGAATGGGATTGGCCGATTCGCCGGCTTGGAGCAACAGGCCGGCTCGCATGGCCATGAGAAAACAGTAAAGCCACGCCGTGGCAGTCAATGAGGCCAAGGCAAAGACCTGATTGGTGAATCGCCGCGGATTATTCCAAAAAATGCTCGCTCCGATTGCGAGTGGGAGGAAGGCGATAACTATGATCAGCGAAGACATTTATCGCTCAATGACCAAAGCCGAGTTGCTACCGGAGAGACCATGTGCATTGACCACCGCAATGTTAGCCTGAACGCGACGTGGTGCGTTTGATAGATTGAGGGGGCAGCCAGGATCAGGGGTCTCCCAGTTGACGGTCGGAGGTAAGACTCCATGCATTAGGCTCAGCACGGCGCTTGCAGTCTGAATTGGGCCCGAGGCACCCAAGGCAGTCCCGAGAGCGCCTTTGATTGACGAGACAGGGATGTTTTCCAAATGAAGGCCGAAAGCCTTCTGCAGGGCGCGTGATTCGTTGGCATCGATAAATCGATGTCCCGTGCCCCAGGCATTGATGAAGCCGATATCACGGGTATTCCGTCTGGCATTGGCCAGCGCGGAGCGGATGGCATCGGCAAGACCCATGATAGTTTGGCCATCCGGGTCATTGGCGAAACCATAGCCAGAGATCCATGCCAGTGGCGGGCGCGGACTTGCTTCAGGCTCGAGAACCATGATACAGGCGCCTTCGCCCAATACTCCGGTCGTGCGCCAGAGATCGAAGGGACGGCAGATTTTTTGGGGATCAAATTCGGTTGTGGGACTGAGCTCAGCTGCATTGAAACCGAGCATGGGATAATACGACAGCGGGCATTCGCTGCCTCCGGCGATCGCCAGGTCCGTCTGACCCAAAGATACTTGTTCAAACGCCTGTCCGATGGCATCGGTCCCCGAACAGCACGAGGTTTGAAGGGTCAGCATGCGGGTCGGAACATCGATCCATTGGGCTATCTTTCCGGCCACATTTGCGACCGAGGCTTCATACATGATGCTCCCTTGCGCAAAGCCGGCTCCTTTCCTCATCACCGTTTCCATGCCTCGCCCGATTTTGTCAAAGTCCATGATGGATGTCCCGGTGACCACCAAGGGATTCAAATGTCGTAACTCATCGGTCGTTACTTCCGCATCACGCAGTGCCAAGATCGCAGCGACCAGGCTAAACTGCGTGTGCCGCGAAAGACGGCGTGGATTTTCCTCCGGAGCGAAATCGGCCAGATTGAAATCCCGGACTTCCGCGCCGACGAAGGGACCGCCCGACGAATTGAAGCGAGTGATGGAGCCGATGCGACTGACCGGCTCGTTGATGCCGCAGGAAAATGCCTCCCGGCCGATGCCCGCCGGAGTGACCGGGCCGATGCCGGTGATCTTAACGCGACGACGCATGGACGGGATGCGGAGCGCGTGCGAGGGAGATGACTGGCGCCGAGATTTTATTCAATGGTTTGGGAAGAGGCCGGGCAGCGCAGGAAAAGCAATCAAACGCGACCTGCGGACCAGACCGGGGCCATGCCTGCTGCTTAACCGAACCGCGCAAGACCTTGTTGGCGGACATTGGCGGCGACGGCAAGCCTCGGTCGTAGAAAAGATATTTGCGCTCCATCGGATGCGAACCCACAACAACGCCCGGATGACCGCCTCGGAATTTGAAACTCGCATCGTGGAATGGGCCCGCCAGCGCGCCGATGTGGTCGCTCTGATCCAGATCGGATCGCGCGTGCAAGCGGGGAAATCCGATGCTTGGTCTGACTGGGATTTCCACCTGATTTCCACACGACCACAGCGGTATTACTGCACGGACTGGCTAGCGGAGATTGCGCCGCCGTGGTGCGCCTATGGGGAACGAACACTGCGTGGAGCGAGCAAGGTAAGTGCGGTTTTCGAGGGCGGCCTGGAGGCTGATTTTGTCCTTTTGATGAGTTGGCAGATGAAACTCGTCTATTGGTGTATGAGGCATCCGAATTGGGTCGATAGGATGCCGGCTCGTTTGCACCGCGGAATATTGGAAACCCGTGAAATTCTGCTGGGCTCCGGATACCGGGTGCTGATTGGCGGCAAAGGATGGGAGACACGGTTGACTGCATTGGATGTTCCCTGGCCCTATCTTCGAATGAGCGTGGAGGAATTCAGCGAGCACGCTGCAGCCTTCTGGCAAAAATCCGTTTGGGTTGCCAAGAAAATTGCCCGGCCTGAACCACGCTCGGCGATGCATTGGCTGCACAAGCTCATCATCAACCACGTCTACGCGCTATTGGAAGAGGAGGCCTGGCTGGCGGGCCGGGTGGCGCGGCCCGAAGCCCTCAAGGCTGAGAAGTGGCTTGATGCAAGGCGGCTTGAGCAAACCGTCATCGAGACAGGCACCGGCCAGCGCGGGCTGGCGCGGGCTCTGCTGGCGGAGATCTGCTTGTTCGAGGAAGTCTCCCAAAGCGTTGCCGCGAGCCGGGGCTTTGCGCTGCCCGACTACTCGGCGGTAGCTGCGTGGCTGCGGGCCGAGCTGGCGAAGGTGTCGGATCGTGTCGGCGGCGGCTGATCCGCGTCAACCGGCTGCCAGCGGAAACTCGAAGCTGAAGACCGTGCCGCCGCCGAGGCGGGACTCCACCTTCATCGCGGCGTTGTGGGCCAAGGCAATGTGCCGGCAAATGGTCAGGCCCAGGCCGGTGCCGTGTGCCTTGGTGGAGGCCACCGGTTTCTTCAGGATCACCGCCATGGTCTCCGGCGGCAGGCCGGCGCCGTTGTCGGTCACGGTCAGGACCGCGAGGTTGCCTTTTTTCCGGACGGAAACGACGACGCGCGTGGCTCCGGCCTCGAGCGAGTTCTTCAGCAGGTTTTGCAGCACCCGGATGATCTCGAAGCGGACGCCCATGATCATCGTGTTTTCATCCCCCTCGATCTCGATGCGCGGGGAGTCGAAAAACAGCACCGAGCGGGTCTCGCTGGCCGCCGTCCGGAGGTCGAAGGCCTCGCCGTTGGTGATATGGCGGGTGCTCTCGCGCCAGGATTCCGCGAGGTGCAGGCAAAAGGAGGAACAGTTTTCCAGGCGTTCGGCGTAGTGGATGATGCGCTTCATGGAAGGCGTGTCGTTGGACAGCGTCCGGACCTCATCGAGGAGCATGTTCGAGTAACCGATCGTCACGACGAGCGGGTTGCAGATGTCGTGCACCATTTCGGCGGCGGCCTGGCCGTAACCGACCTGCATCTGGTGTTTCTTCTGTTCGGTTTTCACTGCCTCATACATGCCTTCGAGGTGCTTGAGGAGGGAGGAACGCTTCTTGCGCTCCAGCGCTTCGCCGGCGTGACGGCGGACGGCCTGCAGCAGGACGTCGACGTCGAACGGCTTCTTTAGGTATTCGTTGGCGCCCAGGCTCATCGCCGCCTGGGCGGAGGCGAGCGCTCCATAGCCGGTCATCATGATCACGGCGGTGTCCGGGTCGATCCTGCGCAATTCCTCGAGGCCCTGGATGCCGTTTTTCTGAGGCATCCGGATATCCATGACCACCACGGCGAAGGACTCGCGGGTGATCAGTTCCAGCCCGCGGTCGACGCGGTCGGCGGTTTGCACGTCGAATTCATCCTGGAGCAGATAGCTCATGCTCTCGCGCGGGCCCAGTTCGTCGTCGATGACGAGCACCTTGGAGCGGGTGGTGGCGGCGGCAGGTGAAGTCAGAGGAGCGTCAAGCATGGTGGATATATTAGCGGCAGGGTGAACCGCGTCTCCTCGTTTGGCAATCCGAAGCTTGGCTAAAGGGTTAAGCAACCAACGAGCCGTCGTGGAGCGGATAAGGATTGGACCGCGGACCGGCAAGGTTGACCTTCAACAATATGTTCCCTGCGGTTCGGCTAGTTACTACGCAGGGTCGGTTGGTTAAAAATTGCAAATCGCTTATTTCGCCCGCCTGTCCGGTCAGCAGCCGGGGCAGCAGGGAGATGTGGTATGCGAAATGTCACGGGGCTGAGTTCGGCTGGCGGCGGGGCAATTCTCAAACGGGGAGAGCCAGAACGATTTCGAATCGTTCGGTTTTCGGCCGGACGGCCATGCCAAGCAAGCCCTTTGCCTTCTGGATGCCGTGCAGGAGACCGCGGCTGGGGATGCGCAGGGCGGTGGTCGTATTGCCGTGCAGCCACGCTGCGGCCGCTTTCTCGTCCAAGGCGGCGACATGCGCATGGATCGACAGCAGAATTCCGGGCCGACTTAAGGTGGCATGGCGCCGATTGACCCACAGAAAGGGACGCAGTTTGGCCTCGCCCAGGGCGTTGTTTAGGCGGGTGAGTTCGTCGCACCGAATTTGCACGGTCGTGCCGGCGGCGGCCAGTTCCAAGGTTTGGATCAGCGCGGGAACGAGCGTGAGCAGAAAGTCTATTCCAGTCAGCCCGGTGAGAATCAGATCACGACCGACCGGAGTCAGGTCGACGGTTTGCCGGCGTTCTTCCGCTTTGGCGAGACGCAGGCTGATACTGATCGCATGCTGGAGACAGACGTCGATCACGGCGGGCGTGGATTCGCGATCCGCAAAAGCGAAAGCGAAATAACCCTCGGCGATCAGGCAGGCCGCTTCGACATTTTTGCGGGCCTCCTGGAGGCTGCGGAAAACCGGGGCGAGCCGGGGATCTTTCAACTGCAGGGACTCGAGGGCATAGTTCGCGTTGAGCAACAACGCCTGGCTGGTGGTCAGCAGGTTGGCGGCCTGCAACAGGGCTTCGCAGGCGGATTCAGAGGCGGTTGATTCGACGTCACGCTCGATGCGCGCCAGATCCAGGTCGCGTTCGTTGGTTTCCGATTCCTTGGCCAGAGCCAGCTCGCGGCGTCGCGCTCTGGTGCGTGCGATCCATTCCGGCAGGTAGCATTCCAATCCCCCTCGGTCGGGCAAAGGTTTAGAAATGAAGTCGACGACCTGGAGGGGAATGGCCCGCCGCAAATTCTCGCATGAGTCAAAGCCACTCAGGACCACGTAACCAAGGGCGGGATCGAGTTCGCGGGCGGCTTCGATAAATTGCAGCCCATCCATGCCCGGCATATGCACATCGACAATGCACAGGTCGAACTGCTGGCGAATGATGGACAAGGCCTCCCGGGGATTGGAAAGGCATATCAATTGATATTGGTCGCCCAAGCGCAGCCTGAGTGATGAATGAATCTGTTTCTCATCATCGACGATCAGGATGGATGGCGTGATCGGCTCGAAGATATCTTCCGGTTCCATGTCAGCGAGGGGAGGTCAGTTGATGATCGATTCTATCTTGCTTGTCCGTCCCTTGGTCGCCGCTGGTCCGCTGGTGTCGGGTAACGGCCTTGGCTGACAGGGTTGGGTCTTGGGGAGGATCACGGTGAAGGTCGTGCCTTGGCCTGAATCGATATTGGCTGCAATTTTCCCGCCGTGCAGATCGATGATTTTACGACAGATGGCGAGGCCGAGTCCCAGGCCGCGGACTTCGTCGCCTGTATCCTTGGTGGTGAAATAGGGCTCGAAAATGCGGTCAATGATTTCTGCGGGTATGCCAGCGCCACGATCGGTGACTTTGAAGCTGATGGAGCTGTTATCAATAGTGATCGCCGAAATCTCCACGGTATCTCTCCGCCTGGATGCATCGATGCCATTGAACACCAGGTTTTGTAGCAAACGCTGAATCAATGCCCTGTCCGCCTGGAAAGATATGTTTTGATCGGTCCCCACTGTAACCGGCACGCCATGGTGGCGCGCACGATCCTGGGTCAATCGAATCACCGACGATAGTATTTCCGATGATGAGAGCGAAATGAATTCCGGCACCAGGCGCCGGGCAAAGAACAGGCTTTCCCGGATATAATCCTGCATGACCTTGATCGAGTGTTTGGCGTCCGCCAGCACGGCGGCCTCGGCGGTGCCGGCTTCCACCCGGTCCTCCATGTGGAGGAGAAAGGTGGAAACGGGGGTCGCCAGATTATTCAGGTCGTGCGCCAGCCCCCGGGACATCATGGCGGCAGATTCCATTTGGGCGATCCGGGCGGCATGATTGGCGAGATTGGAGTGGCTGAGAATGTTGTCCATCAGCTCGGTCAGGCTCAGCAGAAGGGTGATATCGGGATAAGTATAAGGGCGGAGACTGTGCTTGGGCCCCAGTGCGACCAGCAGTGAAGGGGAACTGCTGCCGCGAGGAACGGCGAGCACGGCCGCCAGTCCTTGACTAGACATCAGGCCCAATGATTCAACCACGGCTGGCTCAGGAGAGAGGCGTTGCAGATGCTCGGGAGTAACCCAGCCTTGGCGGCACAGGTTGACAAAGCCGTGATTAGCCAAGGCCAGACGGCGTCCCGTGAAGGTGTTGCCGCTGGCGACAAGCAATTCCGCCAAATCCGTCTGGCACCAGTCTCGCATGAATTTCTCAAACAGTGCTTTTAGTTTTTCGGGATCGGATTCCGACCGAGCCCACATTATGATCTTGGCCCGAGGTTCGTCGAGAAGCTGATCGGGATTCAAACCGCACCATTTTCGCGTCAACCGATCACAAAAATAGGCGAGCACTCCGGCCAGAATTACGCCAAGAATGAGGCTGGCCGGATGCGCAATTATCCGTGACAGCAGGCTGGTCAGCCCAAATGCGCCCAGCCCAAGAAGGGTTAGCACAGCAATCCGCTGACCCAGCGAAGTCATGACCTGCTTGGCATCGAAAACTCGGTGATAGCTAATGGCCCAGACCAACAGGCCATATCCGGTAATGAGTCCAAATGGACCCATCCGGCGGAGGAAGGGTATATTCAGGATGAAACTGACAGCATTCAGAATAATAATTACAAGAAATGTCGCACTGAAGTTTAACAAAAAAAACTGGATTTCAATCCGCCTCACGCCTGAGATTCGCCGCATGGTTCGGTATGCACGCCAAAAAATCGACCCAAGCGTTACAAACATTCCGCCCCAAACTAAAATATAGCCTATGCCCCGTCGTGGATGCTCAGGAGTCGAACTCGAAGGGATATAGTATTCTGTGAAGCAAACGAAGGCCATCAGGCAGGCTCCCCCAAACCACAGCCAAGAACCCTTGATGAGAGATAATAGTGATGCGCGCTCCATAATCATGGCGCTTTTCATCAGCCACAAGGTCCAAGGCACAAACACACAGAAAACGGTGCCCAAGCGCAACCAGAGTATGACCTCAGATACTGGTCTGTGAGCCTCTTTTGCGCCAGCAAGTATCGCCATGTAGATACAAAACCCCCAGAGAGAGAGTAACGACGAGGACAGGACAAAGGCCTGATTGATCACCCGCCGCGGGTTTAACCATGTGATGCTGACACCGATTGCTAGACAAAGCACTGAAGATACCAGGAATTGGATTCCATTCATCGGTGGATAAGACCTATACAACCCCGCGCGAGAACAGCTCGGCGATGATGTCCTCCAGGGGGACGTCCTGGATGGTGATGTCGTCCACGGGGCCGGAGGTGAGGATTTGCTGGCAGACGGCGGTGACGTGCTCGCTCGGGACGTGGAGGAGAATCTCGCCGTCCTCACAGACTTTACACTCGCCATGGGCCGGCTTCCAGCCGGAGGGAAAGGAACCGTCGCGGGGCTTGAACTTGATGATGCGCTGCCGCGCGCCGGCACCGGCGATCCGGTCGAGGCCGCCGTCGTAGATTTTCTTGCCGTGGTCGATGACGATGACGCGCTCGCACAGCGACGAGATGTCGGCCATATAGTGGCTGGTGAGCAAGATGGTGGTCTTGTGCCGCCGGTTGTAGTCGCGCAGGAATTCGCGGACATTCTTCTGCGACACGACGTCGAGGCCGATGGTCGGCTCGTCGAGGAAGAGCACGCGCGGACGGTGGAGCAGCGCCGCGATCAGCTCCATCTTCATGCGCTCGCCGAGGGAGAGTTCGCGCACCATGACATTGAGCTTCGGGCCGACGCCGAGCAGCGTCACCAGCTCGTCGAGCGTGGCCTTGAACTGTTCCGCCGGCAGCCCGTAGATGGCACGGAGCAGATGGAACGACTCGATGGCGGGCAGATCCCACCAGAGCTGGTTCTTCTGGCCGAGCACGAGGGCGAACAAGCGGCGGTATTCGTTTTCCCGCTTCGTGGGGTCGAAGCCGGCGACGCGTGCCGAACCCGAGGTGGGATAGATCAGGCCGGACAGCATCTTGAGCGTGGTGGTCTTCCCGGCTCCGTTTGGGCCAAGGAATCCGACGAGTTCCCCCTCATTGATGGCGAAGCTGATGTTGTCGGCGGCGCGCGTTTCCTCGAAATCGCGCTTGAACAGGCCCTTGACGCCCCCCCAGAACCCGGGCTGCTTTTTGTAGGTGCGAAAGACGCGGGTGAGGTTTTCGACTTCGATCATGAGAAAAGGACAGGATTAGCCACGAGAAAAACGAGAAGAAACCAGCCACTCCAGGAGAAGTGCCAGCCGAACCGTCATTGCCGGGCAGGCATTAGCAAGGGGATTTCCTGGTTCCGATTGCGACGGTAGATGCGGAAATCCGCATCCAGAGTGACCACTTTGGCCTTGGGCTGCAGTTCAGATAGTCTCACCAGGCAGGAATCGGCCAGCGACATCGGAACGTCGTGATAATGCGTCATCAGGTCAAGAATCCTCGACCAATCTGCATCGCCAAAGACGGCCACCCGCAGGGCATTGGATTGGAGGAGTGCGCGGATCTGGAGGGGAGCCTTCGCTTCCGCAGAAAGCAGAAATAGCGCTTCGGTCAAAACCGCCTCGCATGTTAACAGGGGCAAAGTCAGCGGGCTGAGGCTCGACTTGGTCCAGACATGATGCGCCTCGCTGTCGTCGAGCAGCGCGACGAGCGGGCCTGTGTCAACGATGGCGGCGATCACGACCGAAACCCGCCAAATGTTTGGGGTTAGAGGCCAGATCAGCCACTCCCGAATGCAGCGAGCCGATAATATCGCCAGCCACATCGCCAAAGGTCGGCCGTTGCGCGCGGCGGGCCTGGAAAGAATAGCTTACCCCATCAGAATCGGTGACCACAATTTTTTCCCCAGCCTTGGCGCGCTGGCGGATTTTGCGGAAGTTGCGCTGAAACTCACGGAGGGTGGTCGTCACAACTGACAAATTTGTCTGACAGCCCGGGAGTGTCAAGAGCCCACCCCTGCCTCCGGACTGCGGGTTGGCGCTGGCCTTTTTAACCGGTATTAGTTTAGCCGTGCCCGAGCTTGCGGTAATCGAGCACGCTGTGGCTGATGTGACCCAGCTCGAGGCACCTGATGTCGTTGAGCGGCTCGGCGGGCGAAACATCCTCGCCTTCGATCCAGATGAGGTTGTGGCAGCCTTCATTGTCCGCCGGGGTGAAAAGGCCGGGGGCAAAGAAATGCGCGGGCACCGACCGCCGCACCGGGGTGTCGGGCCGGCACGGATCGGGGAAGTTGAGGTTGTGGACGATGAAGCTGCGGGCCGGGGTTGCGGGCAGCAATTCCCCGGCGAGCCGCGCGGTGTGCGCCGCGGAGATTTTCAGCGTCTCAAGGAGGGCGCCCTCGGGCTGGCCGCCGTGCTCCTTCAACCGGTAATAGACATCCTCGGACACATCCTGCGAGGCGGCAATGGCGGGCAACCCGTGCAGGGCGCCCTCCCACGCGCCCGCCACGGTGCCGCTGGCGAGGATGAAACCGAGCGAGCAATTGAAACCCATGTTGATGCCGCTGATGACGCCTTCAATGCATGTGTTTTGCCCCCGGCCGCCGGTCTCGGCGCACGCGCTGTGGCCAGCCCGGCCGCTGTTTTTCGGCAGGAGGTGCGCGAGGGCGATGTTGACGCAATCGGAGGGAGTGCCGTCGATGATCCACGTCGGACAGCCGAAGCCGCGGTCCACGGCAGCCGACTTGACCGGACGGCCTCGGGTTTTGGAAGCGCCGGTCCAGCTCTGCTCCTTCACCGGTGCGACCACGAAGAGCTCGTGACCGGCGGCTTGCAGCGCGGCGACGAGTTCGTGCAGGAAGAGCGAGTTGATGCCGTCATCATTGGTGACCAGGAGTTTCATTTTTGCCCACGAAACACCCGAATGAGATGAAATGAAAGCGGGAAGACGGAGTCGATATCACCGTTGCCCACTGCTGTGGGCCCGGTGTTTGTCCCGGGAACTCCGTGCTTCGCCGGATTCCCGGGCAAAAAAAGCCGCGACCGAAGTCGCGGCTTGAAGGGGAGGGAAGGCGGTTGAGGGCAACCGCCCCTGCCGGTTAGGACTGGGCGGGAGCGGCGGCCGAGGCTTACGCACTCGTCCCGGCCTCGATGGGGGCGGCCTCGCCACCACCGGCCTGCTTCTGGGCTTCGAGCTCGGCCATCGCGGCCTTGCGGCTGAGGCGGACCTTGCCCGAGCGTTCGTCGATACCGACGCACTTGACCGTGATGGAGTCGCCGATCTTGACGACGTCCTCGGTGCGGCGCACGCGGAAGTCGGCCAGCTCCGAGATGTGCACGAGGCCTTCCTTGCCGGGCATGCATTCCACGAATGCGCCGAACTCCTTGGTGCCGGTGACGCGGCCGGTGTAGATCTTGCCCAT
>OBEQ012269327.1_pt1 | contig 12554 bp, 7 predicted proteins | sample 1670901 | NCBI WGS metagenome assembly OBEQ01 (sample SAMEA104232315, study PRJEB22302) | groundwater metagenome | biome: forest; feature: aquifer; material: groundwater | place: USA | collected 2011-08-07 | depth 5.4 m | reverse complement strand
TGGGAGAACGGATACCAGGAGTCGTTCTACGACAAGTTCAAAGTCGATTTCGGGGATCCGAACCGGTTCAAAACCTTGGGCGAGCTCGTTGCGGAAATCTACAGCGTCTCGTGGCAGTACAACCACACGCGAATCCATTCTGCCCTCAAGATGCCGCCATCGGTGTTTGCCGAGCGGTTAGCGGCGTGATAAAGTTATAAAAATCATCGAATCGCTGTCTAAAGAAACCTATCCATTTCATATCCCGTCGCTGAGTTTCAAAAAGATATCTTCCGGATCACCGAAGATATGTCGAATAGACTTGCGTGCATCGTGGCCTTTCGAGGAAGCGGCAAGTCGACACTCATAACGCTCTCATATGCTTTATGGGCAATCCTTGGGGTACAGAAGAAGAAGTTCGTCCTCATTATTTGCCAAACACAAGCACAGGCGCGGCAACATATGGCAAATCTTCGGAGGGAGCTTGAGAACAACCCGCTCCTCAAAAGCGATCTTGGACCCTTCCGTGTGGAGGCGGGCGGAGAGTGGGCTATGTCCTCGATCGTGTTCCAAAACACGGGAGCGCGGATCATGATTGCGTCAATCGACCAGAGCATCCGGGGACTCCGCCACTACGAGCACCGCCCCGACCTTCTCATCCTGGACGATATCGAGGACATCAATTCCACAAAAACGCTCGAAAGCAGAAACAAGATATTCGATTGGTTCACAAGAGAAGTCGTGCCCTTGGGCGACATCGGCACCCGAATCGTGATCGTGGGAAATCTTCTCCATGAAGATTCTTTAATGATGCGTCTCAAGCGAAAAATTCTGGAAAAAGAATTGCGCGGCGTCTACTTATGGTTTCCACTTCTCGATGAGCATGGCGATTGCCTCTGGCCGGGCAAGTTCGATATGAAGGAAAAAATCGACGAACTGCGACATAGTGTCGCAAACGAGATTGCTTGGCAGCAGGAATATCTTCTCAATATCGTTTCAGACAATACGCGAGTGGTATTTCCGGAGTGGGTCAAATACTATGACGAACTTCCTACGACAGAATGTAGAGACGTTCATATCGGCGTCGATCTTGCGATTTCACAACGAGATGGCGCGGATTACACGGCAATGGTTGGGATCAAACGGTACGGCCAAGGAAATGATATGAGGTTGCATGTCATCCCAAATCCATTTAACAAGAGGGTTTCATTTCCTGAAGCGATACGTACCATGCGAGAGTTGGATATTACATTCAAAGCTAACGGTACGCGCCCGAAGTTCATCGTCGAATCGAATGGCTTCCAAGAAATTTATGTGCAAGCAGTAAACGAAGCTGGATGCAACGTTGAGGGTATCAAAAACACCGGAGACAAGCGATCGCGGCTTGCTCTTACAGGTGAGCTTATCCAAAACGGCACGATTGTTTTCCCACGACATGGCACAGAAGATCTCATTTCCCAACTTACCGGATTCGGCATAGAGAACCACGACGATTTGGCGGACGCATTCAGCATGGCCGTCATTGATGCTCTTGGAGGGCTTGAGAACGATCGGGCATGGGATACCTGGAAAAATTGGGTGGAAGAGAAAAATGGCGGGAGTTGCTGGATTGCATAGGAATTACCGAGTTTTCCACAATTTTTGTCGCAATAACTATTTTGTATATATAGTTTCTTTTGTAGTGTCCAGATTCTGGACGTCCAGAATCTGGACAGGTTTGGCTTTTTATCCACAGGATAGGTCCAAAAGAGGGCATTCCAGGGCAGTTTTATGGGGCTTTTAAGGGGTCTGGACTTCCTTAACCGTTGCGTCATCCCTTTGGGTATGAATACCCAAACTAAGGGGCTTGAGGGAACCGAAGCCCCAACCGCAGTCCAGCTCCCAGTAAAGGTCAAATACTGCCTCTACGCGAGGAAATCGAGCGAATCAGAGGAGCGCCAGATACTCTCGGTGGATTCGCAGGTAAAGGAGATGCTTCAGATCGCCGAGCGAGAAGGCTTGGAGATCGTAGACATCCGCAGGGAGTCGCACTCGGCAAAAGATTCGGGACAGCGCCCAGTGTTTGGAGAAATACTGATCGATATCCGAAGCGGAAGATATACCGGCATCCTCACGTGGGCGCCTGATCGCTTATCAAGAAATGCTGGGGATCTGGGGTCGCTCGTTGATTTAATGGATCAGAAGCTGCTCATTGAAATCCGCACCTACGGTCAGCGATTCTCAAATTCACCAAACGAAAAGTTTCTCCTGATGATTTTGTGCAGCCAAGCGAAACTGGAGAATGACAACAAGAGCGTGAATGTGAAACGTGGTCTGCGAACAAGAGTAGAGATGGGACTCTGGCCGGGTACCGCACCCACAGGATATTTAAACGAAAAAAGAGTTGATAAAAAATGCCACGTTCTTCTTGACCCCGAACGAGCACACGTCATCAAGCAAATTTTTGAGAAACACGCCTATGGCGGATGGAGCGGAAAAAAGATTTATCACTGGCTTAGATTCGAGCTGAACTTCCGGACAATTCATAACCATCATCTCTCGCTCTCGAATGTGTACATCATTCTTCAAAACCACTTTTATTACGGCATCCTCGAGTATCCTAAAGGGAGTGGGACTTTCCACACTGGCAAGCACGAGCCGATTATTTCAAGGGATTTATTCATGTCTGCCCAAGCGCAGCTAAAGCGCGATCAGATAAAACGCGAGAGCAAGGAATTTGCTTTTACGAAACTCATGACCTGTGGCCTCTGCGGATCGGGCATCACGGCGGAGGAAAAATATAAACAGCTCAAGAACGGTACGACTGCGAGGTACGTCTACTACGGTTGCACGAACTCAAAAACGAGAGAATGCAAGAGCCCATATCTTCGTGAAGAAGATCTCGTAAGTCAGTTGATACAGCTCATTGATCAGATCGACGTGAACGAGCTGGGCATGCGGCATAAATTCGAAGAGGAAGTCGGGCGGTACAACAAGTTCAGGAAAGAAGTTTTGCGACTCAACGAAAAGCCGCTTTCACGGGATGTGTTGGATATTAAAACGTATGCGAAGTATGTCCTGCGGGAAGGGAGCAATGAAGAAAAGCGCGAGTTGCTATCGCTTCTGAAGGGGAAGCTCATAGTTACTGAAAAGGTGGTCAGGATCGCACAAAATTGATTAATAGATTTGTTTGGTGTAAGGTAGTGTTAAGTCAACAACTTATATGGTAAGCAATAAAAAAAGCGACATCATTACCTTGCGTGATGCCTGTGAAATTCTCCACTGTCACCCCAATACGCTTCGTAAATGGGATAATAAGGGGTTTCTTAAAGCTATTCGTTTTGGGACTCGCAGGGATCGTCGCTACCGGAAGTCAGATGTTTTGAAGTTATTAAAGAATAATAACCATGACTAAGAATACTCCGGAGATGCAAAACGTAGGATCTATGCTCCTTTTCATAAAAGAAGTAGGTGGCTATTTTATGGAATTTCTGGAGACAGACTTTCATAAAAGAAAGTTGCCCCGCAGGAGCATCAAACTTCATAATGAGAAGGGATTGCTTACGGGTCTCAATCTTAGTAAGTACCCCAGTTTCTACAAAGTGGCGTATAAGCTCGTAAACAATTGCTTTAGTAGCGATGTTTTAAGCTCAGTTCAAAAGGGTGTATATAAGGCAGACATACCCAAGTCATTACTTGATTTGATAAAAAAGCAGGTGAACAAGGTGTCCGATACAGATGTTTCTGAGCTCATCAAAGAACTCGACGAATCGATCCAGCAGTCCGCTCTCAAGCATAAGGACGATTACATACAAGCGATCAATTCAGTTATGACCGAAGCTGATGCCGTCTTTAAGAAACGCATCGTGCTTGACCTTGTGAAAAGCCTTGAAAAGCCGCTAGAGAGTAACAAGCTTGCCGATGAGAACGCTATATTTCAAATAGAAGAAGAGCTCACGGGCATTTTAAAGAATAAGATCGAGGACGCAGTATCAGAGGGGCTAAAGCAGACATTGAGCGGAGAGAAGTCGAACACAAAAAGACTTCTCAAGGGTGCACTCGACATAGAGGATATTCGTGCCAGTTTGACCAGGTTTTTCGATATGTTCAAAGTTTCTGATCTTTTCAATGACCTACATGAGCTATATCAGAACTTCAAGATAGAAGACAAGCAGGAATTTTACCTCTACTTCTATGATATTAGCTACCAGAAGAATAAGTACCCGATCTTCTACATACCTTTTTCAATCGATAGAAAGAGTGACACCTTCTCTATCATTTTTGATTCGCAAATATACATCAACAAAAAAGCACTTGCGTATATCGTGCAAGAATTCAACCTTGAGCGTGAGAAAAAGGGATCTCTTCAGTCGATAGCAGATAGGATTATTTACCTTGCCGACCACGAAAAGGATCTCAGCTTTGTCTTACAGGAGACGCTTACGGAAATTACCAACTTTTTTGGTCTCGAAGAAAAGATTCAAGTCGCAAAGCCGGATATACAGACGAGCAAAAACCTCTATGTATCAGTAAGCACAAATGTATATGTCTCTCTTTTTGATAAGTCGGATGAAGCCCTTCTCAATGATTACGAGGACATACTCAATGCGCCCGAAGGTAGTTCTTTAATGAATGGCTTTCAAGTATTGATCGAAGATTTCATTCATAAGAACCCAGAGTCAATCCAAGGGCCGATCGCAGATGAATGGGACGAAAAGAGCGTAGACGAACGACTGGTCTATAAAAGCCCCATCCCTCTTAATAGTGAGCAACAACAGATTTTATCTGCCATCAACAACGACAAATGTAAGTATGTGCTTGTCGAAGGCCCGCCCGGAACCGGTAAAAGTCATACCATTACAGCGATTGTATTCGATACAATTCTAAAAGATAAGTCAGTACTGGTGCTCTCCGACAAAAAAGAGGCATTGGATGTGGTTGAAAAGAATATCGTCAACACATTGAACAAGGTGCGAGTTGATGAAAAATTTCTGAATCCTCTTTTAAGATTGGGGAAAACCGGTAATACATATAGTCAATTACTTACGCAGTCTTCCATCGACGGAATAACTGAGCAATTTCGAGTAGTGAGAAAAAAGTATCCCAACCTCAATGAACAGATCGACGCCGCAATCAGTGCTCTTAGGAGTGGCGTAGAGGGCCAAGTAAAAGCTTACGAACAAATCTCGCTTGCAGACGTAAATGAGTTAGCCTCATTGAAGAAACATTTTGATAAAGAAGGATTTTGTATTGACATCGATGAGGCCATTTGCAACCCCGACTCGGTTGAGGAACTCACAAAGATTCGTAGCATTCTTTTGAAACTAAAAAAGAGGGTGCGAAGGAATACAGAAGTTTCGTTTAACTTCAATTTCAAAAAAGATCTTAGTGAGGAGAACTCAACTAACTTTGAAGCAATCGTGTCAGCACTTGAGGATATAGGTAGACTTGCCACTGAAAATCCACAACTCTCCAATGGCAATCTCTTTGCCTCCTATCAAGCTCTCGTGCAGAAGCATAAACCAAAAATAAAGAAGTTGCTTGAATACCTCACCGATGTCTCTGAAACTGCCGATATACTCGCAAAAAATAAGGAGTATACAGACCTCGTCGGTATACAAAAGAACGAACTCAATACCTTAGCGACCATACAAGAAGTGGCACAACATGCCCTGTCGTTGAAGGATATTCTTTTGAAGGTAAAGCATTTCGCAAAAGACAATCTACCGCTCTTAAATTCTTTCGACCAATCGAATGAAACTGATATTATAAATTTAGAACAGTATCTTGATTCAGTAAAACAGCTAAAAAACGTCCTATTTGGCTATTTAGGAAAGAGTAAAGAGGTTGATCGATTAAATCAAAACTTTCGAAAGAAATTTCCGCTGTCAAAATTCGACAACCCGCACAAGAGTCTAAAAGAACTTGAGACGATTCTGGCCATTTACAAATATGTATCGGAGCTCCAAAGCGAACTCAGCCACCCCTATCACGACGTTGATCGCCTGCACCTCATTACGTCGCTTTTAAAGAAGGATGGCCTCTATTTTTCAGAAGATCAGTTAGAGCAGTTGCGCAAATTAGCTGAGGGTGTATCGAAGGCAAAGATAATTGTTGAAGAAATCAAGGGTGAAGTACTGAGTCTCTCAACACTCCAAGAGCTTAATACTATTGCAATCGTGTCTGAGATATGTTCACTGCACGAAGAACTCGCTGAGTTGATGTCGAAAGAGAAGGAATTGATCAACTCCAACATCGATCTGAAGAAAAATAAGAGTCTCGAGATTTTGCTTCAAAAAAACAATCTCAATGAGCTAATCGGTGAGATAAAAGTATGTAAAGAATACGTAGATACTCTCATAGAAATTAATGACGACGTGGAGTATCTCAAGGAATCGTCTGACAATCATAAAGGCAGCTTTGCGCTTGCGGGTATTGATAACAGCTCATTCAGCTCTTTATACGAGAACAAGTTAACCGAGATATCAGACCTTGAGTTTGAGAAGTTGCTCCGCCTCATAATTCTTCATCAAGAACTTACGCAAAAATTTGACGGTATCAAGGATTTGAATTATGGAGATAGGACCAAGCAAATTGAAAACATCGTAACAATGCAGATGACGTATCTTATGGACGAACGTTTTGTTGACTTCACAAACACCTACAAGGCCGATGCAAAGACACTCAAGCAGGTAATCAAAGACAAAAAGAAGTTTCCAAAGGAACAGTTTTCGAAATTGAAGAACGCCTTCCCATGCATTCTTTCTGGAATTCGGGACTATGCGGAATATATACCCCTAGAACCCGAAATCTTTGATCTGGTCATAATCGATGAAGCTTCACAGGTGAGCATTGCCCAGGCGTTCCCAGCTCTTTTGAGAGCGAAGAAAGTAGTTGTGCTCGGTGACAGCCTTCAATTCAGCAACGTCAAATCAGCTTTGGCTCGAGGAGACATAAACAAGCAATATCTTGCAAATTTGAAAGAGGTCTTTCTAAAAAACATATCTACTGAGACGGATAAAGTGGTCCGTCTAGAAAAATTTAACATCAAAGTCTCAATCCTCGACTTCCTTGGCTTTATAAATAACTATCAAACCCGCCTCGTGAAGCATTTCCGTGGTTATAGAGAACTCATCTCCTATTCAAATAAATATTTCTATAAAAACGGCTTGCAGGTAATGAAGGTTCGAGGTGTACCAGTCAGTTCCGTCCTTAAATTCACTCAAGTTAAACATGATGGTTTGGAGGAGGTCACCAAGAACACAAACATACCCGAGATTGAGTTTATTATTTCTGAATTGCAGAGACTAAAGGAAGAGGACAAGAAATGCTCAGTAGGCATCATTACCCCACACACAAATCAACAGCGATTGTTGTATGAGAAAATCAGTGACTTACCGGAAGCGGACTACCTCTTCGATACACTGAAGCTCAAAATAATGACCTTTGACACTTGCCAAGGAGAAGAGATGGACATCATCTTCTACTCGATGGTTGCTACAGAGGCTGATGATAAACTAAATTATGTTTTTATCAGTGATCTCAACAACATCGATATCGATGACGATGAGGGTAAAATAAAAGCGCAACGTCTTAATGTCGGCTTAAGTCGTGCGAAAGAGTGTATGCATTTCGTTCTCAGCAAGCCCATTGACCAATATACGGGGACCGCAAAGGAATTTCTTCAGCACTACTCGAACACTCTTCTTGATGGACAAAAGGAGCTCGATAGTAGTTCGGTCGACAAAAAATCTCAGATGGAGCCGCTTATCCTCGATTGGTTTTACCAGACAAAATTCTGGGAGGAGAACAAGGAAACAGCGGAGATCCTTCCACAATTTGAATTGGGCAAATACCTCAAGCAACTCGATAAAAATTACAAACACCCCAACTATCGAGTAGATTTCCTTCTGGTGTACGACGATGACGAGGGAATTCAACACAAAATCATCATTGAATATGATGGTTTCCTTGAGCATTTCGGAGATTCAATGGAGATGGTTGATGAATCAAATTATCAAGAATACTATTCGCCGGAAGACGTCTATCGACAGCATGTTCTTGAAGGCTACGGTTACAAGTTCATCAGAATAAATAAGTTCAATTTAGGTGAAAATCAGATCGAAACTCTCAACTCCAGAATACAGGAGGTAGTAAAAAAAAACTTTACAATCACGAAATAGTAAGCAATATCCAGAATACAATACGTGATTTGCGTAGTGGTGCCGCTAAGGTTTGTCCTCAATGTGGAGAGATAAAACCGATATCGGGATTTAAAGATAGGTCGCTTGTTACGGGTTTCGGTAGATTTTGCTTGGAGTGTAAGGCGCAACCATCTTCACGGGAATATGTGTCAACAAGCAGCGGTCGACGAGTAAAACTTGAGAGTGAGCCGTCAAGAAGCGATGTTAATAAATTGGGTAGCTTCTCGGAGTATCCGGAAAAGTATGCTTGGGGGGCGAGCAGGGCGAAAGAAAAGGTTGAATATCTGGAGAGTATCAAACATAAATTTAGCGAAGGGCAGTTGGCAACCTATAACATGGCACGTAAAAAGTACGATGCCAGAGTTGTAACTAAAAAAGAATCTTCAATCCAAAAAACAGACTATAGCACTATCTTAGGAGAAGCATTTAGTAATCATAGATCTGTGAAAATCCGCTATAAGGGCTCATGGAGAACGGTTGATCCGTACTCCCTCAATAAAACATATATTGTGGCTTATTGTCATCTAGCCCGCGATATACGTACATTCAGAGTAGATAGGATTCAAGGTGTAGAGTTGTCAGAAAGCTTTAGTTTTGATAAGTCTCTACAGAACACAGCTCAAGAAAGATTGATTGAGGCACCGAATTATAAAGCACTTCGACGTAGAAGATACTAATAACCATGAAGCTAAACCTTTCCAAAACAGATTACATCCTGTATCGAGAATGTCCGAAAAATGTTTGGTATAAAATCCATAAGCCGGATGTATATTCTCAATCAGAGCTTTCAGATTTTGAGAAATCAATTATGGAAACTGGCAACGAAGTTGAGTTGGTAGCGAGGAAATTATTTCCAAACGGAATTTTGATTGAACGCAGGGATGCAAAAGGACAAGAAGCCACTCAAGATTACATTGCAAAAAAGCAAGAAATATTATTCCAGCCAATCTTTGTTAAAGACGGCTATTTGGCAGCTATTGATATTTTAAAATTTGAACCGGAAACAAGTAGCTATTCGATATACGAAGTAAAATCAACAAGTGATGTTGAGGAGAAAGTTCATTATCACGATTTATCTTTTCAGATAAATTTACTTAGGAAATGTGGTTTGAAAATAAACAAGGCATACCTTATCCATCTCAACTCTGAATATGTCCGTTCGGGTGAGTTAGATGTTGCGGAACTTTTTAAGATTGTGGATGTAGGCAGTGAAGTGGAAAGCGTCACTCATAGCGTAGCTACTGAAATGGCAGAGGCGTTGAAATATCTCTCGCAGGATTCAGAACCGAAGGGATTCTGTTGCTGTATTTATAAGGGCAGATCAAGACATTGTTCAACCTTTCAACATGCTAACCCCGAAGTACCGGGATACAGTGTTCATGATATCGCGCGCATAGGAAACAGTAAGGCAAAACTGAAAGAGCTGATAGACAATAATATTTTCCACCTTGATAAAATTCCGGCGCATATCAAGCTAACCGACATTCAGCAAAGCCAAGTTGATACCTACAATCTCAACAAGGTCTTGGTTAGTAAAGAAAAAATTATGGAAGAGTTTAATACTCTAATATTTCCTTTGTATTTCTTAGACTACGAAACATTTCCGGCCGCTATTCCTCGATTTGATGGCTTTTCCCCATATAATCAAATACCGTTTCAATATTCAGTTGATATTTTAGAATCTGCGGATAGTAAGCCAGAGCACTACGAGTTTTTACACGTTGGGACTAATGATCCAAGTAAATCATTTGCGGAATCTTTGCAAAAACATTTGGGGAAAGTTGGTAGCATTATTGTTTGGCACAAAGGATTTGAGTGTGGCAGAAACAACGAGGTTGCAATCAGAATTCCCGCAATAAAAGCATTTATGGATTCTCTGAATAATCGCGTCTATGATTTGGAAGATATTTTTAGAAAACAATACCACATACATCGAGATTTCAGGGGTGGCACTTCAATAAAAAGAATTCTACCCGTTCTTGTTCCCGGGTTATCCTATAAAGAACTTGGAATACAGGATGGAGGAAGTGCTGCAGATACTTGGAATAAAATTGTAAACGGTTCCTTTGGCGAGACAGAAAAAGAAAGAGCCATTAAAAACCTCAAAATTTATTGTGGACTTGATACATATGCGATGTATTCAATCTGGCGCGCACTTCATAAACTCTTGTAATTGGTTTAACGGACAAAAGAAAAACCGCCGATTGAATTAGGCGGTCTTTCTTCTTGAATACGGCGCTCAGCCGGTATGCCATGATGGGACGGAGATATCAACGCTTTTACCCCGCTCGGTCTTGGGATAAAAAGTATTGATGGCTGCCGGGCAGGGATTCGAACCCCGATACTCGCCTTCAAAGGGCGATGTCCTACCATTAGACGACCCGGCAATAGTGTGTATAATCTATTATAAATGAGAAAGAAAAACAATAAAGCAATAGCAACTGTAGTCTTAGCGATAGTCGTCGCCTTCGGGCTTTTGGGAGTTGGGAATTTGTTTAGCGGCGCAAATCGTTCACTGCTCTCAACAAGAGAACTTTCTTTAAGCTGCACGCTTGATATGTACACACAATTCCATATTCATCCTCATCTTAAAATTATCATTAACGGAACGGAGCAGATTATTCCGGCCAATATTGGCATAACTTTGGCCTGTATGCATCCAATTCATACACACGACGCGAGCGGCACGCTTCACGTAGAATCTCCGGAGCAAAGAGACTTTACATTGGGGGATTTCTTCGCCGTTTGGCAAAAACCATTTTCTCACGATCAAATTTTGGGTTATAAGGCAGATGGTGGTCACGAAATTGTGATGACAGTTGATGGTCAGCCCAGTAGCAGGTTTGAAAATTTGGTGTTCAAGGATAAGGAAGAGATTGTAATAGAATATAGGTCCATCGGGGGTAAAAAGTAGCCGTCTAAAGGTTTTTTCTCTACCCCGTGGGGACCACTCCCATTTCGACCCCCAAAAGCATCGGAAATACTAGCTAAAATGGCTGTGGGGCCTTGTTTTTGTGCACAGGTTATCCCTTCACTGCCCACATATTTAGGCTTACAATAATAAGTAAAGTAAATGAGCGGCAAAAAGCCAGCGAAATTTTTCGTATTTTTAGGCGTCGCGTTGATTTTGAGTTCCCAAATTTTCTATCCCTGGCTGATTTTATTAAGTTTTTTGAACGTAAACGTAGCCGAGGCCGCAGTTCCGCGAGTTATTAATTATCAGGGCAGATTGGAAGATTCGAGCGGAAATCTTTTGGGCGGTTCATCCGGAACTAATTTTGATTTTAAGTTTTCTATCTGGGATACCTCGGCTACGAGCACCGGAACACGGCTCTGGCCGGCTTCTGCGCCCGCCTCAACAACCCAAAAGGTAACTAACGGTGTTTTTGACGCGAGACTCGGCGACACTTCACAGGGTTTTTCCGTTTTAAATTTAAACTTCAACACTTCAACGATTCTTTATTTGCAAATTGAAGCTTGGAACACAACCAGCTCTGTTTTTGAAACGCTCTCGCCGCGTCAAGCGATCGTCTCCACAGGTTTTGCCATCAACGCCGCTCTTCTCAATGGATTTGACATAAGTGGCACTCCGTCGTCAACTGCAAGCTCGTCTTTGTTCCAGTTGGGTCCTAACTCCATTCAGGGAGGAAGCGCAAACGGCACTTTTTTGGGAATTAATCCATCTTCTTTTACGGGCAACTTTATAGATTTACAAGTGAACTCCAGCACCAAGTTCAAAGTGGACAGTAGCGGCGTTATAACAGCGTCGGCACTCTTCGCTACAAATGTTTCATCCACCAACGCGACGACAACCAATCTTGCGATCACCAGCATTACTGGTACCCAATGTTTACGTGTATCTGGAGGCGGTGTGATTGCGGGCACCGGATCTGATTGTGTCTCTGGCGCGGGGAGCGCCGGCGGCTGGACGAACGCGACAAGCGCAAACGCTACAGGTTTTGTTTTCCTTACTACCAAAACAGATCAGGTAGGAATCGGCGCCACTTCTAGTTTGGCAAAATTATACGTTCAGGCAACAACTATTACCACCACAACCGCGCTACTCCAAGGGATGGCCGGCCAAACGGCAGATATCTTCCAGGCGGCTTCATCTTCTGCTCAAATTCTTTTCCAGATTTCCTCTACAGGAGTTGCTTCCTCAACGGAGTTTAGGGCCAACTCTTCTACCATTGCCACCTTCCAAGTTACCGGCCAAACATCCCTGCAGTCAGCCACAGGCACGAATATCGAGGCCTCGGGCTACGGACTCTTCCCGACACTCAATTTCACGAACGCTTCAGGTACCAACCTCACGGCATCGGGTTTCCTCCAGGGAGCATCGCTCAATGTGAGTGGCCAGTCATCTCTCGCCTCCGTCTCCTCCACGAATCT
>OBEQ010209424.1_pt1 | contig 12554 bp, 10 predicted proteins | sample 1670901 | NCBI WGS metagenome assembly OBEQ01 (sample SAMEA104232315, study PRJEB22302) | groundwater metagenome | biome: forest; feature: aquifer; material: groundwater | place: USA | collected 2011-08-07 | depth 5.4 m | reverse complement strand
AGAGATTTTCTTTATAAGGTGGTTGGAAAGGGGATGCCGGGAAGCACCCCGATGCGGCAGCTGATGCGGCCCCAGCCGATCGTCCTCACGAAAAACACAACTCTTTCGGAAGCGATTGAACTGATGGACCGGCACAAATATAGGCGTATTCCGCTGGTGGACCAACAGGGAAACGCGCTCGGGATGATCACCGTTTTCGACATCATTCATTACCTGTCGGAGCATTTTCCGGCGGAGGTCGGGAATTTACCGCCCCGCCTCGACCAGAGGAGCCTCACGCCGGAGGGTGGTTAATGTATGGGCCTAGAGGGGGAGTTGTGTCAAGTGGGCATGTAGAAAAAGAAAAAAAGGAACTGGAGACGGTCGTGGTCCGTTTTGCGGGAGACTCCGGAGACGGCATGCAGCTGACCGGTATGCAGTTTACCGATACGACCGCCCTCGTCGGAAACGACATCAGCACCTTCCCCAGTTATCCGGCGGAGATTCGCGCTCCCGCGGGAACCCTGCCGGGAGTGAGCGGTTTTCAGATTCACTTCGCGAGCTTCGATATCCGGACGCCGGGCGACCAGCCCGATGTGTTGGTGGCGATGAATCCCGCGGCCCTTAAGGTCAATCTTTCCGATCTGAGGGAAGAAGGGATTATTATTGCGAATAGCGATACCTTTACGGAACGGAACCTGGATAAAGCGGGGTACAAGACAGACCCCCTGACCGACGGGTCCCTTTCGAAATACCGGGTTCTTTCCGTCCCGATCAGCACGCTCAACATGGAGGCGGTGAAGGACATTCCGGAACTTTCCCGCGCGCAGGCGGACCGTTGCAAGAATTTCTTCGCCCTCGGGATCATGTTCTGGATGTATGACAGGCCTGTGGATCACACGCTCAAATGGATTCGGGAAAAATTCGCAAAAATTCCCGAAGTGGCGCAGGCGAACGAAAAGGTCCTCAAAGGGGGATATGCCTACGCTGAGGCGACGGAGGTCTTTCCGGTCCAATTTCATATTAAGCCGGCGTCGATTGAACCCGGTACCTACAGAAAGATCACGGGGAATGAAGCGGTCGTTTTAGGGCTCGTCACCGCTTCGAAGATTTCCGGGAAATCCATTTTTTACGGAAGTTACCCGATCACTCCGGCAAGCGACATTCTGCATGAACTTTCCAAACTGAAGCATTACGGTATCAAGGTTTTTCAGGCGGAGGATGAAATCGCGGCGGTCGGCGCGGCCTTGGGGGCTTCTTTTGCGGGGAGTCTGGGGGTTACCGGAACGAGCGGCCCCGGTTTTTCCCTAAAATCGGAAACGATCAATCTTGCCGTCATGACAGAGCTTCCCCTTCTGATATTGGATATTCAGCGCGGCGGGCCGAGCACGGGCCTTCCGACGAAAACAGAGCAGGCAGATCTTTTACAGGCCTTCTGGGGGAGAAATTCTGAGAGTCCTATCGCGATCCTTGCGCCGGCGACAGCGGGAGACTGTTTCTACATGGTGTTGGAGGCTATCCGTATCGCTACCACTTATATGACGCCTGTTGTTTTTCTTTCGGATGAATATCTGGCAAATGGTTCCGAACCGTGGAAGATCCCGAAGGTTTCCGAACTTCCGAAACTTGTGATTCGTAACCGGACGGAGCCGGAAGGGTTTTTCCCGTATCTTCGCGATCCGAAAACCTTGGCGCGGCCCTGGGTGGTTCCGGGGACGCCGGGCCTTGAGCACCGGATCGGCGGGATTGAAAAGGCGGATGTGACCGGTGATGTGAGTTACGACCCTGAGAATCACCAGAAAATGGTAGAGACCCGGGCGCGGAAAATCGCGGGGATTGTTGAGACCATTCCGGATGTCCAGATTTTTGGAAAGGAGAAGGGAGACCTTCTGGTCGTCGGTTGGGGGAGCAGTCACGGGGCGATCCTCTCCGCCGTGGAATCGCTTCAGAAGCGGGGCCTTTCGGTTTCCAGCATTCATTTGAGATACCTGAATCCCTTTCCAAAAAATTTAGGGCAGGTCCTTTTCAATTTCAAGAAGGTCCTTGTCCCTGAAATGAATCTCGGCCAGCTCCTTTTGCTTCTGCGGGGGCGCTATTTGGTGAACGCGATCGGGTACCATAAAGTGCAGGGAAGACCTTTCCAGATTAAAGAGCTTGTTCAAAAGATCGAGGAGGTTCTGGCTTCATGAGCCCTGACGTCATGCCCAATCGGTCGGAATTTAAAAAACTGACCCCGAAAGATTTTGTGTCGGGGCAGGATGTCCGCTGGTGTCCGGGTTGCGGGGATTACTCGATTCTTGCCCAGATGCAGAAGGTCCTTCCCGAACTCGAGATTCCGCGCGAGAAAATTGTCTTTGTTTCCGGGATCGGATGCGCCGCCAGATTTCCTTATTACATGAACACGTACGGGTTTCACACGATTCACGGAAGGGCCCCGGCGATCGCGACGGGCCTCAAATGCGCCAATCCCGACCTCTCGGTATGGGTGATTACGGGCGACGGGGATGGTCTGAGTATCGGGGGAAACCATTTGATTCACTGTATCCGGCGCAACGTCGATCTCAATATTCTGCTTTTTAACAACCGCATTTACGGACTCACCAAAGGGCAGTATTCGCCGACGTCAGAATTAGGAAAAAAGACAAAATCTTCGCCGGACGGAACCATTGAGCAGCCGATTAATCCCCTGTGTGTGGCGATCGCGGCAGAGGCGACCTTTGTCGCCCGCTCCATCGACGTGTATACCCAGCATCTTGCCGACACGATCAAACGCGCGGCGATGCACCGCGGCGCCTCCTTTGTTGAAGTTTATCAAAATTGCATTGTTTTTAATGACAAGGCATTTGGAGACGTGACGGATCGTTCAGTGAGGGATGAGCGGGTTCTTGTTTTGGAACATGGCAAACCGATGCGGTTCGGGAAAAACCGTGAATACGGAATCCGCCTGAGCGGGTTATATCCTGAAGTGGTGAAGGTGGATGAAGTCGGAGAAGGGGCTTTGTTGGTGCACAATGAGGCGGATCCCAGACCGAATCTCGCTTATCTCCTTACGCAGATGCACAATCCTGAATTTCCAGTTCCGATCGGCGTCTTCCGCTCCGTTGCCAAACCGACTTATGACCAATTGCTGACACAGCAGATCAGTCAAGCGGTTGAGCGACAGGGGGAAGGGAAACTCGAAACGATTCTCCAGGGAAGCGATTCCTGGACGGTTACGTAAGGAGGAAGACGATGCCTCTCATCTGTCCGCACTGCAGTCACGAAAATCTTTCCGGTAATGAGACCTGCGAGCTCTGTCATCAGGATCTTCGACACGAAGTGCTGCCGAAACCGACTACAGGGCTTCAAAAACGGATTATCTCCGAAACGATGAGCCATCTCAACCCTTCTTCCCCGATCCTGGTGAGTCCCGAAACATCCGCGCTTGAAGTCATCCAAAAAATGCAGGAGCGGGGGATTGGGAGCGCTTTAATCGTCGACGAAAAAGGAATGCTCGTCGGTATTTTCACCGATCGGGACATTCTCCAGAAAATCGGTTTTGAACAGTCTGATCTCCAGGAACTTCCGATTCACACGCTGATGACGCTGAATCCTGTATCCCTGACGGAGGACGATTCGATCGCCTACGCGCTCAACAAGATGTCCGTCGGCGGATTCCGGCATATTCCGATTGTCCGGAACGGAAAGCCGGTCGGCCTCATCACGGTGAAAGACCTTTTCCACTATCTCTGCCGCCCAACCGCCTAACGGAAAATGCACCACGAAAATTTTGTTCACCTTCATCTTCATACCCAGTATAGTCTCCTCGACGGAGCCTGTTTTATTCCGCAGCTTTTGACGCTCGCCCGCGAATACCGGATGCCGGCCATCGCGATGACCGACCACGGAAACCTCTTCGGCGCCGTTGAATTTTACGACGAGGCGATGAAAGCGGGAGTAAAGCCGATTATCGGTTGCGAAGTTTATCTGGCTCCTACCCGCCGTCAAGAACATGTCATGCATCCTCTTCATGGCGCCTCTTCCCATTTGATTCTTCTGGCCAAGGATGAGACCGGCTACCGCAACCTCATCCAGTTGGTGAGCGCCGGCTATCTGGAAGGATTTTATTACAAGCCGAGGATCGACAAAGAACTCCTCCGGGAACATGCCAAGGGGCTCATCGCTCTGTCATCCTGTCTGAAGGGGGAAATACCCCATTTGATCGTCTCCGGACAACTTCAAAAAGCGAAAGAGGCGGCCCTCTTCATGAAAGAGCTTTTTGATCCGGGCGATTTTTATCTCGAACTTCAGTATCACGATCTTCCGGAACAGGCCAGAGTGAACCAAACCTTTATCCAGCTGGGCCGGGAGCTCGGGATTCCTCTCTGCGCGACAAACAATGTTCATTATCTCCACAAAAAAGATGCCAAGGCGCATGACGCCCTGATCTGCATTCAAACTCAGACAACGCTTGAAGACCCGCACCGGATGCGATACGTCACGCCGCAGTACTATTTCAAAAGCCCCCAGGAAATGAACCAGGTTTTTAAGGAGATTCCCGAGGCGATCCGAAACACCGTTCACATTGCCGAAAGGTGCAATCTGCAGTTCGATTTTTCAAAAACACATCTTCCTTCCTATGAGCTTCCCAAGGGAAAAACGAGGGAAGAATTTTTGCGCGAGTTGTGCCTGGACGGACTCAAAAAACGATACGGGACATCGGAGAACCGCCTCATCGAGCGCCTCGAGCATGAACTGACCATTATCAAAAACGCGGGATTTACCAGTTATTTTCTGATCACCTGGGATTTTGTTCATTATGCCAAGGGGAAGGGGATTCCGGTCGGGCCGGGCCGCGGATCCGTGGCCGGAAGCCTTGTCAGTTACGCCCTCGGCATTACCGACATCGATCCGCTCAGATACGATCTCCTTTTTGAACGTTTTCTGAATCCCGACCGCGCCTCACTTCCGGATATCGATATCGATTTTTGTTATGAACGCCGCGGAGAGGTCATTGATTACGTGACCCAGAAATATGGACAGAGTAATGTCGCCCAAATTATTACCTTCGGGACGATGCAGGCGCGCGCCGTTATCCGAGACGTCGGCCGCGTCATGAACATGCCTTATCCGGAGGTGGACCGTATCGCGAAGTTGATCCCGAATGAATTAAACATAACCTTGAAAGAGGCGCTGGAGCGGGAACCGGAACTTAAAAAACTGCAGGAAACGGATCCAAAGGTCGGGCAGCTCGTTGAAACGTCTTTTGTTCTGGAAGGCCTCACCCGTCATGCCTCGACGCATGCCGCGGGTGTTGTCATCAGCGACCGGCCTCTCATCGATTATATGCCGCTTTTCAAGTCAGGCGACGACCAGATAACAACCGGCTATGATATGAAGTCCCTCGAGAGGATCGGTCTTTTAAAAATTGATTTTCTGGGACTGCGCACCCTGACCGTGATCGAAGAAACATTAAGGGAAATTCGGGAAGGGACCGGGAAGACCGTCGACTTAACCCAACTTCCTCTCGATGATGCTTTTACTTATCGTCTGTTGTCGCGTGCCGAGACGATCGGGGTGTTTCAGCTTGAAAGTTCGGGGATGCGCGACCTCTTAAAGAAGATGGAGCCATCGTGGTTTGAAGACATCATCGCACTTCTCGCCCTTTTCCGCCCGGGCCCCATCGGAAGCGGCATGGTGGATGAGTTTATTTCACGAAAACACAATCCATCCCTGATCCGGTACGACGACCCGAAGCTCGAACCGATTTTGAAAGAGACATACGGGGTTATTGTGTACCAAGAGCAGGTCATGCGGATTGCCAGTGTCCTGGCCGGTTTCAGCTTGAGCCAGGCCGATTCGCTCCGCCGCGCCATGGCCAAGAAAGAGCCGGAAATAATGGAACGGATTCGCAAAGACTTTCTCGACGGTGCGGCAAAGCGAAGCCTTTCCAAACGCGTTGCCGAAAAAGTTTTTAATCTGATCGAATATTTTTCAGGTTACGGTTTCAACAAAAGCCACTCTGCCGCTTACGCGATGATTTCCTATCGCACCGCTTACCTGAAGGCCCATTACCCCGCCGAATTCATGACAGCGCTTCTCACCAGTGAAAAAGACAACACCGATAAAATCATCCTGTATACCAACGAAGCGGCGCGGATGGGGATTAAAATTCTTCCGCCGTCCTTGAACGAGAGTTACGCGAAATTCACACGGACCCCGGAAGGGTCCATCCGGTTCGGCCTTTCTGCCGTGAAGAATGTGGGGACGGGGGCGATTGAGTCCATTCTCGGCAGCCGGCAAAGAGAGGGCGCGTTTCAAACGCTGTTTGACTTTTGCGAGAAAGTAGATCTTCGGCTCGTGAACCGGAAGGTCATCGAAAGCCTCATTAAGTGCGGGGCGCTCGATGGATTCGGACTTTACCGCTCGCAGATGATGACGATGCTTAACCAGGCGCTTGAAGCGGCCTCACGGCTCCAGAAGGATCGGCAGGACGGACAGCTCTCTTTTTTCGATTCAGGATCCGAACGGATTTTCGGAAAGGGACTCTATGCCCCTCCGGTGATGAAGGAGTGGCCGGAGAACCAGCTCCTTTCTTTTGAGCGGGAACTTCTCGGATTTTACGTGACAGGCCACCCTCTTTCGCGGTACGAAAAAATTTTGAAAAATTACGGAACCTCATCGGCGGCCCTGCGGGTCTGTCAGGACGGGGAGGCGGTCTGCGTCGGCGGAATTATCGGAAAGGCGAAACTGACTGCGACCAAGCGGCTCGGAGAAAAAATGGCGATTCTGACGCTGGAAGACCTTTCCGGTTCCGTAGAGACGCTTGTTTTTCCGAGCACCTTCAGCAGGACCTATCGGCTCATTAAGGAAAACGGTGTTGTTTTTATCAAGGGCCGCGTGAATCTTAAAGAAGAAGTCCCCAAGTTGATCGCGGATGATATTCTTCCGGTAGAGGAAGCGAAAATGAAATTGACCGGAAGTGTCATTCTAAATCTGCGCACCGAAGGACTTGAAGAGGTGCGGGTGAAACAACTGAGGGAAATTTTTCATCGTTATCCGGGTGAAGTCCCTCTCTATTTGAACTTTAAGTCCCAGCATAAAGAGGACTTAAGAGTTTTGATCGATCGGTCGTTCTTCATTCTTCCAACAGAAGCCTTCGAAATAGAAGTAGAAACCATTATAGGTAAAGGGGTTATAGAGTTTACCAGCCTTATCCCTCCTAAAGGATCGGGTCTCCTTTCTCAAAAAAACCTTGACAAAAAAGTCGAGGCTGTGATATAGTAACCTAAGTGTTGTAAAGGGTTAGGAGAGACGCCGGTCTTTTTTTATGATCGATAAAGAACTGGAAGAAAAGATAAAAAAGACCAAGGAGTTTATGGAACTCTGGATGAAGTTTCATGAACTCTATCAGGCGGCTCAAAAGAAGGAAATCATTGACGCTCAAGAAGAAAGAGCGTTTCTTGAAACAAAAAGTTTGATTACAAGGAAATATCAGGCTCTCACCGATTTCCTCGGCGTGGCACCTACCTCAGAAGACAAAACCTTTGAAGTCATCTCACAAGTTCTTTCTCTTCAAGGAGTCTCTGCTTTTTCCGATGTTCAGATCGAAGAGATCGAAAACGGATGGCACCGCTCCTTTCTTTTACTCAATAAACTTCTGGGCGGATTTGAAAATCGTAAAGAAACCCTGGCGAAAATTAATCTCTTCTCTCGCCTTTTCCCAAAAATTTTTTCCGTTTTCCGGAAACGACCTGTCCAAAAGGCGGTGAAAATCGGCATCGTGATTTTCTTGGCCTATCTGATTCTCATCAAGACGTTTCATATGGAAGAAAAGTTGCGTATCGTTCTGTTGGGATTTCCGCCCATTCAAGGTCTTTTGAAGTCGATGGGTTGGGATGCGGAAAGGGAATAGTCGAAAGGGAGGGAGGTGAAAAAGATGACGAAGAAGGATATTGTCCTCAAAATCGCGGATGAGACAGGGATCAAGCAGGTCGATGTGAAGAAGGTGGTACAAAGAGCCCTGGACCTGGTCATCTCAAGTCTAAAGGCGGGGGAAACGGTAGAGCTACGGAATTTCGGGATTTTTAAAGTCAAATCAAGACGCGGCCGAACCGGACGGAACCCGCGAACGGGAGAAAAAGTTCCTGTGCCTCCCAAAAAAGTTGCCGTCTTTAAGCCCGGACTCATCATGAAGAAGGAGGTTTTGTAAGGAATGGCTTACTCGGGCAAAGTGAAATGGTTCTCAAACGCGAAAGGATACGGTTTTATTGCCCACGAGGGGGGAGAGGACGTTTTTGTCCATTTTTCTGAGATTCAGGGAGAAGGATTCAGGACGCTCCAGGAAGGCGAGGCCGTTCAGTTTGAGATTGTCCCGGGGCAGAAGGGACCCCAGGCCACTAAAGTCGTTAAGGTGTAATCTTTTCTTTATCGTCGAAAAAATACCCTCCGAAAAGACCCACTCATGCAGATAAAAGCCCTGCGGGGAACACAAGATCTTTTATCTCCGGTTGTCGAGAAATGGCGCTCTGTCGAAACGCTCGCCAGAGACGTTTTTCGACTCTACCATTTTAAGGAACTCCGGACCCCTATTTTGGAAGAGACAGCCCTTTTTACCCGCGCCCTCGGCGAGACAGCCGAGGTCGTCGCAAAACAGATGTATTCTTTCACGGACCGGGGAGAGCGAAAAATTTCTCTTCGTCCCGAAGGAACGGCGCCGGCGATTCGCGCCTATCTGGAACATCATCTTGATCAGAATCAGAGTCTTGTCCGTCTTTTCTATATCGGAGCGATGTTCCGGGCGGAAAGGCCGCAGGCGGGACGGAGCCGCCAGTTTCATCAGATCGGCGCGGAGGCGATCGGGTCGCATGCCCCCGCCGTGGATGCGGAAGGATTGTCACTCATCGCGCTTTTTTTTGAACGGGCGGGACTCAAAGAATACACCCTTCATGTGAATAGTCTGGGATGCGCCGACGACAAAAAAGAGATCGGAGTTTTTCTTCAGAGTGCGCTGGAGAAGAAAAAAGAGGAGCTCTGCGCGGAGTGCCAGGAAAGACTGAGTCGAAACGTCTTTCGGATTCTGGACTGTAAAAAAGAAAATTGCCGGAGAGTCGTCCAGGCGCTTCCGCCGATTTCCGAAAAATTGTGCCGGGACTGTCTTGACCATTTTGAGGCGGTGAAACGTCTCCTTTCTTTTTTTCAGATCGCGTTTGTTATTTCACCGCACCTTGTCCGCGGCCTTGATTATTACACCCGGACGACCTTTGAGGTCACCCACCCTCTTCTCGGCGCGCAGGATGCTATCGGGGCGGGAGGGCGGTACGACGGGCTCGTTTCGGAATTGGGTGGGAAACCGACCGGCGCCTTCGGATTTTCGATCGGATTTGAACGTCTGATGCTCGCCCTGGAGGCGCAACAACCGGCGGGAGAGACGATCGCGGGAGACACCCTGGATGTGTACGTGGTCACCATCGGGGAGAAGCTGTTTGAAGAGGGCCGGAAACTTCTTCAATTTTTGAGAAGATCAGGATTTTCGGCCGTCCTTGATTTTGAAAAACGTTCCCTGAAGGCGCAAATGCGTGAGGCCAATCATCTCAAGGCGCGGTGGGTTGTTCTGTTGGGAGAGGATGAATTGAAGGAAAATAAAGTGACTCTGAAAGAGATGGAAAACGGAAAAGAGGAGAAGGTGGATCGGGAAAAATTGATCGACGTCCTTCGCGCGCGGCGGGGAGAGAAAAAGGGATGATGAGAAGTCACTTTTGCGGCGACCTTCGTGCCGCGGATGTCGGGAAAACGGTGACACTTTGCGGCTGGCTCCACCGTCGGCGGGATCACGGAGGGCTCGTTTTCATTGATCTGCGTGACCGGACAGGGCTTTTGCAGGTCCTTTTTGATCCGGGAAACAAAGAACTTTTTGCGAAGGCAAAAGAACTCCGCCCGGAATTTGTCCTGGAAATCCGGGGGAAAGTCGGGCGAAGACCCGCCGGAACGGAAAACCCGAATCTTCCGACGGGAGAAGTGGAGGTTGTCACTGAATCGTTCGATATTCTGAATCCCTCCAAGACACCTCCTTTTGAGATCGCGGATGAGGGCGTTGCCTCTGAAGAGATCCGTCTGGCGTATCGTTACATCGATCTGCGGCGCCGGAAAATGCAGGAGAATTTGATTCTCAGGCACCGTATTTCGCAGAGTGCGAGAAATTTTCTCGACCGGGAAAAATTTATTGAGGTGGAAACGCCGATTTTGACGAAGAGCACGCCGGAGGGGGCGCGGGATTACCTGGTTCCCAGTCGTCTGAGCGTTGGAAAATTCTACGCGCTTCCCCAGTCCCCGCAGCTTTTCAAGCAGCTTCTGATGGTCTCGGGTCTTGAGCGTTATTTTCAGATTTCGCGATGCTTCCGGGATGAGGACCTTCGGGCGGAACGGCAGCCGGAGTTTACGCAGGTGGACCTTGAAATGTCTTTCATCGACGAGGAAGATATCTTCCAGCTGAGCGAAAGGCTTTTTGAGGAAATCTTTGAAACATCTCCCCTGCGGAAAAAAATCACGATTCCGTTTCCGCGCATGAGCTGGAAGGAGGCGGTTGAGACATTTGGGACGGATTCCCCGGATCTCCGCTTTGGTGTTTTTTTGAAAAATGTCACCTCCATTTTTTCAGAGTGCGGATTTGAAAAATTTCAGTCTGTCACCAAAATCCCCAAAGGGGCCATCTATGGGCTGAATGCGCCCGGGGGGGCACGTCTTTCCGAAAAAAGCATTGAGGCGTTGCGGCAGCTCACCCGTGAAGGAAGGTCGGGGGCGAAAGACATCGCCCCTTTCACCTGTGAGAAGGGGGAACTTGTTTCCCATCTCTCCAAACATTTTCGGAAGGAGTCTCTGGAAAACGCGGCGAAGTTTTTGAGCGCCAAAGAAGGGGATCTCCTCCTTTTTATCGCCGATGAGAACGGAGACATTGCGCGGAGAGCATTGGGGCGCGTGAGGGACAAACTCAAGGAAAGGAATTTCCTGGATCTTTTAAAAGGGAAAGAAGGAGAGTGCGCCTTCGTCTGGATTTATGATTTTCCGCTTTTCGAAAAAGACGAAGGGGGGAATTGGACCTCTACCCATCACCCCTTCACCGCTCCGAAAGATGTTGCGGCGCTTTCGAGCGACCCCGGAAACGTTTTCGCAAGGGCTTATGATATTGTGTTAAATGGCATCGAACTTGGGAGCGGAAGCATTCGAATTCATGACCGGAGCGTTCAGAAGGACATTTTTAACATTTTAAGACTTTCCGATCAGGAACAGAAGGATCGTTTCGGATTTCTCCTCGAGGCCTTTACCTATGGCGCGCCTCCTCATGGGGGGATCGCTTTTGGATTGGATCGGCTGACGGCGATGCTGGTCGATATCCGGGATAAAAAACTCTCAGATACCGCGGAAGGGACAAGTATCCGGGAGGTCATCGCTTTTCCGAAAACTCAGAAGGGGACCTGTCTTTTGACGGAAGCCCCGACGGAAGTCCCGAAGGAAAAACTGAAAGAACTTGGCCTGACGATCAGGCCTTCCTGAGAAAGGAGTGATTCAATGGTCCGTCACAGCAACATCATGAAAATAGCGTTTTGTATGGCGATACTTTTGATTTTTCCCGGATGCCTTCGCAGCGTCGAGATCGTGAAACGGGAACGGATCGACCAGGATCTGGCGAAAGGGAACCGCGGAGTGATTTTAGGCCCCGTTCCCACAACTCCTTCGAAGGCGTCCCCTACCCGCACCTATACCGAATGGGACGTTGAAATACCGACGTATGAAATGCAAATGAAAATTCCGGGGTGGCATCGGAAGTGGCATGATAAAGATCTTTCGGGGAACCGGGGGTATGTGATGGGAGGTTCTCAAAAAAGAAAAAGAGAGGATGTTATTCCTGTCGCGAAAGAAGAAGCTCCGCCGCCGATGAACTGGTTTTCTAAACCCTTCCAGCATAAAGAAGAGACACAGGAGTTGAAAGAGACGCCGGCCGAGGTTCCTACTCACACGACCTATACCGTGAAAAAGGGAGAGACGCTCGGAGAGATTTCGGGAAAGGTCTACGGGACGACAAAGGCCTGGCGGCGCTTGTATGAAGCGAACCGTGACATTCTGAAAGATCCTGATCACCTTCGTCCGGGGCAGGTCCTTAAGGTCCCGCAGGGTGAACCGGTTCGAAAAAGCCCTTCAAGGGATGAGATAAAGTAAGGGGACCCGATGGAAAAACAGTTCAAATTAAGAAACACTGATGAATCGAGAACCCTTTTTGGCCGTCACGACGACCATTTGAAACTGATTGAAAAGGAGTTTGGGGTGGCACTCTTCTCGCGCGGGGAGGACCTGGTCCTCTCCGGCGAAGAGGACCGGGTTACGAAAGCGGCTCGTCTCATTGAAGAACTGCTCACGGTGGTGAGAAATGGCGGAATGCTTAAAGGGCATGAGGTTCTCTTCGCCATTCGCGCCGTCAAAGACAATCTCTCCGTCGATCTTCCCAGTATTTACCTTGACCGGATTGAGGTTTCCTCCAAAAGACAATATGTCACGCCGAAGACGGCGGGTCAGAAGCGGTATGTCGACGCGATCCGGGAATT